>Ga0272441_10005263_pt1 | contig 22693 bp, 21 predicted proteins | sample SSMProp6N_FD_193582 | JGI IMG/M metagenome (GOLD analysis project Ga0272441, IMG submission 193582) | Marine sediment archaeal communities from Little Sippewissett salt marsh, Falmouth, MA, United States - SSM-Prop-6N | ecosystem: Environmental > Aquatic > Marine > Wetlands > Sediment ... | reverse complement strand
GGCAGTGCTCGGTCCCATCCAAGCTTCGTACACGTTCTACCCGGTTCGCGCGATCGCGGTGGGGCATACGTGGACCGACGTTCTCGATCCCGAGCCTACGCAGTCCGGATCCGTGTGGAGCACCACGACTGCGGAGGTTTCCTGTGTCTTCTCGAGGCTGGATGCGCTGCGAGGGGACGCCTGCGCGGTGATCAAGTCGCACAGCACGGCCATTCTCGGCGGGCAAGTCATGAACGAGGCAACGCAAGCCGACGTCGACATGTCGGGAACGATCGACACGGAGATCATGCTGTGGGTCAGTCTGGCAACCGGACAGACGTTGCGCACAGTCCTCTCCAGCGAAGGCGCCATCGAATCGCGCATGGACGGCGAGCCGTACATGACGGTTGAGTACAGCATGCACATCGAGACCGACCTGTACGACGATGTGTAGCGACAGGGAACGCGTCCCGCGCTAGGGCTTGGTCGTGACGAACCGCTTCTTGTCCTTGGCGCACAGCAATTGGATCACCTGGTTTCCGGCCAATGCTGCACCGGGAATCCCGCCGGGCGGCGCCGTCCACATGCTGGCGATATAGAGGTTCTCCAAGCCGGGAACCGTCATGCGGACGTGGCCGTAGCGTTTCTGAAACTCAGGCGTCAGTTGCCACGTCATGAAGGTGCCCTTCCAGTTGCCTGTAAATTGCTCGTACGTCACCGGCGTGGCGACGTCGGTGATCTCGATGTCGGCTTTGAACCCCGGGTAACGCGCGTCGATGGCCGCCGCACACGCATCGGCGACCTCCGTTTTGGCCGCGGCGTACGCATCAGGATCGTCGCGTAAGGCATTCCAGAAGTCCCAGTCTCCGTGGATCATCGACGTGACCACCGAACAGCCGGCCGGTGCCAAGGACGGGTCGGACGCATAGCTCTTCACGGTCAGCCACTCGGTCGTCGTTCCACCGACGGTCAAGGGCGTCGTGAGTTGAAACGCCTCGGACATCGGTTCGTCCAGCTCGGGGAGGATGCGCTTCACGCCATAGCTGACCTGCACGCAGGGCGCGTAGGTTGTCCCGCTCTCGAGCAGAACGCGGTGCGTTTCGTCCTGACGAGACCCGTCGAGCATGGTGTGCAGCGTGGCACGAAGATCGGCAGCGGAGATCACGACGTCCGCGTCAATCTGGGTGCCGTCCTCGAGTTCGACACCGATCGCGTTGCCATCCTCTTCGAGGATGCGCGCCACGCGTGCGTCGTAGCGCACCGTACCTCCCAATGCCGTGTAGCGGCGCTCGATTCCCTTGGCGAATTCCAACGAGCCGCCCAGTGGATAGCCGGCGGCTTTTCGGGACATTGCCGCCAACGTCATGATCAGGCCCATCAAAGGGGACGACGCACCGATGGCGTTCTTCAGGCCGTCGGCGAGCAGCGGGTCCGTGAATCGTTCGGCGAAGCTACGCAGTGTTGTCTCGTTGAGGACCTTCATCGTACCCATGTAGCGGCCGTACTTGGCCGCCATCTTGAGGCCGTCAAGCGGCGTCATCAGTTCGCGTGGCTTGCCGACCGGCATCTTGAGATCCTTCAGCTGGCGGACCCACTGGGAGAGATCCTCGATCGGCGCGGCGTCGTCCGGGGAGAGCGACTTCATATGGGCTTCCAGTCGGTCCGGATCGGCGTACAGGCAGAACGTGCGGCCGTCCGTTCCGACGAAACGCACGAACACGTCGTGGTCGATCATCGTGCGGCCCTGAACGGCGCCCAACTCTTCCCACACAGCGTAGAGGGCATCGCCGGGCGAGGAGCTGGTCAGCCAGTGGATGCATCCATCGAACGTGTAGCCGTGACGGTGCCAAGCGGTGCACAGGCCTCCCGGTGTGTGGTGCGATTCGAGAATCGTCGTTTGGTACCCGTTCATCTGGGCGTAGCAGCCCGCGGACAGGCCGGCGATGCCGGCTCCAATGATCGCGACCGTTTTCTGGGTCATGGAGATCTCCTTCAGCACTGGGAAGATGCATCTGAACCACTGCATGTCATGCTACACGATTCGAAGGTGCGAGAGGAACCTCACGGGCCTCTACATCCGCGCGATCGGGGTGGAGAGACGTGGACGTGGAGATTTGCCGGGAGTTCGCGTATCATTCGTACAGTTTCGTATTGCAATTCACTCGCATACCACCCAATCGCAATTGCACACAATCCGAGCTAAGCGTGCGACTTGGCTCAACGAAGCCAAGGAGATCATTTGAGCTTTGAGAAGTTTTCGTTTGACCAGCGCATTGCCGCTGGCGTGAAGTCTGTTGGTTTCAGTACCCCTACACCGATCCAGGAACAGGCCATTCCGGCCATTCTGGAAGGCCGGGACGTTCTTGGCCTTGCGCAGACGGGAACCGGAAAGACGGCGGCGTTCGTGCTGCCGATTCTGCAACGGTTGAGCCGAGGTCCGCGGGGCAAGATCCGCGCCCTCATCCTTGCGCCGACGCGCGAGCTTGCCGAGCAGATCCATCAGGACATCCGCAAGCTCGGCGGCAACACGGGAGTCCGAAGCGTCACCATCTACGGCGGCGTGAGCAAGGGGCCCCAGCTGAAGGCGATCCGGCAAGGTGTGGAGATCGTCGTAGCCTGTCCCGGGCGGTTGCTCGACCACATGAATGCGGGCGACATCAAGCTTTCGAGCGTCGAGGTCCTCGTCTTGGACGAAGCCGATCGCATGTGCGACATGGGCTTCCTTCCGGACATCCAGCGCATCATCCGCCGGGTGCCTGAGAAGCGGCAAACGCTGTTCTTCTCCGCCACCATGCCGAGGGACATCCGCGCGCTCGCGGACAAGATTCTGGGCGACCCCGCGACCATTCAGATCGGCGAAAGCGCGCCGGCGGAGACGGTTTCGCATGCCCTGTATCCGGTACCGGAAGGCCTGCGCAAAGAGCTGCTGAGTTCGATGTTGAAGCAGACGTCGACCGGCCGTGTGCTCGTCTTCACGCGCACCAAGCACAAGGCGCGCAATCTGGCGGCGTTCATGAACAAGCGCGGGCACCGTGCGACCGCCCTCCAGGGCAACATGAGCCAGAACCAGCGACAACAAGCGATTCATGGGTTCCGCAAGGGCACGTTCGACGTGCTCGTTGCGACGGACATCGCTGCCCGTGGGATTGACGTCTCGGGGATTTCGCACGTCGTGAATTTCGACATGCCGGACTCCGTCGACGCGTATACGCACCGCATCGGACGTACGGGGCGCGCGGAACGATCCGGAGAGGCATTCACGCTCGCGGTTCGCGGCGATGGTCTGATGATTCGACAGATCGAGAAGTCGGTCGGTTCGACGATCGAGCGCCGGAGACTCTCCGGATTCGACTACGGAGACGGCTTCGATCCCGAGCGGCAGTTTCCACGGCGAACCGGACGGTCGTCGAGCCTTCCGCGATCGTTCCGAAAGCGATAGCGGAAGAGGCTAGCGTTTCCCGTTCAGCATCGACCGCAGGTGAACGTGCGCGCCGATCAGCAGGGGATGCGGAATGCTGACGAGGTGCGCCGGCATGTTCAGTGCCAATGCGTGCGACTTCACCGACCACTTGAAGCCATCGGCGAAGGCATCGAGCAAGAGCGGCTTGAGCGTCAGCGGAAGGCTGCCGGCGATGAACACACCGCCCCGAAGCTGCCCGAAGCACGCATTTGCAGGTCCGCCTGCAGCTCTGCCTCCTGATGGATTCTCGGGACGGGATGCGCATCACCACACACGACCGCAGTGCGTCCGAACAGAGGGCTCCAACACCCGACGCTGTGCCGCGGAGACCGATTCTTGCCATCGTAGCCTGACGAGGACTAGAGTTGTCATGCATCTGGACCTACCGGGGACGCGTAGGGGCCAGTGAGCTGGGTCCTTGCCGTTGCCGACGGAGGACGATGGGTCCGGAACTGGGTCCACCAGGCAGCGCGGATCACCGGAGGTGATCGCCATGAAGCGGAGCGCATTGGGGCTGTTTGTCGCGGTGCTTCTGTTGGTCGTGATCGGCTGGTCGATTTCCTCGCAGATCGAGGAGTTGGAGCCGCCGATGGGATACATCCGAAGCGATCTACAGCTCATCAGCCAGGAGAGCAAAGCTAACTGGTCGGCGGAATGGAGCGGTCCAATCCAAGCGGCAACGATGCTGGCATGGTTCCACGAACACGGCTACTCGAGAATGATGCGAGACTTCAACGGGGACGGCGTCATCGACGAGCTGGACACCATCGAGCTTGCCGACATCTTCGGCCGCGGCAGCATGCAGGCAGACGTTTCTGACGGAACCAACGATGCGAGGCTCGTGTTCGGAGTTGCTGAATACGTCGCTGACCTCTACCCGGACGAGTTTGTCCTCAAGATCTACGATCTCGGATTCCCCGACGAGTTTGCCGCTGAGGGATTCCCCGCGTTCGCGCCGGACGCAATCCCCGGGATTGAGTTGGCGCTTGTCAACGAGCCGAGCCTCTACGCGTACGAGTACGAGCTGGAGACGGCCGAGGGTGTCATCATCGGTCTTGAGGAGCGCGAGAACGAGAACACATACCTTTCCGGACGCTCCTACATCTTCGAGAAGACGCCCGAGGGCTATACGCCCGTCGATCTTGCGTGGTCCGAGGAGGATCGCTTCCTGGCCGGCCATCAGGGGAGGGTGCTCGAGACTGTCGCAAAGGAAGAGGACCGACTCTACTTCGATTATCGGTTCGGCTGGACATTGGTCGAGTTCATGCTTGCGCTGTCGCCACTGGAGACTCCGGGATTCGCAAGCGAGGATCACGACTGTCCTGAAGACGCCGTCGGATACCACCTCGACACCTATGATCTGGACTATGGGAGGATCGAGATCGAGGAATGCGTGACGCGAGAGGGAGCCTTCGACACCTACACGTGGACCGTGACCAACATCAGCTACGAGTGGAACGACTGTGGCCTCTGCTACTTCGGCGTGGCGAGTAGCGGCTATGCGTCGGTGGCCCACAGCGGCCCCGGACCGTGGACGTTCTCGGAGTGGCCCGTCGCCTGGACGTGGGAAGCTCCCCTTGGGAGTTGTGGTATTCAAGCAGGGCAAGTGGGGACGTTCTCGGTTACCGTGCCCGGCCCGACGGCCGATGTGTACGTCCCCGCGGCTGTGGGCGCTTGCCCCACACCGCCCCCACCTCCAAACGGCGTCATCCTAGAGGTCGATGGAGTAGTCCTCGAGCTTCTTCCGTTCCACAAGATCCGCACCACGGGGCCCGGCGTCGTGGGCGCATGTTGTCTGCCCGACGGCAGCTGCGTGGACACCGACGTCCTGAACTGCATGACGATGGGCGGAGACTATCAGGGGGATGGTACATCGTGTGCCACGACGCGTTGCCCGCAGGATATTGATTGCCCCGACGTCGTCATCGAGTTTCTCGAGAGAGGGACCTACTGCAGTCAGGTTGCAGGCGCCGCGCCGGCATGGCAGATCCACGCGGCCGTCCGTGTTACCAACATCGGCAGCGCGGAGGCGGATTCGAGCTCCATCAAGGTGATTGTCACGTCGCCGTGGGGCACGCAATCCGGCTACGTCGGGCCGCTCGATCCCGGCGAGTACGAGGACTTGTCATTCCAGTGGTCTCTCGGTCCGAACTCACCGCCGGAGTGCGGCGCGGAGCTTGGCGCAGAGGTTGACGCGCCTCCGCGAAAGATCGACGAGTGTTGTGAGGATTGCGAGGACAACAACGAAGCCAGCACGACCGTGAATTGCCCCGGCTGTATACGCTGAAGCTCGCGGCATGCCCCCGCTTCTGAGGGAGCGGGGGCGCTGTCCTTGCCTCTTGTGGATGGCTCTGACTGTCTCCCGATCTCGGGGCGAGGGTTTGTCGGCGAGACCTAGCGCTTTCCGTTCAACATCGACAGCAAGTGGACGTGGGCGCCGATCAGCACGGAATGCGGGACGCTGACGAGGCGTACCGGCCATCCGAGTCAGTGAGACTCGACGGGGCAACAACGAGGAAAGATAGAAGACGTGACAACTCCTTGAGTGCCTCCTTAGGTGGCGCCCGGGCGAAGCTCGGGCGCCATCGCACTCTACTCCCCTCCGCCATCCCTTGGCTTGTCCCGTTCCGATCCCACCGGTAGTGTGAGAGCAGTATCGAGCGAAAGGACGGACAAGATGACGGAGATCGGTGCGATTTCGGTGTATTGCTGGGTCGCAGGACTCGCGATCACCATCGGGGCATTGGGTGCGAGGATGGTCGGCCGTCACGAGAGTGAGCGCGTGTGCGAGGCGGTCCACACGACGATCGCGTTCGGAGGTGGCATCCTCGTTTCCGCCGTTGCGTTTGCGCTGGTTCCGGCAGGTCTGGATATGCTACCACTGTGGGTGGCGGTACCTCTGTTCTTCGCAGGGTCGATCCTCTTTATGTGGGCGGACGAGTGGCTCGGCAAGCGAAGCGGCTCTCGCGCCCAGTTCATGGCGATGCTGCTCGACTTCGTCCCGGAAGCGCTCTCTTTGGGAGCGGTCTTCCCCCACAACCCTCGTTTAGGTGTGCTGCTCGCGCTGTTCATCGGTGCGCAGAACCTGCCCGAGGGATTCAACGCGTATCGGGAGCTGACCGCGGGCAAAGCGCATCCCCGGCACATCCTCCGCATGATGCTGGTCCTGAGCCTGCTGGGGCCGGCGGCCGGCCTGATCGGCTACTTCCTGCTCCAGAACCATCAAGGGATCGTCGGGGGGATCATGCTGACAGCGGGCGGAGGAATCCTGTATCTGGTGTTTCAGGACATCGCACCGCTCGTTCGGATGAAGCGGCACTGGGCGCCGGCGCTTGGGGCGACGCTCGGCTTCATCGTGGGCATGGTCGGAGAACGTCTCCTGGGGTAGCGCGGACCGACGCAAGGTTGCGTGGCGGGGCGGTTTAATGTATGGTGATTCCTAATTAGGAAACACGATACAAAAGGAGGACGATGATGGAAGGGAAATCCCCGTTGCTGGGCGATGCATTTCCGCAGATGGAGGTTCAGACGACGCACGGCAAGATGTCGTTGCCGGGGGACATGAAGGGGAAGTGGTTCGTGCTGTTCAGCCATCCCGCGGACTTCACGCCGGTGTGTACGACCGAGTTCGTCGCGTTCCAGAAACGCTACGAACAGTTCAAGGAGCTGGGCTGCGAACTCGTCGGAATGAGCATCGATCAGGTGTTCTCGCACATCAAGTGGGTCGAATGGATCCAGGAAAAGCTCGGTGTCGAGATTCAGTTCCCGATTATCGCCGGGACGGAAGGCGTGGCAAATCAGCTGGGCCTGGTTCATCCTGGAAAGGGCACGAACACGGTGCGAGCGGTGTTCATCGTCGATCCGAAGGGCACGCTTCGCGCGGTGCTGTACTACCCGCAGGAACTGGGCCGCAACATGGATGAGATCGTCCGCATGGTCAAGGGCTTCAAGCTGTCGGACGAGAAGGGCGTCGCGATTCCCGCCGGCTGGCCGGAGAACGAGCTGGTCAAAGATCACGTGATCGTGCCTCCGGTGACGGACGTGCGAGACGTGAAGAGGCGCCTGGAAGAGCACGACTGCTTCGATTGGTGGTTCTGCCACAAAGCGGCGTAGACGATACGCCACGAACGTCGCAGGAGGAATCGGTGGAATCGTACGTTGAAACGCGGCTTCGGGAACTGGAGGCGGTGTGCCGGCGCATTGGCGCCAGAGTGACGCACCAGCGGCGCGAGGTGCTGCGCGCCGTCGTCTCCACGGATATCCATCCTGACGCCCAGACGATTCTCGCCCGCGTGAGGGAGCGGATGCCGACGATCTCGTTCGACACGGTGTACCGCACCCTCACCTTCCTCGAGGACCACGGCCTGATTCAGCGTGTGCATGTCAGCGGCGACCGAGCGCGATTCGACGGGAACAACCACGCGCATCACCACTTCATCTGCACCCGGTGCGGACGAGTCGTCGACTTCGAGAACGAGGCGTTCGACGACATCGCATTGCCTCCCCACATTCGTGCCTTGGGGACGTCGCTGACGACGCAACTGCAGGTTTTCGGCATCTGTATGGAATGCAACGAATCCAAAGGAGGACTCGATGCACAAGCGAGAGGAGGAGAAGCAACTCACGACGGCGGCCGGCATCCCCGTGGATGACAACCAAACGTCCCTGACCGCGGGGGAGCGAGGGCCGACCCTTCTCCAGGACCACCATCTGATCGAGAAGCTGGCGCACTTCAACCGCGAACGGATTCCGGAACGCGTGGTTCACGCGAAGGCGGCTGGCGCATTCGGTACATTCACCGTCACGCACGACATCACGCGATACACCAAGGCGAGCGTCTTCTCGGAGATTGGGAAGAAGACCGACGTTCTCGGCCGCTTCTCGACGGTGGCTGGAGAGAAGGGATCGGCGGACACGGTCCGCGACGTCCGCGGCTTCGCGTTGAAGTTCTATACGGAGGAAGGCAATTGGGACCTGGTCGGCAACAACACGCCTGTGTTCTTCATCCGCGACGCGATCAAGTTCCCGGACTTCATTCACACCCAGAAGCGCGATCCACAGACCAACTACAAAGCGGATACCCCGCAGTGGGACTTCTGGTCGTTGGTTCCCGAGTCCCTGCATCAGGTGACCATCCTGTTCTCGGATCGCGGAATCCCGGCCGGCATTCCGTACATGAACGGGTACGGAAGCCACACGTTCAGCTTCATCAACGCCGAAGGCGAGCGGTTCTGGGTGAAGTTCCATTTCAAGACGCAGCAAGGAATCCGTAACCTGATGCCGGAGGAAGGAAGTCGGCTGGCCGGCTCCGACCCAGACTACCATACGCGGCAGCTGTTCGAGACGATCGAACGTAGTGAGTTCCCGCGTTGGACGTTGCACGTGCAGATCATGCCCGAAGCGGACGGGGAGGCGTACCGCTGGAATCCGTTCGATCTCACGAAGGTATGGTCGCATGCCGACTATCCGTTGATCGAAGTCGGCGTGCTCGAGTTGAACCGGAATCCCGACAACTACTTCGCGCAGGTCGAGCAAGCGGCATTCTCGCCGGCCAACGTGGTGCCCGGGATCTCGTTCTCGCCGGACAAGATGCTCCAGGCACGGCTGTTCGCCTACCCCGACGCGCACCGGTATCGGTTGGGAGCGAACTACGAGAGGCTCCCGGCCAATGCGCCCAAGGTGCCGGCGAACAACTACCAGCGGGACGGGGCGATGCGGTTCGACGACAACGGCGGACCGTCGGCCAATTACGAGCCGAACAGCTTCCACGGTCCGACGGCCGACCCCGCCTATCGGGAGCCGCCGCTCAAGATCTCCGGGGACGCGGATCGGTACGAGCAGAAACGTGGGGTGGATGACGATTACATCCAACCCGGCAATCTGTATCGACTGATGCCTTCGGATGCGCAGGATCGCCTGATCGAAAACATCGTCGGGTCACTGAAGAATGCGCCCAAGGAGATCCAGACCCGTATGGTCGAGCACTTCCGCAAGGCCGACGCGGCCTACGGGGCGGGTGTAGCTCAGGCGCTAGGGCTGAAGTGAATCAACGCGGCGGAGGGCGCATGTGGCGCTCTCCGCTGTGTCTCTGACGTTAGGCGGTTCGCTACAAGCCGACGGCGTTGCCCAACGTCGCGGCGGCCTCGACGAAGACCTCAATGTAGGCCTGAATCGTCGAAGTCGTGATTCCGCCGGCAACCAGGAGGTCCAGCTCAATGACAGGATCTCCTGCCTCATCGACGTACGCGCGCCCGAAACGCGAGGCGCGATTCCACGCGTTGACCATCTCGAGAGACGTCGCCCCGTCCGTCGACCAACCTGCGTAGAAGAGCAACGATTCGTAACGTGCGTTCGAAACCCTGTCGTAGAGCACGACCGTCGTCAGGATGCCGCGGTACGTGAACGCCCACATGGGGTCGCCGTACGCGTCCAACCAGGCCTCGTACTCGATCTCCATCGAGGTGAGCACCTGCTCGATGAGCGCGGCGTCGACGGTCACGATGGTGGTCTCGGTGGATGCCATCGCGGTGCATCCGAGAACGGCGAGGATCACGGCCAGCGACAGCATGAGGGCTCGACATCTGGGAAGCATGGGATCTCCTTGGTCTCTTGTGAACGGGCGGATGCAGTGCGACGCTATCCGTTGCCGCCGCTTCGATCATGGGCGCCGGAGGACCCTGGGTTGCCCGCGTTTCCCTTCCCGGATTGGGTCATCTTCTTGGCGGCCGTCTGGGTCTGCACCTTCTTCTCAAAGGCATAGCAGTTCTGCGCGGCTTCCTGAGAGGCGCCTTCCGCGACGTGATCCATCTTCTGGTATGCAAGTTGCGACTGCGTCGCCGCCTGCGTCACCGTCTTCTTGCTATCTTGGGTCACCTGCTGCGCGTTCGCGACCATCATCAACAGCAGCATGACGATGAGTGCGGCGACACCCGCCGTGCATGCCCTATGCGTTGGTTTCATCTCATTCCCCCTGCCGGCATGTGGCCGTCGTTCGACGACGCGCCCACTCCGATTGTACCTGGTACTCGCTGTCTCCAGTTCTGAAACCTCGCTGCAACCCAACATCGAAGGAGATGGAGGCGGGCGGACGCAGTCGTGAACGCCGAGACGACACCGCGGCAGAGTGCTGAAACAACCGGGCGTCTACGTCTGTGAGCCAGGCAGCCGCACACGAAATCCTCACAGGAATCCGACGGCGCGTCCTCGGATCCCTCACGGGACTGCCATCAGTCTGACGAACCTCATCCACTGGACGGGGGCATCATGCCTCCATCTCAGAAATGCAAGGAGCAACACATGAACAAGATGAGGATGTGGATGGTAGGACTGACGATCGTGGCTCTTCTGGCCGTTGGCGTGGTTGCGGTGGCGGGGAACGGATTCGGTGCAGGTTCGAGTGGAACGTCGGCTCAGGCGACCTGCAGCTGTGACGACAGCTGCGACGGCGGCGGCAGCGGTACGGGTCAAGGCATCGGCGGACTACAGCAGGGCGACCGCCCGCTGGACGGCTCCGGCTACGGTGCGGGTCAGGGCGGCGACGGTCAACAGCTGGGCAATGGGTCCGGCAGCGGAAACCAGTACGGATGCGGACTGAACGCCGGCTCGGGCAACGGAACCTGCCTCTAGGTGAAGGCATCGGGAGGGGGCAGCGCCCCCTCCGCTTTTCTCGCGCAGCACGAAGGACGGTGAAGCATGGCAATGACGAAACGCGGATGGATGATCGGTACTCTGGCGGCGATCGTCGCAACGAGTGCGATCGCAGGATTGGCGGCGGACGCATCTTGGAGGCGGTCGTGTGTGACCGCGGACAGTGAGCTGCCGGTGGCAGTCCAGGAGATGGTACTAGAGGCGCTGGTGGGGCGGGAGGGCGAGTACGCGGCCTACGCGACCTACGCGGCCATCATCGATACATACGGCGAGGTGAATCCGTTCACGAACATCATGGCATCGGAGGCGCGGCACATCGAGGCCTTGACGTCGATCCTCGATGCCTATGGCGTGCCGTATCCGGAAGAGAACCCATATCTTGGAACGATCGACGTGCCGGAGAGTCTGGCGGCGGCGGCCCAGGCAGGCGTCGATGCCGAAATCGCCAACGTGGACCTGTACGAAGGGCAACTGGAGGCCGTGGCGGACTACCCGGAGATCACCGAGGTATTTCTCAATCTACAATCTGCCTCGCTCCATCAGCATCTCCCCGCATTTGAGCGCGCGGTGGAACGATACAGCTAACCCGCGAACCGAAGAGCGCAGCAACCTCCTTGGACCCCTGCGGCGCCTGCATGGCGCCACGGGGGTCAGCCTTTGGGCCCGTCTCCTCGCGAGGCGGCTTACACAAAACGGCCACAGAATGGCAACACCGCGCACGCGACGTGCTCACAAGGCTGCCATCCGTCTGACGAACCCCGTCCACCGGGACAAGACATCATGCATCATTAACTACCTCCTTGGACCCCTGCGGCGCTTGCGTGGCGCCGCGGGGGGTCAACCTCCTGCGCGGACGCTCTGCAAGACAATGCAGACGGCCGCCGGATACAATGCGACCACAAGGACGACGATACGGGCCACACGAGTCAGCAGAGCCAGAGAAGCGAGGCGCACAACGATGAGCGGGATGTTCCGACGCAGGCGCCGAGAACGCATTCGACAGCAGCTGTTCCCCCCACAGTGGCTCGACGTCCTCGATCGCAACTTTCCTCGCTACCGCAGGATGCCGCCTGAGGATCAGGCCGAGCTTCGGGGACTGATCCAGATCTTCCTTGCCGAGAAGCGCTTCGAGGGTGCGGGCGGGCTGGAACTCACCGACGAGATTCGTGTGACCGTGGCTGCGCAGGCCTGTCTCCTGCTGCTGCATCGGGAGACGGATGTGTACCCGGGCGTCGATTCGGTCATTGTCTATCCGGATGAATACGTGGCTACGGCGCGTGCGCGGGACGATTCCGGCATTGTCGAGGAGCGAGGCCAGGTTCGGCTGGGCGAAACGGCGGGACGCGGCGCGGTGGTGATCGCCTGGGATGCGGCCGCGCGGGGCGCCGTTGACGTACGAGGCTGCCGCAACGTGGTCTTCCATGAATTTGCGCATGAACTGGACGCGGAGGACGGAACGTTCAACGGAGCGCCTGTGTTGCCGGACCGTTCCATGTACGGTGCGTGGGCGCGCGTTCTCGGCGACGAGTACCGCGAACTGCAGGCGCGCGTGGCCCGACACCTGCCGACGGACATCCATCCCTACGGTGCCACGAATCCTGCCGAGTTCTTCGCGGTCGCGACCGAGTGCTTCTTCCAGCAGCCGGCCGGGCTGCGTGCCCGGCATCCGGAGCTCTACGAACAACTTTCGCGCTTCTATCAGCAAGATCCGGCAGACGTATCCGCGAGGCGTTCTTTGGCTGCCTAGCGCCAACCCGGACGTGGAAGATTCCATTCCTTGAGAAGCGCGAACAGCTCGCCCACATGATGGTGCGTATGTCGGAGCACGTACAGGCCCCGATCAAGAGCACACATCCCTTCGTCTTGGAAGTCCTCGTCCGGCGCAAGCAGGCCGTCATCTCCCAGATGGCCAGTCCAGCCGGCGACCTTGCGTCGAACGTCGTCTAGAAAGGCGATGAGGTCGCGTTTGTCGGGAAGCTCGCCCGTCTGGGCGGCTTGCCAGTCGATACCGAAACGTGCTCCCCACTTGTACGATCCGAGATCCGGATGCGTGTAGTAGTCTGCAGTCTCGAGAATGTGAACGATCAGGCGAGCGGGCACCAGGTCACCGGGACCGGCACGCCGCCAAGACGCATCATCGAACGCTACGATTGTGTCAGCCAACAGGCTCCACGCGGCGTCGAACTGGTCCCGCACAACCTGCGTCAGATGTGTCATCGCGCCGGCCTCCCCTAGGGAGGATAGCCGACGAGCCTGGCGTTGTCCTAGCGGACAGCGTCACGGATGCTGCGTGAGGTCATCCGGCGCGCTGCTCCGCGAGACCGGCGCAAACCACCCTGCGCGGCTGCGGGGGACCACGGCGACTCGCGTGTTGCGTCGAGGACCCCGTTGCCATAGAATGATTGCAAGATTGTGCAATAAGGCAAGGGGGACATCATACAGAACGAAACGGCAATGACGCGCATCGGAAAGGCACTCGCCCATCCCCTGCGCGAACGGATGCTTCGGATGCTGGCGGACGGCGAGCGCTGCGGCTGCGAGTTTGCCCCGGAACTCGGTGTCGATGCGTCGATCGTCTCCCGATACCTGGCCGTCCTTCAGCGCGCGGGACTGGTGACATCGCGGCGTGACGGCGTGCGCGTCCTGTGGTCGCTGGCGGATCCTGAGATCATCAATGTGCTGGAGCGATTGGCGGGAATGACCCGAGAGCGGGAGGCGTCTTCTTGAAGCGCGAGCTTCGGATCTTCGCGGCCATCGCGGCTGCCTTCTTGTTTGCGTATCTCGTCCCGTTTTCCCACCCCACGGTTCGCACCGCCCTTCTCGAGGCGTTCCTCATGCTGCAGGAGTATGCGCGAGCGCACGTGCTGCTCTGTCTCGTGCCTGCGCTCTTCATTGCGGGCGCGATCGCCGTGTTTATCTCTCAGGCCCGCGTGATCAGGTACCTGGGCGCAGCCTCGAGGAAGGTGGTCGCCTACGGCGTCGGGTCCGTGTCCGGTGCCATCCTGGCGGTCTGTTCATGCACGGTACTTCCGCTGTTCGCCGGCATCTACAAGCGCGGGGCCGGACTGGGTCCTGCGGTTGCCTTCCTGTACTCCGGGCCAGCGGTCAATGTTCTGGCCATCATCCTGACGGGACGCATCCTGGGGTCCTCCTTCGGCATCGCGCGCGCCCTCGGCGCGGTCGTGTTCTCCGTCGTCATCGGACTGACGATGCATTTCCTCTTCCGCGGAGAGGAAACAAAGAGAGAAACGGCGGCAGCGGCGGCTCCGCATCCGGAAGACGCGAAGCCGATGTGGAAGGTAGCAATTCCGATCGCGCTGATGGTTCTTGTCCTCGTGTTTGCCAACTGGGGCAAGCCGGGTCGCGTGGTCGTGGAAACCGTCTCCGGAGAGACGATCGCGGCGACACGCGTCGGCGAAACGGCGGACGAAATCTTGATCGTGCCATCCGATGGCGGGTCCGTGATAGGGGTTGCCATCGCAGATGTCGTGGATTTGGCCTACGCTCCCTCCACCTACGCGGCGATCTACCAATGGCGGTTCGCCCTTGCCGGAGGACTGCTCTTGGCGCTCGTCCTTCTGATGACGCGCTGGACGACGCGGGATGAAGCGATGGAATGGGGCCGATCCACTTGGTTCTATGCGAAGCTGATCCTTCCCTATTTGCTCGGCGGCGTTCTGATCGCGGGATTCTTGTTGGGACGTCCAGGACACCCGGCGCTGATTCCTTCCGGATGGATCGCCGGCGCCGTCGGGGGCAACAGCTGGATGTCGAATCTCGTGGCCAGCTTCGCGGGTGCGCTGATGTACTTCGCAACACTGACCGAGCTGCCGATCCTTCAGGGATTGATGGGAGCGGGCATGGGGGACGGACCCGCGTTGGCACTGTTGCTGGCGGGGCCGGCGCTGTCGCTGCCGAACATGCTTGTGATTCGCAAGATCCTGGGGACGAAGAAGACGTTGACGTATGTCGCGCTCGTGGTGGTGGCCGCCACATTGTGCGGCAAGCTGTTCGGCATGGCCACCGGGTAGGTGAAAGGAACGGCGGAATGCAGATCGAGATTCTGGGCATGGGGTGTGCCAAGTGTGAATTGCTGGCCCGACGGGTCAACGCCATCGTGAACGAGCTGGGACTCGATGCCGACGTCCGGAAGATCACCGACATTGTCGAGATCGCCGATCGCGGCGTACTGATGACGCCGGCGCTCTCGATTGATGGGGAGGTCAAGCTCGCAGGCACGGCTGGGTCGGCGGACGAAATCCGAACGTTGCTGGTGGAAGCAGCGCAGGGGTAGGCACCGATCCGGGCGATGGAGAGCGGAACACACTACGTTGCATGAAGGAAGCGCCCGCGTCCGCCTTCGCCGAGGCATTCGCCGTTCGCATAGACGATCTCGCCGCGAGATATGGTGGCAGCAACGGCGCCGCGAACGCTTCGTCCTTCGTAGGGTGAGAAGTCGGTGTTCATGTGCAGCGTGTCGGCTGCAACTGTCCACTGCGCATCCGGATCGAAGAGGACGACGTCCGCATCCGAGCCGACGGCGATCCGTCCCTTGCGGGGCGCCAGCCCGAAGACGTGGGCCGGTGCGTCTGCCAGCACGCGGGGGAGATCGCTGAGCGAGAGACGTCCTTGCGCGACGCCCTCGCTGTACACGAGCGGGAGCAACGTCTCTACGCCGGGAAAGCCGTACGGAAGATCCTGGAACGACGACGTCAGCCGTTTCTGGGCGCGTCGGAACGGACAGTGATCGGTGGCGACACACGACAGAACCCCGTCGCGCAATCCACCCCACAACGCCTCGCGATCCGCATCGGTCCGCAACGGTGGCATGATCGAGAACTGTGCGGCGTCGTCCCGCCGATAGACGGCGTCGGTCAGCAACAAGTACTGCGGACACGTCTCGCCGGTCACGCGAACGCCGTCCCGCTGCCCGCGCGCGAGAGCCTCGAGGCCGAGCGCGGAACTGATGTGACAGATGTGCAAGCGGACGCCGGTCTTGTCGGCGAGATAGATCGCTTGAGCGACGGCCGCGCCCTCGCAGACGGCGGGACGTGTGCGCGGCAACGACGTCATCGAACGCGCATCCTCCGTCGACAGGCGAGCCAGCATGGAGTCGATGATCGGGTCGTCCTCGGCATGGACCATGGCAAGGCCGCCGGCGTCTGCGATCGCGCGGAAGGCGTGCAGCAGCGCGCCGGCGTCCGATCGCTGGTCGAGGGATCCGTAGGCCATGTAGAACTTGAAACTCGTCACGCCGGCACGGACGGCGTCTTCGATCTCGCCTTCCCTTCCCGGCCTCCAGCCGATGATCTCGGCGTGCAGGGCGACGTCGATCCACGCGGCCTGCGCTTCGCGAACACGATGGTCGATGTCGTCCGCCAGCCGAGACGCTCCCGAAGCGACCGTGAAGTCGACGATCGTTGTGACGCCGCCAGCCGCTGCGGCGCGCGTGCCGCTGGCGAAGTCATCGGCCGAGGTCGCTCCGCCGGCGGGCGCGGCCATGTGCGTGTGTACGTCGATCGTCCCGGGAAGCACCAGGTGTCCGGTGGCGTCAACGACACGGCGCCCGACAAGATCGAGGCCGACAGCCTCGATCCGTTCCCCGCGGATGCCGAGGTCGCAAACGACGTTTCCTTCCGGGCGCACGACAGTTCCACCGCGGATGACCAGGTCGAAATTCATGTCGGCTGCTCCTTTCATTCTCTCGAACTAGGTCATGGCATTGTGCAGCCGCAGGGCGCCCGTCGGGCAGGCGGACACGCACAAGCCGCAGAAGCGGCAACGGTCGGAATCCACGGTGTCCGGCGCGGACCTTGCGGCGTACGGACAGACACGAACGCAACGGTGACAGCCGGTGCACGACGGCTCGCTCCACACGAAGATCATCGGTCCCTGCCACTGTCTGGCTTCCGTGCGGGCGGGAGCGTGCGGATGCTCGCGTGCGCGCGCGAGCGCGGGGAGTGCGGCGCCGACCACGTCTTCGACGCGGGCAACCCGCAGCGCATCCAAGCGGGCGTCGAGCGACTCCAAGAGCCGCGGGACGGCGTCCAATCCTTCGATCAGCAGGTGCGTGCAAAGACCGACGGCATGTGCGCCGGCCATCATCATCTCGATGACATCATTCGCGGACGAGACGCCGCCGGTTCCGATGACGTTCGCATCGAGGGTTGCCGAAACGTCCGCGACGACGCGGAGCGCAAGCGGGAGGATGGCGGCGCCGGAAATCCAACCGGCACCGTCTCCGAGCACGGGGGCGCGGCGGTCGATGTCGAGTCGAAGCGCGGGGCCGATGGAGTCGATCGCGGTCACTCCGGCGGCGCCGGCCGCCAGGCAATCGGCACAGACGGACACGACGTCCGGCCAGTTGGCACTGACCTTGGCGAAAACGGGAAGGCTCGTCGCATCGACCGCGGCTGCTACCATCGGAGCAGCTTCGTGGGGCTCATACGAGCAGACTTCCAACGCGTCGGCGCCGGCATCGGCGAGCGGACCCGCCAGCCGGCGGACGTCCTCGGCGGTCGCACCGACGCTGGCAATGACGACGGCCTCACCGTCCTTGGCGAGCGGGATCTCGCGTTGGATCCACTGCTCGGCCGGGAGGTCCGACCAGCGTTCGCTGTTCAACAGGCTGCCGGGAAACGCCGCGATGTGAGGCAACGGATTGCGTGCGGGCTCCGGACGAATCGTCTTGGTCACGGCGGCGGCCAAGCCGGCGCGATGTGCCGCGACCAGGGCGGCGCCGTCGTGTGAGAGCGGCCCGGATGCAAGGACGAGCGGATTCCGCAACGAGAGCGGCCCGACATGGGTCAAAAGGTCTGCCATTCAAATCGCCTCCCAAAGGCGCTTGGCCTGGTCTTCCGCCGTTGCCCGTGCGGCGTTCTCATCCAATGTCTGCAACGCTCGATCCTGCATCAGCAGCCGGCCTCCCACGATGGAGAGACGAACGTGTTCGGGGTTCCGATACAGGACCACCTGATCGAATGCGTTGTCCGACGTGAGCGGGGTGGAGAACGTCGAATCGAGTCCGATGATGTCCGCGGCAGCGCCGGGAACGAGTCGGCCGCACGATGGGAACCCAGTGGCTCGCGCGCCCCACTCGGTCGCCATACGAACGACGAGGCGGGCCGGCATCACCGAAGCGTCCCGGGCAACTCCCTTGTGAATGAGGAAGGCCGCGCGCATCACCTCGAACATGTTGTTGACATACCCATCGGTTCCAAGGGCCGGTCGCAGTCCTGCGGCGATCATCGCGGGTACCGGCGCCACGCCGCCGCCGACTTCACAGTTGCTGAGCGGCATGTGTACCGTCTCGGCGCCGCGGTCGGCGAGCACGGCGAGTTCAGACGGATCGACGGCCACGACCTGCGACGCCAACGTGCGCGGACCCCAAAGCCCGACGCGATCGTACCAATGGACGGGGCGGATTCCGGCCGCCGCTTCGCACGCCGCCGGCTCATCGTCGCTCTCGGACAAGTGGAGATGGAGGCGGCAGTCCAGGTCGTCCCGCAGCCGGCGCGCCCGCTCGACGAACGGCTGCGAGCACGTGAAGCTGGTGTGCAGGCACAGCATGCCACGAACGAGCTCGTCTTGCTGATGTGCCTGCACGAAGCGGGCATTCTGCTGTTGCAGCATCATGCCGTGCGCCGTGTCGATGCGTTCCGACGCTTCGGTCATCAGGGCGGCCCGCAGCCCTGCGCGACGTACGATGCCTTCCTCGATCTGGAGGATATCGTGCGGTGCGTGCGGCGCCTCCAACACGTCGCAGAACGTGGTGACGCCGGAGCGGATCATCTCGCAACAAGCCAACGTCAGAGCGGCGTCGATCATTGGGGCGTCGAGGCGGTTTTCGACGTGGGGCCACCAGAAGGCCTCGAGAAACTCGAGGAAGCCGTCGAGAGGAACCGGCGGTAGCAGTCCATGTGCGAGAAGCCCATAGGCGTGCATGTGTGCATTGACCAAGCCCGGCATGAGAAGAAGCGAACGCGCATCGACGACGTCGACTCCGGGATGGCGTGCTTGCAGCTGTGCATTGTCCGCGATCTCGGCGATGCGGCCGTCGACGATTCGCAACCCGGCGTTTCGCTGCAGCGGGGAATCGGCGGACGCCAAGAGCAGCCCAGCGAGAACGAGTTGCTCAGGCACGGCGCACCTCCTCCAGTCGCTGCGCGACGTCGTCCAGCTCCAAGCGGTGCAGCGTCTCCCGCGTCGGCCACCCGCGATGCGGTTCCCATCCGCGAAGCTCGAAGTACTCGTCGAGCATCTCTTCGGCGTGTGCGATCTCCCCCCGCGCACCTGGCGACGGAGACGGCTCCTCGGTGAAGCGGGCGGGAAGACGGTCGTCGGCACGGGTGATGCCGTGGAGCGCGTTGTACGCCCGCATCATGTTGACGATCCGCTCCCCGACGCGCTGCAGCCGGGGCACGTCGAACGGAATCCCGGTTGCGTATGTCAACCCTTCCGCGAGCTCGTCCCAGTAGATTTCCGCCATCACGTGCGTTCCTCCGGACTTACAGACGCCGACGGAATCGGCGATGGCGCCGAGATCCTCACCGTCTTTGACCAAGAACGGCTTGTACTTGGTCGCATGGGGGTCGCTCATCTCGGGGAGGTAGGATTCGCCATATCGCCGGATGACCTCCGCCGGATAGCCGGTTTCGTCGATGGTCGGAAACGCCTTGAGATGGTCCGCGCCGCGGCTGGCGGTGATGTGCGCCAGACCCATCGACTGCTGTGCCCGCCCGTCTTGTGCGGGAATCTCCATTCCCTTCACCTCCATGGCATAACGTCCGGCGTCGCCGCCGAGGACGGCGGCCGCCCGGCGCACGCCGAGGGCAAGAAGTTCTCCGAGTCCTTCACGGGCCACGATCGCGTCGATCAGTCGGAGGGCCAATCGATGATCCCCCCATCGGCAAGGGACGCCGTTCGTGACGTCGTCGGGCAGCAAGCCGTTCTCGTCAAGCTCCATCGCGAAGGAGATCGCCCGGCCGGCGGAAATCGTATCGAGACCGAGCCGATCGCACCGCTCGTTGGCGGCGATGATCGAGGCGAGGTTGCTGTTGCCGATGGCTGCGCCGAACGAGTTCAGGGTCTCGTACTCGAGGCTCGACGTGACCGCGCCGGCATACTCTCCGTCGGGGACGCGGTACACCTTGTCGCAGCGGATCGGACAGCCGTAGCAGCCGTCATCGCGCACCCAATATCGGCTTCGGAGCGCGGATCCGTCGATCTTGTCCACGTCTTCGTAGTCGCCCCGCTGGAAGTTGCGGGTGGGAAAACGGCCGACCTCGTTGACGATGGGAACGAGGCCCGAGGTTCCGAATCGGGCAAGCGATGGGAAGAACTCGTTGGACCGAAGCCGGTCGTGCATGCGGCGTGCAAGCGCACGAAACGGCTCGGGGTCTGCGAGCGGGATGCTGCGAGTGCCGCGTGCCGCGATCGCCTTGAGGTGCTTGGATCCCATGACCGCGCCCAGGCCGGCGCGGCCGAAGCTGCGATTGGGCGATGCCTGGATGGATGCATACGGGATGAGGCGTTCGCCCGCCGGGCCGATGCACGCGACCTTGATGCGATCGTCTCCCTTGGCGGCGCGCAACGCCGCCTCCGTCTCGACGGTGTCGAGTCCCCAAAGGCTGGACGCGTCTTCGATCTCGACGATGCCGTCGTGAATCCACAGCGAGACAGGGCGGTCGGCGCGTCCGCGAAGGACCAAGGCGTCGACGCCGGCGAAACGGAGTTCGGGGCCGAAGGTTCCGCCGCAGTTGGAGTCCCCGTAGATGCCTGTCAGCGGGGACTTGGCGGTTGCCTCGGTTCGTCCCGAACACGGCCAGCCGGTCGCGACAAGCGGTCCGGTAGCGATGGTCAGAACGTTGCCCGGCGAGAGCGCATTGATGTCGGGGGGGACCTCGTCCCACAGCGTTTTGACGCCGAAGCCGTTTCCGCCAAGCCACGTGGCTGCAAACGCCGCCTCAATCGGAGCTTCGCGAACCGTGCGATCGGTGAGATTCACGTGGATGACGCGTCCTGCGTAGCCGCCGCGCACGTTCAGCATTCCGCCTCCTCTCCGAGATGCGCGAGGCCCAGCGCTTCGCGCTTCAATTCCGTGGGAACGCCGTTCGGACTCCATCCGCGAAGATGGTAGTACCGCGACAGCATGGCGGGGAAATCGTGGAGCCGATGCTCCACGACGCGGGTTCCTTCACGTACCGGCAACGGCTCGGACGTGAACCGTTCGGGCAGCCGGTCGTCGGCGCGCGTCAGCCCGAGTCGCACGTTGTACATCCGCTCGAGATTCACGATGCGCTCGCCGCAACGAAGAAGGCCTTCCGTGTCGATGTCGGTGCCCAGCGCAGACAGTGCCGACGCCAAGTCCTCGGGTCCGAGGGCCCACGTTTCGACGGTGCTGAACTTGCACACGCCGAGGGAGTCGGCCACGGCACAGTAGTTCTCGCTGAGCACGAGGAGGTCCGGCTTGTACGTCTCATCGTCCGGATCCATGATGGACGGCATCGCGTCCGGGAACCATGCGCTTCTGATGGCGTCAAGGTACGCAGCGTCGATGGTCGGCAGGCCGTACAGATGATCGGCACCGCGATTGGAGGTGGCGTGACCGAGGCCGAACGCCTTGGCGACGCGGCCTTCTTGGGACGGGATCTCGAGCCCCTTGACCTCCATCGCCAGCGGGGCGGCCTCAGGCCCGATGGCGTGGGCTGCCGAGCGGACACCGTCGGCCAGCAGGTCTCCGAGTCCCTCGCGCCGCGCGATGCGTTCGATGAGATCGACGACCGTTTGCTTGGCTCCCCACGAGAGATCCAGTTCATCGGATCGCAAAACGCCGCGCTGATGACACTCCATCGCAAACGCGATCGATGCTCCCGTCGAGAGCGTGTCGAGGCCGAGCTCGTTGCAGAGCATGTTCGCATAGATAATGAACTCCGGGTCGTCGCACCCGCACTGGGGGCCGAACGCATCGACGGTTTCGTACTCCGGTCCGGCGGTGCGGCAGCGGTAGCGGCCGTGCTCCACGACGGAGACGCGGCCGCAGCGGATCGGACATCCGAGACATCCCTTGGTTTCGCGCTTGTACGGTGCGAGCGCTTGCGCGTCGATCGTGTCCGTGCTCGGGACCTGGCCCGCTTGGTGGTTGCGCGCCGGTAGATCGCCGACGAGGTTCTTGATGGCCGTCAGGTAGAGCGTCCCGTCACGGCGAAGGTCGGCGAGAAGCGGTGCATCGAGCAGTGTGCGAGTTGCCGTCCGGCAGACCTTGAGGAACGCGTCCGGCGGCCGCGTGGGAGGATGGGGGGGAACGACGACGGCCTTGAGGCGTTTGCTGCCGAACACTGCGCCGCCTCCCGTCCGTGCGGCCGCGCGGCCGCCATCGTTCATCACTGCGGCGTATCCGACGCCGCGTTCCCCGGCTGGTCCGATGCAGGCAACGGCGGCGTTGGGGTGGGCTTCGAGGAGTGCGGCCTCGACCTCGCTCGTCCGGCGCCCCCAAAGATGATCGGCGGACAGGATACGAATGCCGTCTGCGTCCAGATGAAGGTAGCAGGGCGCCGCCGCCCGGCCGCGGACGACGACGGCGTCGTAGCCGGCATGGGCAAGATAGGG
>Ga0272441_10005261_pt1 | contig 22697 bp, 24 predicted proteins | sample SSMProp6N_FD_193582 | JGI IMG/M metagenome (GOLD analysis project Ga0272441, IMG submission 193582) | Marine sediment archaeal communities from Little Sippewissett salt marsh, Falmouth, MA, United States - SSM-Prop-6N | ecosystem: Environmental > Aquatic > Marine > Wetlands > Sediment ... | reverse complement strand
GCCAATGCATGAACTTCATCATCAGTTGGTTTCTCATGTGTCGATAAGAAATCAACAATGGCGCCCATGACTTTATCTTCTTGTTCTTGCTTTTCTTGTTCGACTAGATATTGTTTAAAAGACATTAAACTTCCCCTTCTTGTTTCATTCTTTCATAAACTTCTTGCGCCAAATCCATTAACCAATCTTCATCGTTGTTAGATAGATTATCATACATGTCTATAATCTGAAAAGCAAGACCAGAAGCATTAAAAGAACCATCGTCTTCGATATATTCAGGAACCAATTGTTCCATATTATCCTGAATTTCTACGTGAAGGTCTGACATCACTCCTTCTCTAAGATACTTTAAAAATGACATTTCTTCTCCTTATGCTACTATAAAGTCTGGTGGTTCGCTCTCATCAAACATTCTTTCAAGCCACTTTTCTTCTTCTTCCTTTCCTTCATCAATAATAGCCTGTGCGTTAATATTCAAACCATCTGGTAAAGTTCCAGTATATTTGTTAAGATTAGACCCCCATCTCTTTTTAGCTCTCGCTAAAGCTAGTTTCTTCACAAGAGGGTTATTATATAGGTAATGGGCATATTCCTTCCGCCATAAAATTAACACACCAATTACCGCACTCGATGGGGTTGGAGATATCCGAATAACTTGGCGGCCGGGTAAATAATCCACACTATACATTTTTCCAAACATTTCATTAATCATATCCAAATAAATCATAGCAGTTTGGTATGTGGTCAACACCAGACCTCCGGGAGAGCCATAACCAGGCCCTCCTGGGTAACTTCCTTGTTCAACGTACTGGTTGTATAACAAAATATGGGCTGGACTAAACAAAGTATTGATACCATCCATTCCAAAAGAAACAGAAAAGTCCCAAATATGTTGAACATTGTCAAGAGTTTCACCCGTTGTATAATCGGTTACCGACGAAACCGCATAATCGGAAACATTAGCCGATGTTTGAAATATGAAGAAATCTCTATATGAACCTTCGTCGTAGTTATAGCGTTGAAAATCCATAACCGAATCTTCAATGCATTGTTCTAATTGAGCATCAGAAAGTTCAATATTAATTACCGGATAACCAAGCATTGTAAGAACATAATTTTTCATACCATCGAGATCAGTAATTTCAGCCATTATTTACCCCTAAAAATTCATTTAGTTGAATTTTATTATTGTTTTTCTTCCCATATTTTCTATGAAATTTTTTATGACATTCTTTACAAAATACAATTCCATTATCAGAATCTACTCTATTATCTTTACGATAAGAATAATTTTCAATATGATGTACATTTAAATTACCATCATGTAAATTACCATTAAAACCACATTTCTGACAAGTATAATCATATTTTATCAATACCTCTTTTTTCCAATTAGTATAACCAGATATACTTCGTGATAAATTTCTTTCCTCATTGGACAAATTATGATTATAATTCGTGTTATTAATTCCCTTCTGAAAACATTTTAAGCATTTATTAGATTTCCAATGAATCTGTCTACCACATTCGCAATAATTTTTCTTTTTAGAAATACCACCATTCCAATTACGATTTCTTTCTCCAGATGTAGAACATTTTTTACAAACATCTCTATATTGATAATATGATACTTCAGAGACTTCTTTACAAACATCACATTTTCTTTCAACCTTAACAGTTGAATTTTGTAATAAATCATTAACATTAACTTCTATAACCGTTCCACGTTTAATACATAATCTATAATTATTATCTTTATATCTTGGGATATCATATCCTAAATTTTCAAAATGTTTACAATTTCTACCATTAATTGGTACCAATACTTTTTCAGATAATAACATTTAAATCTAGTCCTTTTTTGTAACTTCCTTTTTCCGGCCGGTTGGCCTTGTTTTTCTAAGCTTTGTTCTAACAGATGATTTAAGTTTCTTACCCTTTAAAGGTTTGCTCTCTTTCTCTTTAATCTTTTCAATCACAATCTCTTTAATTGTCGGATCGTTTATATCAACGATCTTATTTTCCTTCTCCATCTTTTTAATAATCGTTTTAACAGGATCCGGCGGAACAACAACTCTCAACATCCCATCAAAAGACTCTCCCGCAAAAAAATAGTCATCTGGAACAAAATGAAGCTGACCATCATTTGGGACATTTAAAACTCTTTCATTTCTTTCAAACTTCAAATTAAATCCGGCCACGTTCAATACTTTCATAACGACCTCCAATCCAATAAGTTAAATTCACTTCATATATATTTATACTGAATTCCATATATACTTTAAATTTCCCGAATTATATATTCGATACATGCCAATTTCAAACATTATTTGTTTTTCTGTTTTATTAACACCAAAACCTTTAGAAACTAAAACATCCTTTCGGTACTTAAATCTGTTTTCTTTTACTCCATCAACAATATACCAATAACCAGGTTTTGTGCTTAAATCAAATTTCATTCCAATCGATTTATATAAATTATTTTCAATATATGTCCAACTTCGATCAGCATAACTTACAATAATCTTTGGGTTTTTTATTTTAATAAAACTAGATAATATTTTACTAGCTCCACCAACAACTGTCGTATTAATCTTATTACAAAATCTAAGCATTTCCCATTTGTCTGTTGTTAATTTATTACCTAAATTTTTTCTTAAAGTCGTAAATGTCATCAACGAAACCATTTCATTATTATAAAATAACCCTAAATTAATTTTAGCTGGAGCATATCCTTGCAAATGATTTTCTTTCAAAAACTTTCTTGCCTCTTTACCCAAAACGGTTTGAACTTCACATTTTCGAGCATATATTGTTTGATCTGAACAATGAAACAAATTCTTAATTCGACTTCTTACAATTTCATTCTTCATAATCCAATCGTCTTCGTAGATATGAATTAAATGTATATGGTTTTTTTCACACGCAACCGTTTTGTTTAAGTGATAATTCATATCTTTATATAATTCTGAATGCCAATATAACCCATTATACTCAAAAGCTAATTTCAAATCTGGTAAATAAATATCCAGTTCATAAGGGCTAATTATACTCTTATCGTTAATTAAAATTTCCCCCGAATATATGGATTTAATAAACTTTAAAAGTTCTTTTTCATCAAAAGAGATTTGATTATTATATAAAGGATTACATTGTGTACAAATTATTCGGTTTTCTTTACATCTTTTTCTAAACAGTTGTGGCATAATTTCAAATTCATTACCACAATCTTTACAAACAAACTTATACTTATTAGACCATACTTCAACTAAATTAATACTCAAATTATTTGACCTAATAATTTTCTCTAAATTATTAGCTATTCTTTTTCTTTTAGATATTAAAGCTTTATTTTTAATTTCTTTCTTTTCGTCTAACGATTTTTTAGACCATGTTTCCTTAATCTGTTCTGAATTATTATATTCTTCTAACCCATATCTAATTCTTTTGGTTTCCTTAATCTGTTCAATGTTACAATAACCTTTTTTTCCATATCTTTTTTCTTTAGTTAAAAGTATTTTTTGAACTCTAGCCGACTCTTTTTCTGGTGAAAGAGGACTTACTTCCTTTGGAAAATACTCATATCCATATTTTTTCTTCTTCGTATTTTTAATACCATCAACATTGACATAATTTCGACTACCATATCTTCTTTCTAAAGTATCTTTAATCTTTTTACGAACAGATGGATTCTGATTGATATATTTATTACAGCATGAGTGGGAACAAAATTCAGCATACCCTTTTTGAAATCCATAAAACTTTGTTGGTTGATTACAAAGTTTACATAAACCTTCGCCCTCTTTCTTAAAAAACTTATCATAATATGACTGTTGAGTATAATCTTTATGCGATCTTATATGATTAACAACAGACCGAAGATTATTTAATTTCTTTTGACAAACAGGACAAACAAATTCTTCATTTTGTCTCATAATTCAATCCTTAGTATTTTAGATAACATATAGTAGTCATATTTATAGTATAAACATTTTATTAATAATAAAGCCAAGGATATAAAATCCTTGGCTTTATTTTCAACTATTAAGCCTAATCTAAATTAGGCACCCGGATAACCAGCAGAACCAAAGCCAGAAGGCAAGTTGGAAGTGGTTGCGCCAGGAATAAGCTTCTGAAGATTGAAGTACGGAATCAATCTGTAATAACGTCCGCTTCCAAGCAAGGTATCAGTAACAGCGTATCTACTCATAACACCTACTCTTGGAGTGAAGTCATTAGGATGGATTGCCCGGTTGGTCAGACCCATGATGTAAGGACTGAAAATAATACCACAGTCACTGATACCAGGACCCTTATAACCAATCATAGCATATTCCGTTCTCGCATACTGATCACGGTAAACATCAAGTGTTCCATTGAGCTTACCAATAGCAGCCATAACCTGAGTTGCGTTAACATTCTGGTTATAAGCAACCCACTGGTGACCAGCAGCTTGCAACGCCGTAGCGATACCCGGAGAAACAATAACAAAGTTACCAGGACCACGTCTTGTGGAAATAGCAATCTTGTTAGCCTGATATACGATAGACGAAACGATGTTCATGTATTTTTCACCAGACCATCTACCATCGATACCAGTTCCACTACCAGTAAGATCAATAGCGGAAATTGTTTCACCACCATTAGATGAGTTAACAGCAGCAGTTTTCATTCTGTAAATAAGTTCTCTATCCATTTCAGCAGTTACCTCATACTGCAGGAACTGGACCATTTCACGCTCAATATCAATACCGTGCATAGCCTTTACGTCCTGTGCGGCTTCAAGGCTGAAGCTGGCTGCGAGCTTTCTGGTCTTTGCTGTAATAGCAAGCTGATCGATTCTCATCTTAAGCTGTGGATAGTCACCGCAACCGGCTACAGCAGACTCGGCGACATTGCAACGATCGTCAATAGTCCAAGCTTCACCAGCAGAAGTGGTTTGACCAGTACCCGATGTATCATAAGTACCGGAATCAGCAGATGTGTTGTTATGACTACCGGCAAGCGTTGCAGATGTGCCAGTGTCCGAACCGGTGTATCCACCGTATTCCGGAACTCTGTCCCAAGCTGCTTCGTTTCCACTATCATCATCATAAACAACTCTCATGGCGTATGCCAAACCAACCGGAGTTGACATGGCCTGTACACCAACGACCTTGTTAGCGAAAAGGTCAGGGAAGGTACGTCTTACAAGTGCAAGAGCGATAGGACGGAAGAGCCACGAATCTGTTGCCGCAGCCGAATCGGTGTAACCACCAAGGCTACCATAGTTAATGGCACCCTGTGAAGCTTCACCAAGAACTTCCTGACCGTTAAAGTCCTTCTTCTCTTGGTTTTCCAAAAGAGTTGCAAGGTTTTCTTTAACGTATCTGTCCTTGATATCCTTAATGGACATCTTACCTTCAGCCTGTTCCCATTTCTTAATTAATGCAAGACTCATAATTTATTCCTCCTCTCTATGGTTATAGACTGAATTAATCTTCATCCATGTATCTGTTTGCTCTTTCAGCAAACGTGAATTCTTCTTTTTCTTCGTTGACAGATGGCTTGTCTTCGCCCAAGTTATCTTCCTCAGTAATGATCGTGTCAATCGTTCCATTGTCACTTTCATTTGTCTTTGGTTTTGGCTCGACCGATTCCTTCACCATTTCAACAAAGGTATCAATGTTTTCTTTAACATCCTCAAAACGCTTGTTCTTAAACATCTTTGCAACGCGTTGCTTCTGAGTTTTTGTAAGACCTTCGGTCTTTTCAGAAATAAGCAAGAATGTTGCAGACTTCTCAAGTCTTTCTTCGGCTTCCATAATCTTAGACTGAGCATCAGACAAAGTTTTCTCAAGTTGAGCATTCTTTTCGCGCTCGTCCTTAAGAAGAGCAGAACCATCTGAATCAAGCTCAACATAATTGGTCGCAAAGACTTTCTTAATCTGTTCTACAACTGGCATTGCAATTTCGTTAATTGCGAGCTTCTCGATAGACTCATCGGAAATCTGCTCAACAATAACGTGATCAAGGAAGGAACCAAGCTTGGTTACGACCTTCTGCTCAATATTCTTAAGCTTCGCATCGTATTCCTCAATGAGAGCAGCCTTAGCAGCTTCAAGTTCCTCACCAACTTTCTTGCTAACATATTCCTCAGCCAACTCATCATATTTAGCCTTGATTTCTTCTTCCTTCAAGGCGACTCTCTGAGCAATCATCTTTTCGACGGCTGCTTCAAAAACCTTAAGGTCTTCGGGAGTCATTGTTTCTTTAATCTTCTCCGTAATCTTACTCATATTAAGCTCCTCCTATGATTTGCTTGTAATTATTTATGGAATTTAGACTTAAAATCCGTGAAGTTTTTTAGTTTTTCTTATCCCTGATTTCTTGTATAAAATCCATCATATAACTTAAGACATGACTTGACATAGACTTAGGGTCATATTTTTTCTCAACCTTTTTCTTGAGGTTTTCAACAGCAACCTCAACAATCTGGTCACCATCAATAACAAATTCCTTATTTTCCAACACACCTTCTACAAAACAGTTCGGCGCAGATGGGTCGGCTACAATGTCTACCGTAATAAGTTTATAATCTTCCTTAACAGTTTCACCATCAAGAGTTCCAACTCCACGAGTAGACATTCCTACAATAACACCTTCGTCCACAAGAGTCTTTGCAATACGCCCCATCGGCGTATCAATAAGTTTTGCAATACCAAGACCAATATTACCATCCATTTTAAGTTCTTCAATAATATGAGAAACTCTTTCCAAATTAATCTGAGGATTTTCTGGATGGTCTAATTCGCCCATAGACCGATTTTTCTTAATCTTGGATTCCACAAAATCATTGACTTCGCGAACTAGAATATCTTTCGAATAAACACGACCGTTTTTATTCTTCACCTCTGCTTCTAAGAAGGGGCCTCTCAATCTAAAAACTTTCTTTCCTTCTTCTTCCTCTTTGATAACCTCAAGCTTATCAAAAGAGACAAATTCCGTTAAAAGTTTCATTATCTTCCCCCAAAAATTAATTAGAAGCGGTCATCGATTCTTTTTGTTTCTCAACATCGATTTTATTAAGTTTAGCAAGTACTTCAAACTTCTTTTCGTCAACCTTGGCTTTAACCTTATCAGCAGCCATCTTCTCCACATCTGTTTGCAAGCTTGCCCAATCTCCGGCAAGAACTCTCTTTATAACTGATTTCATAACTCCTCCTTCACAAACACTATAGTACATTATTAAGTGTCTTAATAGTATTTATAGTTAAGTTGCTTATTTTTTTGATTTAAATTGCTTCCTGATATTTTTATCCTTATATCTATCCTTAATAGACGAATCTAATGTCTGCCATTCTTTCAAAATTTGAGAATCATTATCGCCTATGCTAAATTTCATCGATTCAGGAGTTTCTGGTGGTACTTCTGGTGCAGCACCCGCGCCAGGAACCTCACCACCCATTTCAACCCCGGCTTCGGCGCCCGGCTCGGCCCCAAACTCACCACCGGCTTCGGCACCAAAACCTCCACCCATTTCACTAGCAGCTGCCTGTTGTGCCGCCAACTCTTCATCAGTTGGTTTAATTTTATCCATAAGTTCTTTATTCCAATTATATTCTTCTTCGTTCATTAAGAACATCTTCTTAAGAGCAAACTCTGGAGCAAAGAATCCAGTTGGGTTTTCAGTTGGATTATAAATGAATTCAGAAGTTGCTCCAAGAATTGACAAACGCGTTTCCATCAATTCCATTTCTTTATACTCTTTAAACAAGTTCGACTTTGTGAACTGAATATTATATATATTTTGATCCACATATCTTTCATCAATTCCACGAAGCCTCATAAGAGTAATAAAAGGATCTAAAATAATATACTTAAATCTTCTTTGCAATCTTTCAACGAACCTCGCAAACTTGATTTCTTCTCTTTGAATTTCACCAGATTTACCAGACGCATACATTGAAGAAGTAGGATCTTCCCAACGAGAACGGGGAAGCATAAGAGATTTGTAAAGATTCTCTTGAAAATATTTCACATCATCCATTTCACTAAAGTTTGATTCTCCACCAATCGTATCAACCGTCGTACCGTTCCCATTAATGTCTCTCGTAAACCAATAGTCTTCGGTCAAGGATTGAACATTTTGCGCGGAGTTCATTGCGCCAGTTTCTGAATCATAAATTATCTTTTTTCGGTATCTATTAGACAACTGTTTTACAAATTCGTCTGCTTTACCTTTCGGCATACGACCAGTATAAATGTTCCATATTCTTCTTTGTGGAGCCCTTACCAATCTATGAACAACAATAGCATCTTCCATGTTATTAAGTTGATTAAACGGTCTAATAGCTGATTCAAGAAACCCTCTTACATCAAGAAAAGTTTCCCCATACGATCCATAGTTTGCATAAGCAATTTGGTCTTTATCAAAAATAATACTATTGGGTTCATCAGGAGTATAAGATGTGTTCTGAGCGTATGACACGTTTCCTTGCTGTGCATGATCAACGCCTTTTACTGCTTCTGGGGAATTTGCATTAACTTGCATATATGCTTTAATTTTATTTTCTTCATAAACCGGCATTATGGTATGAGAAGGTAAAATCTTAATACCAATAATATCATCACCATCATCATTCAAAACAAGTTCGACATAAAGCTCGGCTTCAACTAACCACTTTCTAAATAAATCCCATCCTCTTTCATTGAACTTATAAACATTAACAGTCAAATACTTCCATATCTTTCTGATTTCGTCTTCAATGTGTTCTGGAATTTCTTCAACAATTTCAAGATTAAGAACATTGCCTTCTGGATTGTCGACGACAGCATCATCACATATCTGATTTAATGCGTCATTAACAATAGGATATCTTGACATTTGACGATATTTTTGTATACGTCCTCTCTTACTTCCAAAATATTGCTCGAATTGAATACCAACGTATGTAATAGCAGATCCGGGATTAGAAAGATAATCGTAATTAATGAAATTCGCAAGATCAATTTCTTCTTGTGATACACCCTGACTATTATCTATTTCTTCACTTTCTCTCTTTTCTTCCTCAGGTCTAGCTTTTTTAAAATACTCAGCAAACCTATTAAAAAGAAATATTTTCGAAAGATCAATTGCCATATTATACCTCTTTTATAAAAGAATTAAGTTTTTCTTTCAAATTTTCGAAGTAACTAATTCTTATCAATTTAATATTATTTAAATTACAAAAACTATTCTTTATTTCATCATTTTCTTTAACTTGATTTAAATTTTTAGTGGCTTCATATAAATCCATACCACCAAAACAAGTCGGCTCAAAATGTTGAATTCCATCATATTCAATACACGTATTCAAATCTGGAAGATAAAAATCAAAAGGTAAAGATGACTTATTAAAACAATTTTCAAAAACTTTTTGATACTCAAAATCTATACCATTGGATTTTAACCACATTTCAATTTGCGTTTCTCCTTTAGACTGATTACATTTTGGGCAACCGTGTCCCATTAAGTGATCGTTTGGTCTTTGCCAAAACTCCCCATGAATAGGACATACTATACATACTTTACCTTTACTATTCTTATAATCAACATAAGCATAACTATATTTATTACCAAACAAATTATAAGATTTATTAGCAAAATCAAAACTAGAACTTACATTTGCCAAAGATATCTTTTCTTTTTTACATTCTTGACAACCGCACCCATTTAAATGATGAATAGGTCTTTGCCAAAACTCTCCATGTACAGGACAAATTATACATACTTTTGTCGAATTATTAACATAATTTACTAAAGAATATTCGTATTTGTTTTGGTGTATTCTATTAGATTTCTCAACAAACTCTTCTTTAGTCATTCTCAATTTTTCAATATTCTTATTTTTACCACATTCATAACAACCATGGCCCATCAAGTGATCGTTTGGTCTTTGCCAAAAAGAACCATGAATAGGACATATTATTTCAACTTTACTTCTATTATTTTTGTATTTAACCTTTTCATAATTATACTTATCATTATGAACTTCTTTGGCTTTTTGAACAAAAATATCTAAACTTAATCTTTTTCCTTTTTTTAATTTTGAACAAATTGGACATCCCTGCCCCTGTAAATGTTTATTTGGTTTCTTTGAAAAAACACCGTGTTTTTTACAAATAATCTTAACTGGTATTACAGACTTTTTATAAACAACTAAAGAATAATCGTATTCTTTACCAAATATTTTTTCAGACTCTTTCAAAAAATCTTCTCGATTTTTAACCATATTAACTTTGTTCCTCAAAATAAAATTCAACAAATTCTTTTTGAGTTTTCTTTTTCTTCTTTTTCTTTTTGCTCTTTTTTCGGCCATCATCATGAACAGGTGGTGTATATCCCCCACGCCGACTAAATGTTCCCATATGCTTTGCGTGTACATGCGAACTTCCATAGATTGCCGGTTCCGTTCCACCATCGCTTGTAGTCATAGTAGATTGTCCAACAGAACCGGTTGTTATAGCACCCTGAGCTTCTTCGTCTAAATTCACATCATATTTTTGAGAAAGAATTTTCTTAAGTGTTCCAACAATGGCGGCATAATCATCCCCATATCTTTCTTCAAGTTCTTTAACTCTTTGCTCAACATACTTCGAAACTTCATTCTTATTTCCACCAATTTTAGAAATCCATTTATCCTTAGTCGCAGATAAACCTTTTTTAGCTTCTTCAAGATTTTCTTCTTTTACCGGATCGTTTTTACGAATAGATTTCATTTTGATCTGTAGAGACTTAATTTCGGCCTGAATAGATTTTTTCATATCTAGATCAGTAGTCTGTCTCAATCTAGTTTCCAATTCAGAAATTTGATCCCTTATTGCTGGAATCTTGTTTCTCTTAACATCTTGTTTAGCTCTATCATAAGCCGGTTGAAATTTAGACATATTAAAATTCCTTTAAGTCAGTTGTTTTAAGCCCCGACACCAATTTTATTTGCAACCTTTTTGGCAAGTTCTTTTGGGCTAATTCCCAATTCTTTAGCACGATTTTTAATAGCATCTGTTAAACCTTTTATAATCAATTCTTCGGTCGATTTTTCTCTTTCGTCTATTTCAGATTCTTCATCCAAATCAATTCTCTCAACAACAACTTTAATTAAATCACAGCAATCGTCATAAAGATTCGAATAATAATCCTTAATCTGTTTTTTCAGTTTATCATTTTTTTTGATCAAATCTTCTCTCTGTTCGCTGATTTCAGCAATCTTTTCATACAGAATTTCTTTATCTGCCATAATTTATCACCTCGAAGTTATTTATACGTCTTCTAAAAAGCCATCAGTAGACAAAGGTTCCCAACGACAATGCCATCTCATTTGTCCGCCCGTAACAGCATCACTTAAAACTAATCTAATATAAGTATCTGAAGTGGGGTCTGCTACACAATCAACTGATGTCTTATCTGAGGGATTAAAGAAACTTCCTGGGTCTGCTTCTGTAAATGAGGGACCCGAATCTGTCTCAGCCTTATTTAATGCTTGATCAGATGGCTCATTTCTCATGTATAAAGTTCCAGATGGATCTGCTTGAATTTGTAGTCCTGGTGCATCAGTTATATCAGCAGTACCACTAACAGAATACAATTCTATATGAATACTACTACTCGTATTATCTATTGCACTAGTAACCAATCCATAAACATCCGAAATTCTTACTGCGCCTGTAAACTTAAAAAGATTATATTCCGTAGAACCATCTAATGTAATCGTTTTATAGTGTTCACTATCATACGACAAGAATGGCCAACAAGCACCATTATCATCGTCTCGCCATTTGCCATCGCCGCGGCCAGTACTACAGTTTCTAAAACAACCATTCGTTACACCACTATCAACAATAAACCCGCCACCAGAATGTCCTTGAGAGCAGCAAAATTTTAGTCTTGGCTTGTCGGCCGAATTCGTAATCCAAAATCCTATTGAGTTAGTTACCCCATCATTACCACCGGTACAACTACTTTCTATTCTACAGCGATCTCCTTGAATTTTGAAAGCCGCCACTCCCGGATTAGCGCATCTACATTCTCTCAAAACCGCACCAGTACCTTGAAGATCATAACCTATTTCACCATTCGAACTCGCACTAGTTCTTATTTCATTTAAGTAACAAAAATTTCCAGTAACTTCAACAGCAGTAGCGCTTGTTGCTGCATTAACTTTTAACGATCCTTCACGACAAGTCGCTCTACAAAAGTTACCAGAAATTCTAAGAGCTGTTCCCGATGTAGGTGATATTTGAGATCCAATTTCAAACCACATTTCACAGTTATTAACATTTAAATCAAGACCGTTTTCCGCATAATTTCCAGCACCAATAACAATAGCATCGCCGTCACTTAATTTATTAATAGCGGCACCAATTGTTTGTAATTCAGTTTCGGGACTCAACCCACTATTACTATCATCGCCATTAGATAAACTAACATAATAAATATTACCAGTAAATTTTGGTATGCGCTTGGATCTATCAAGAAAACTCATATATTCTCCTTACAATATCCAGTACTCTGTTCCATCAGATACAACTTGTAAATTATCTAATGCTAAAATTACTTGACTGGATTCTTTATCAATTGTTCCCCCATCAATAACATCAACAGTCGACATTGTAGTTTCGCTTCTATTTTTAATATGAAAAACCTTTTTATTTAAACCCGTCGCCGATGGGAGTGTTACATTAGATGCGCTACATAAAATATATCCATCGGCCGAGGTTGCTGAATATGCAATTATTTGACTTGTAATACTTTTTGAATCTTCTTTCGTTATTAATCTTGTTTCAACCTGAGCCGATGTATAATAATCAGCACTGACTCCTGTCCAAGAATCGTTATCCCCGCTAACAGCAGACAAATCGGCTTTAACTGCAATCAACCCATCTGTATCCGTCTTAGTATAATAATCAGCTGAAACACCAATCCACGAATCCGTACCACTAACGTCTGTGGCGTTAATAACAATCAAATCTCCCGATTGGGAGACTGATGCACTACCAGTAGCTGAAAGAGTTCTTATTCGAAGATCAGACCCAGACTTATCTTTATAAATTTCAACCCCACCACCAACATTTTGCATGGCGTTATTTTCACCCCCACCCCCCGCAACAAGCATCTGTGTAGAACCAACATCCGCTTTCTGTGGGGCGGTGGGGTTTTGATATTCATCCAGAAGACGATCCATCACTTGAGAAGAAACATTACGATTTTTATTAATTGTTTCTTCTTCTGGTTCTTCTCGTTTTGGCTCTTCTGTTTCAACAAAATCAACCTTCTCTATATCCTCTATTGAAAGAGATTCGTCCTCATCTTTTTCGAATTCAACATTATACTTTTTTCTTAGAAAATCTTTCAGCTCCGATTTAGAGATTTTGACTTTATCTTTGAAAAGAGATTCAAGTTCTTCTCGAACTTGTTTCTCTTTTCCATAATCAAAAATACTCATTTAATATTCCTTACGGACTGGACTCGCTAGAACTTGAACTAGATTCCGACGATGGACTAGATTCGCTAGAACTTGAACTAGATTCTGACGATGGACTAGACTCGCTTGAGCTAGATTCTGACGATGGACTAGATTCGCTAGAACTTGAACTAGATTCCGACGATGGACTAGATTCGCTAGAACTTGAACTAGATTCTGACGATGGACTAGACTCGCTTGAGCTAGATTCGGACGATGGACTAGATTCGCTAGAACTTGAACTAGATTCTGACGATGGACTAGACTCGCTTGAGCTAGACTCGCTAGAACTTGAACTAGATTCACTAGATTCCGAAGACCTACTAGATTCGCTGTAAGTAGATTCGGACGATGGACTAGACTCGCTTGAGCTAGACTCGCTAGAACTTGAGCTAGATTCCGACGATGGACTAGACTGACTAGATTCGCTAGACTCACTCGAACTAGATTTTGACGATAGACTAGATTCGCTCGAACTAGATTCGGATGATGGACTAGATTCTGACGATGGACTAGACTCACTAGAACTAGATTCGCTAGAACTTGAACTAGATTCTGACGATGGACTAGATTCGCTAGAACTTGAACTAGATTCCGAAGACCCACTAGATTCGCTGTAAGTAGATTCTGACGATGGACTAGATTCACTAGAACTAGAACTAGATTCGGATGATGGACTAGACTCACTAGATTCGCTAGAGCTCGAACTAGATTCTGACGATGGACTAGATTCACTAGAACTCGAACTAGATTCTGACGATGGACTAGAGACACTAGAACTCGAACTAGATTCTGACGATGGACTAGAGACACTAGAACTCGAACTGGATTCGGATGATGGGCTAGACGGACTAGACTCGCTCGAACTAGAACTAGATTCAGAACTAGACGACTCGTCGTAATCCACATGACACCCAGACATAATAATAGGCAAAGAACCATCTACTTCGGGAATAATACTTGTATATTTACATTTAAGATTCCCACTACCATCAATATAAGTCACATAAATATTCTGACCATTTACATCAATGTCAGCAACAGAAACAGTAGTTTTATAATCTTCACCTAAAATTAATAAGGTTCCAACAACTGTTGACATTTTATCCTCCTTAAATAATTCGCAGCTTACTTATGTATTTATAAGTCTTTATTATCAATTATTCATCATCTTTCTCATTTCCGCCAACAGTACGCCTTTTTATATCATTTTCTTCCAAATCAACCCAATAAATTTCATAAACAATAGAGTCTTTATTAGCCTTAAACTTATGAATAAGTTTAGGTGGAACTGTTGATTGATCGCTATCTTTTAAAACAGTTGTTTCTTTAATACCATTATCTTGAAATATTGTAACCTCTATTTCTCCACTTTCAACAAAAAACAAATTATACTTAAATTCGTGATGGTGTTCGCTACAATATCCCCCTTTATCTATATTTAGTCTATGTATTTCTATATTGTGATTAGAAAATATTTTAGCTGTTTCTCCCCAAATTTTCGATTGCTTAATCATAATAAACCTCCCTTATTTATCAAACTCGTTTCTAAAGTAACCTTTTTCAAATGCAGCCATTTGGATTAAAGTTAATTCGTGTCTATCAATCACCAAAACATGACTCCTTGACAAAATATCAACAAACCAACTAATATATTCCATTGTTCGTACTCTCATCCCACCATGTGTTTCCATTGCAACCATCTTTGTTCGTCGTAAAATATTTTCAGCATCTTTATCTCCAACCATAAACGATTCAGCCCCTTCGCAATCAATTTTCAATAAAGTTTCTTCTGGTTTAATCTTTATCTTTTTAAAAATATCTTGAATTTTAAGGCTTTGAACTTTAATCGTTTCTTCCTTAAGAACATCCTCTTTAACACTAAATTTATTACACAAATCCATTTTTCTTTGTTTAGCTAAATAAAAAGTTTCTCCATTACCCAAAGCTAAATTAAATGTAGATATTTTCATTCCATCAACATTCGAATTTAATTCTTCAAACGTTCTTGGGTGGGGTTCAAAAGCAAATATTCGCATTTCCGGATGAAGTATTTTAGCCATCAAAGAAATCATACCAATATTTGCGCCAATATCAATCATATTAGGAATACTATTATGTGGAATTTTTTTAAGAAAATACGATGCCCCGCTATTGTTATTAAGCTGTTTAAACAAAGTCACTCTTGTATTTGAATGTATTTTCATAATCAACCTCACCTTTGGGTATTAATATCAAATTTTGGATTTGGAATTCCATTTTCTTGTATTCTATAGTGACCCACATGAAAAGTTAAAGGCGCACCATTAATAATCTTTTTCTTGCTAAATCTTTTTCTAAAATACTTATCGCTTCGAGTTAAATTAAACCCCATTGAAAAATCTCTTTTAAAACTTTTTGGATCTACATAATAACCATTGCAACAATCAAATATTTGTTGCCTTCTCACCAACTGGGATCCACCATGAACAACATTTCTTTTAGATATTCTTTCAATCTCAAACGAACTAACAACTTTATATACTGATTTCACATACATTTCAAAATTTTCAAGAAAACTATTTGCACTTTCAACTGAAGTATGCGCTACTGGTCTAAATCCTCTCACTCCATCAAATTCTGGATCCAAATATTTTTCAACATAATTAAAATAATATGGGCCATACACTAAATCACAATCATTAAAATATATCCAGTCTTCAGTAGAATTTTCAACTTGTAAATTTCTAATAAATCCTCTTTTCCTTAAACTTTCATCATAAGGTGTTAACTTAAATCTCAGTCCCTTTTGTTCATAGAATTTTACAACAGTTTCAACATCCGGATTTCCATTGCCTTTCACATACGCAATATTAATAAGAAGGTCTGGTGGTTCTATTTGCTGAACCAAGGACGCCAACTGCATTGTCCATCTTCTTTGAAAATTATAACAAACTGTACATATTTCTATAGACATTTAATTACTCCATATTACCTTTGAGCGTTAATATCAAACTTAGGATTTAGAATACCATTATTTTGCATTCTATAATGCTCGGCATGAATATTCATAGGCATATCTGAAATAACCCGCCTTCTGCGAAACTTTCTTCTAAACCGAATATCGCTTCTAGTTCCATTAAAACCCATCGGTCGATCATTGCTATAATCGGATCTTACATAATGACCTTTACATTTATTTAATACAACTTGCCTTCTGACTAACTGACCACCACCATTAACAATACCTCTACCAGTTACTTTTGTAATACCAAAAGATTTTGCAACATCATAAGCCGAACTAACATACATTTGAAAATTATCAAAAAAACGATTAGCAGTTTCTATATTTGTATGAGCAAGAGGATTGAAACCCAACAATTCCTTCGAACTAGGATCAAGATAAATTTTAATTTGACCAAAAAAATGTGGGTGATATATAAGATCACAATCATTAAAAAATAACCATTCTTCACTTGAATTCTGAACTTGAAGATTTCTAATAAACCCTCTTGTTTTTAAAGTCTCGTCATACGGGGTTAACTTAAATTGTAATCCTTTTTGTTCATAGAAATTTACAACAGTCTTTACGTCTGGATTGCCGTTGCCATCAACATAAGCAATATTAATAAGAAAGTCGGGTGGTTCTATTTGTTGAATTAAAGATGCTAATTGTAACGCCCATCTTCTTTGAAAATTATAACAAACAGTACATATCTCAATTGCCATTTAAACCTCTTTGTATTAAATTATCCAATATACCATTATAAAACTTAATAAACTCTTTAGGGTTCTGTCTCATCTCGCCCTTCCACGCATGGTAGTGAACCGACTTTTCATCTACCCAATTATTTTTTCGAGGCTTGTAATAATAATATTTCTCTGTATTCACAACATTTTTATCCATCAATCTTAAGTCAAGATCCTGTTGGTGTTCTGGAAATTCACTTTTAATAAATTGAATATGTTTAGAATCACCCCTTGGTAATTTCCAAAAAACTTGGTGACAACGTGGAAGATAAATTTCTCTATATTTCTTCATATTGAAAACGACTAAACCAACACTAACATTGGTATCATCATAGTGGTTTGTTAAACAAAAAGTATTTGGATCTTTATCAATTTCTCCCTGAATATAATCTATACATTCATTAGCACAAATAGTATCTATATCTGACAAAATTGCATGAGGAGTCTGTACATAATTCATCCCAAGATACTTTGCTCTATATCCAATACCCAACTTGCTAGCCGATGGATTAACAGACCAACCAGAACGATGCAATGAAACATATCTATTCTCAAAAAAGTTACACCTTACGGTCGATCTTTTCAAAAACCTTTTGCTAAAACCATTAAACAATTCTAAAAGATAAACCGGATACACTCGTCTTCTTTGTTTCAAATCTCTTTGAGTTGTTGTTGAAGCAAATGGTGTATCCCAAGCACAAATAATTCTTGGAACAACTTTTTCATTAATAATAATACTTGCCATTAAAGCCGCGCCATGAGCCTGTAAATCTTGGAAATCGCTATAACCTTTAATTAAACCAAGCGTCCACGAAAGATTATCACTAACAGGTTTATCAAGTTGTACAGCAATATTCCAAACCTCTTTTATTTTATTATGAAAAGTATCGAAAAATATTCCCATGTTTATCTCCCACCAAAAATAATATTATTAATCTTTTGAGCATATAAATCATAAAAAAGTTTTCTATTTTCTTCATACTCATTTGTCATCATATTCGAATTAATCCATTTATATTTTTGACCATTATTATAATGGTTTTTAAATTTTTCAATAATCTTTTCTTTTGTATTATCAGCCAACGCTTCTTTTATTCTTTCTTCGTTATATTCCTTTCCAAAAAATTCGACAACGCCTTTCCATAATCCAATATCCTTTACTAAATCTTCAAATTTAACAACATGACCAGCATTACTAAAATAAAAATTTCTATGTGTTTTAAGCTGACGCGCCTTTCTTAAAATATAATTTTCTTTAAATTTTCTTGACTTTTCGCCAATTTGATGTGAAGTTGCTTGCCACGAATAAATAACATCCACAGGATTTCTATACAAATAACAAACACCAGATAACTTAAAGCCAGTAAATCTATCATGTCCCCAAAATATTTCTACTCCATAGCTTTCCAAAGTTCCCCGAACAAAATGCATACCGCTTCTTGGATAAGCAACTAAATTAATTTTTTTACGGTACTTTTTACTTTTTATTCCCATTTTTTAGTTTCTCCAAAGCTATTTGCCAACTTTTGCTAATTTCAGGTTTTGTTGTTAAGTGTCTGCTTCTACAATTACTGTTACCACAATATTTACATAAAACTGGAATTTGTTTCATCAATTTTTCTGGAGTCGCATCTTTCAACTCTTTAATACCAATATCCATTTGAAATATTTTGGCCAATGATCCACCGGGATTACAAACAAAATATCCATTTGGAGTTAATGCCATTCCACACCGCCATGGAACCGAACAAGCTTTTACTTCTTTTTCTCCATTATCAACAGGCGCCGAATTATAAGCTACAAACGATTGTTTCTGGCTTTTCTTGTTTGAATTTCTCACATAAACCCAAGAAGGAATTTCTTTTAATTTTTCTTGAACAAACTTACCCAACCCATTTGTACTAAATCTTATTAAACATCTTGGATAAAAGTCTTTATATACTTTAATCACTTCAAACATTTCTTTAAAATGTGGATAATATGTCGGCTCACCACCTATTATATCTATACGTTTCCATTTCTTTCTCATTTTAATTGAATCGTCTACAAATTTTTTAAGTTCATCCAATGAAATATATGACTTATCTTTATAGATACCACAGTTTCTATCACAATTAAAACACCCCAACTGACAAAAAGAAGTCACTTCGAGTTGAATATGATCAAGCAAATGGTCTCTCAAAAGGCGATTATTAATATCTCCAGACGAGCAAACATCTTCCCGAATCTTTTTCCATTTTGAAGAATTGCGAAAACCAAGTCTTTTAATACTTTTAGTTCCCCAACTTCTATCTGGCATCTTATCAGCAAAATACCAAGCAACCGTATCATGACTTGGAACCGGTAGTCTGTCTCCAAACTTTTTAGCTAACATTTGAATAAATTCTGTTTTGTGTAAACATCCAAAGCTCGCTAATCTTCGATGATAATATCGATGACCATACCGGCCAGTATCTTCATTCAAATAATAATTATCTAAATCATTAATCCAATGACCCGGTTTTGTATAATTCCACTTATGACCAACTACATCATAATTAAAATCTTTTTCCGTAAAAACATCGACAGAATTTGTAAAATAAGCATCACAATCAATCTTTACAAAATATTCCGTATCCACATACTTGGCTGCTCCAAGTATAAACGACGACAACATTAATTCTCTGATATTTTCATATTCTGGCATATCCCAATAGATAAATTTAACATCAAAGTAACTTTTCACAAATTTTAAATTACGAAGACTTTTAAAACCATGATGAAACAAAATCATTTTACGATCTTTAAACTGTGGTTTAATTTTCCAAGACGGAAGACCCCAACGAAGTCTTTTAATATATTTTGGAGTACATGCCGTTACTAACGTAAAATCTTTCATTTGGACTCCCTCCGTGGCAAAAACTTCCTCAGTTGTCTATCATGTTGAATGTTATCTTTAATAAAGTTCAATTCCTTAATTTTATCAAACTCCTCATACCACTTATCACTATTGAAAACATAATTACCTTTATCATCTAATCTACAATGCTTTCTTCCATGAAAATGAAGTATTTTAGTTTCTTCTGTAATTTCATCAAACTTACAGCTAGTATTGTAATCATGAGAAACAATACTATTTTTAAACTTTGGCAAAAGTATATGGCAACATTGTTCGTCGGGAATAAACATTTCTGTTCCATGCTTAGCATAGTCAAACCACACCTTCATAAGCTCACTATCTTTACGGAAGGCAAAAACACCAACATTAATAGAAGGTCTTTCTTGAAGAGCTTCCTTAATCATATCTGGAAAAATCGGCTTCCATTCCTTTATTCTTCTTCTAATAGTTCTTCTTTTAGTTGTCCAATCAGAAAATTGCGGAACAACAAATTCATGTTTGTCAGCTTCGTCATGAAGTTCTTCAAATTCATTTAATACAATAGTATCAGCGTCAATAAATATTGTATTATTATACGGAGAATATGTATGGGCCAAACATTTATTTAGTAGCACTTGCTTTTTACTAAGCTTTTCTAATTCAATAATCTTTAAATTAACCCCAAAGTGATTTGCCATCTTTTTACATTCATCATATCCATCATAATCAGATAAAATCGTAATTCGCTCTTTTGGATAATGTCTTATACAAGTTGAAAGAGAAACAGCAAGTCTCACTAAAGCTCCCTTACCAACATTATAATAAATTACTCCACAAGACCCTTCAATCGGCTTTTCAGCTTTCTTAATTTTTTCAATTTTCTTCATTTTTTTCTTTTCCTTTTTCTTGCTTTCTTGTTCATCGAAACGATTATACATTCCCTCTGCTTTTTCTTTCTCTACATTTGGAAAATCTTTTAAAGCAGTCGATAACGCATCATCATACGATATAAATGGAAAGACTTGAAGTTGTGAATCAGAATTACAGTTATAAACATGAAAATCGTTTTCTTCAAAAATTGGCCGAAGTTGAGTATATCTTTCAATCATTTTATTATATGTACTATTATTACCTCTAACTGATCCTGGGCTTCGATCTTGTTTCCACGAATAGTTTTGTTGTCCTTTAACCATTTGAAAATCACACCCAAGTAAAAATAAGTTCTTAAATCCAAGCAAGTAAGAAATCTTAAGTGCTGCCATCATTACACTTCGACCACCACCATATTTTTTATGGTTCCCCCAATTTACTGTCTTTTCAGTCAAAAATGTTTTGTGATTAAAATGTTCGTTTCGATGGTAGTATATTATATTTGGTGAATCCATTACTCGCTGATTAGTATCTTTCCAATTATAATTATCAAATAGATTTGATTTGGCTTTAAAGAAAGGAACGAACTTAATAATATTAGGATCTTTCCAAATACTAATCATAAATCTTGAAGGATGATCAACAGAAACCCACAAATTTGGCCTAAAAGTTTTAACCGAATTATTAACACCAAACGTAACAATACCTGGCTGTTTTAGCTTTGTTAAATCATAGTTGTTTAAAGAAGGTCCAGATAAAATTAAAAAACATGAGGCATTTTTGTACTGTTTTTCAAAAGGAATTGGAATTCTTTCGCTGGTACTAAACGTCAATTCATTTGCCATAAACTTTCTCCTTTTCAATCTTAAGATAAGACCATAACACGATTATTTAGTTTCTTTCCAATTGAAGGTTGTGGACCTTCGGATGAGCTCGATTCTGACGAAATCGACGATAATGATTGTGCAGATGAGGATTCGGAAGACAAACTAGACTCACTTGAGCTAGATTCCGAACTAGATGATTCCGAAGATGGACTAGATTCACTCGAACTAGAACTTGATTCCGAAGATGGACTAAATTCACTTGAACTCGAACTTGATTCGGACGATGGACTAGATTCACTTGAACTCGAACTAGATTCCGAAGATGGACTAGATTCAGACGATGGACTAGACCCACTAGAACTAGAACTAGATTCCGAAGATGGACTAGATTCAGACGATGGACTAGACTCACTAGAACTAGAACTAGATTCCGAAGATGGACTAGATTCACTCGAACTAGAACTTGATTCTGAACTAGGACTAGATTCAGATGATGGACTAGATTCACTCGAACTAGACTCATTCGAACTAGATTCTGAACTAGGACTAGATTCCGATGATGGACTAGACTCACTAGAACTCGAACTAGATTCTGAACTAGGACTAGATTCCGATGGTGGACTAAACTCACTAGAACTCGAACTAGATTCTGAACTAGGACTAGATTCCGATGATGGACTAGATTCCGATGATGGACTAGACTCACTCGAACTCGAACTAGATTCGGATGATGGACTAGACTCAGACGATGGACTAAATTCACTTGAACTCGAACTTGATTCGGACGATGGACTAGATTCACTTGAACTCGAACTAGATTCCGAAGATGGACTAGATTCAGACGATGGACTAGACTCACTAGAACTAGAACTAGATTCCGAAGATGGACTAGATTCAGACGATGGACTAGACTCACTAGAACTAGAACTAGAT
>Ga0272441_10005260_pt1 | contig 22699 bp, 19 predicted proteins | sample SSMProp6N_FD_193582 | JGI IMG/M metagenome (GOLD analysis project Ga0272441, IMG submission 193582) | Marine sediment archaeal communities from Little Sippewissett salt marsh, Falmouth, MA, United States - SSM-Prop-6N | ecosystem: Environmental > Aquatic > Marine > Wetlands > Sediment ... | reverse complement strand
TACCGGACTCCTTTCGGATTCCGTATCCGCGGCACAGGACTGGCGCCGAAAACAATAGAATCTTTGGGAATGAATCCCAAGAATTATCAGCTTTCAGGAATTCTTATTTCAGGTTTTACCTGCGGTCTTGCGGGGGCGGTTTTGACTTTAAACCTCGGCGTTTTTATTCCCCATATCACTTCGGGAAGGGGGTGGATAGCTCTTGTGGCAATTTACCTGGGAAACAAAAATCCCTGGGGAATTGTTATTGCGTCTTTTGTTTTCGGGTTTGCTGAGAGCTTTTCCAATTATGCCCAGGGTGCTATCAATGTACCTGCGGATTTTATTCTGGCTTTCCCCTATATCATCACAGTTATAGCGATGATCGGATATTCAATTTGGAAATATTACAGGGAAGATCCTTCACGGATAGTATAGGGAGAAATTATGAGACCGGCAGAATATTTTAAACCTGAACCCTTACGTAAAACGTGAGAGTTTTACTAGTGTGGAGCAAAATATGAATGGGATTGGAATAAAAAATGCGTACAGGATCGGAGAACTTGCCAAACGGGCGGGAGTTACTGTCCGTACAGTGAGATATTATGAGGAACTTGGATTAATTACCCCGGAATTCCGGCTGGATTCCGGACAGCGCCGCTATACTGACAAAGAACTCCTCTATCTGCAGAGAATCATCCAGCTCAAAACCTACGGACTCTCCCTCCAGGAAATCATTGAAATATTCCACCTTGCGGAAGAAGACCCCCGGGGAGAGCGCAGAAGGGAATGGCTTATTGAGAAGTATCAAATGAAGCTGGAGGAAGCGAGGAACAAAAAGGAAAAACTTAACGCATTTATAGAGGAATTAGAGTGGCACATAAAACAGTTAAAAGAAGTTGAAGATTTCAAGGCATGTCCGGGAGAAGAGTGCAGAACCTGCAAATATGTATCCTTATGCCGTCTTGCCAGAAACAAACAAATATTTTTTCCGGAGGAAACAAATACATGGGAGTGAAGAAAATGAAAGCAGCGGTGCTGGTGGACAAAAGGAATATTGAAATTCGTGAAGTTGACCGACCTGTGCTAAAATCAAATGAAGTACTGATTAAATTGAAAAACTGCGGTATTTGCACCCTGGAACAGCGGCTTTTCCGGGGGGATATGAAGATTTTTTATCCGATTATCCTTGGCCATGAGGCTTCAGGAGTTGTTGAAGAGGCAGGAGAGGATGTCCTTTCGGAATTTGCTGTAGGAACAAGGGTTGCCCTGGACATGGTCACCCGGTGCGGAGAGTGCCATTACTGCCGTACCGGACAATCAAACATGTGTCAAAACAGGTTTAATAAAGGAGTACGGGTACTTGGGGGTTTCGGAGAATATGTAGCTGTAAAAGCCTCACAGGTATATCCTATCCATGACATTATGAGTTTTCAGGAGGCAGTTTTTGTTGAACCGGTCTCCTGCTGTATAAGATCCTTGAAAAAAATAAGGCTCGATTTAGCTGAGGACCTTTTAGTCGTCGGAGCCGGCCCAATGGGCCTGATGCATCTCCAGGTTGCCAGGGCAATGGGAGCAAGGGTTTTCGTCTCTGATCCTGACTTAGAACGGCTGAAAACAGCAGCACAGCTTGGAGCTGCTGTCACAATTGATCCTCTAAATGAAAATATTGAAAGCATCACAAAGGAACTCACAGACGGCAGAGGTGTCGATGCCTGTATTGTAACAAGTCCGGCGAAAAGCGCCCTTTCCGACGCTGTAAATGCTCTGGGCAAAGTAGGAAGGATGAATATCTACACTTCCTATGATGACGGTCCTGAGCTTCCTATAGACGCAAACACTCTTCACAGGGGAGAATATTTAATCACAGGTACCGAGGGAAGAACCCCCTGTGATTTTTATCAGGCCCTCAGGCTGATCTCTTTCGGGTACGTGGATATAAAACCGCTCATCAGCAAAATCGTGAGTTACTCTGAAATCACCGAAGGGTTTGAATACGCAATGTCCAATTCAACCCTGAGGGTTCTTCTGGATCATGAGGCTGATGCATGATTCTTGTTTTTGATATCGGGACAACAACTGTTAAAGGCGCTGCTTTTTCAAGACAGGGCGCCTTAATCCGCAAAGGAGAAAAGAGCATTAATCTCTATGCCGGAACCAGTCCCCTTATGCATGAACAGGACCCCCATGAGTGGACAGATGCTGTAAAGGAACTATCACCAGTATTGTGTGGCGAAGAATGGTGTTCTGTGGAAGCTGTAGCTGTCAGCGGAAACGGACCTACCCTGGTTCCTGTTTCCGGCGCAGGCAGGCCTTTATCCCGGGCAATGACATGGATGGACAGACGGGGGAGCAAAGAGGCTGAGCTGATTTTTCAGAAGACCGGTATCCGTGTTGACCCAAGTTTTTACTTTCCGAAAGTTCTCTGGCTGATGGAAAATGACCCGGGGACCTATGAATCCGCACGTTATTTTCTCTCCTGTCCTGCTTTTCTTATCTATACAATGACCGGAGAAGCGAAGATGGATTTCCCAGGAGAAGGACTTGAAAATTTCATCTGGACCGATGAAATGATTGAAAGCTTCCGCCTTGATAAGAGGAAATTCCCGGATTTTGCTCTCCCCGGCACCCTGGCGGGAACAGTATCAGAGGAAGGAGCAAAAATCTATAAACTTCCCCAGGGGGCCCCTGTGTTTATCGGAGGCCCTGATTTTGTGGTTTCTCTTCTGGGAACAGCCTCTGTTAAACCGGGGAGGGCCTGCGATAGAGCAGGGACATCAGAGGGAATAAATATCTGTTCCGAAAAGCCGGTTACTGATTCGAGGCTTCTGTGCTACAGGCATGTTGTGAGAAAGTACTGGAACATAACAGGGATTATTTCTACATCCGGGAAAGCCTTCGAATGGTTTAGAAATACCATGATGCCTGATACAGGATCCTATGAGGAGGCTTTGAAACGGATAAGCAGTGCCTCCAGTTCATCGGAAAAACTGATTTTTCTGCCCTATCTTACCGGTGAAAGAGCGCCGTTGTGGGACCCCAATGCCAGGGGAGTCTTTCTCGGGCTGTCTCTGCAGCATGGCCCTGAAGAGGTGGGATACGCTGTGCTGGAATCTATCGGCTATGCATTACGGGATGTGCTTGAGGTAATGGAATACCTGGGTGTGGTTACTGAAGAACTGAGAATAACAGGAAACCCGGGGAAAAGCGATCTATGGAATCAGATAAAGGCTGATATAACGGGAAAACGGATTCTTGTACCGGAAACAGAGGAGCCGGAATTAGCAGGAGACCTCTGCATCGCCCTTGCCGGACTAAAGGATTACTCCGGACCCGGGGAAGCATCGGAAGATATTATCGCAATTAAAAAAGAATTTATTCCGGATACATCAAAAGCATTGATGTATACAGAACTTTTCAATGTATACCGGGAGACCTATAGGAAACTTAAAGACCTCTTTGTGCGGGTATCACAGCAAAGACAAACGGAGGAACTATGAATACAGGAAAACAAATTCGGTGGAACTCAATCTTCAGAAAAGATACAGGAAAATCTGTAATTGTAGCTATAGACCACGGCGGTATTGCAGGCCCTATGGATGGAATTAATAATCCGCCCGAGCTTATCCAGGAATGCGTAAAAGGCGGTGCGGACAGTATTCTGACAACCCGGGGATTTGCCAAAGCAGCGGGAGACGCCTGGGACCGTTCAGCTTCTCTGATACTGCGGCTTACCGGAGGATTTACCGTACTCGGCGGGAAATTCGAAGAGGAGATGATTTCTTCAGTTGAAACCGCCCTTTCATACGGCGCAGCCGGGGCTGCTGTGACTGTAAAATTCGGGCATGACCGGGAAGGGGAATTTATTAAACAGGCATCCCTCTCAGCAGACGCATGTGAGAGATGGGGGGTCCCTTTGATGATTGAAGCAATGGCCCGGGGAAAGGATCTAAAAAAAGCAGATCCCGCAGGCATCAGACTGGCGTCCAGGGCTGCTGCGGAAATCGGAGCGGATATTGTCAAAACATATTATACCGGGGACCCGGATTCTTTTGCCGGTGTAATTGAGGGATGCCTGGTGCCGGTAGTAATTCTGGGAGGAGAAAAATCAGATACCTTGGAAATTGTATTTGAGGATGTGTATTACGCAATCCAGGCCGGTGCGGACGGAATAGCTATAGGCAGGAACATTTGGCAGCACAAGAACACACAAGCCATGGTAGAGGCTATGGCAGGGCTTGTTCACGAAAACTGGACAGTGAAACAGGCGATGAATCATGTAGGAGCTTAACCGGTGCCGTATGTCTCGTATGCATCTAATTTTCTCTGGGTTCTGGTCCTTGGGCTTATCGGTCCCTCCATACCCGCAATAATCCGGGACCTGGGGATTTCATATCCCCAGGCAGGCTTATTTTTTACCATGCTCTCCATCGGTTCTCTTCTCGGAACCCTGATCGGCGGAATTGCCTCGGATTATCTAAACAGGAAAGCACTTTTTATTTTCTTTTCCCTCTGTCTCTGTATTGGGCTTGTATTAATGGGAGCAGCAAGCACCTATATGATAATTCTTATTCTGATTTTACTCTTTTCCCTTCTCGGCAGTCCGATCGGCGCCCTGGGGCAGAGCATTATGCTTCATATGTTTCCTGAATCCAGGGAGCGGAATTTATCGTTTCAGACCATGTTTGCGGCTGCAGGAAGTTTTCTCGCACCTTTTATCGTCTCTTTTACTATTACCCGGGGATTAAACTGGCGCTGGTCTTTTATGGAAGCCGGCATTTTAAGCGGTATTCTGCTGATTGTTGTTATTTTTTACCGTTTCCCGAAAGTACCCTCTGAAACAGAAAAAGTACCGATCGGCGTTATCTTTAAAAACAAACAAGTCATAATAAGCGCGGTTTTTATCTTTTTTTCCATTGCCCTGGATATCGGGTTTTCCTACTGGCTTGCGGAATATTTTAAAACAGAACTGGGTGTAAGAATAGGAATTGCGAGCATGGTGGTGGGTGTATATCTCGCAGGTGTGATGACCGGACGGTTTATCATTTCCCTTTATCTGAAAAAAATGAAACCATTAACCATCCTCCAGTTTCATCTCAGCCTGTCTGTAATAAGTCTTATTTTCTTTATTACCCTTCCTGTGCCCGGGATAAAAGCTGTATTCTGCTATTTATACGGATTCGGTATAGGCCCTCTCTTTCCCCTTATGCTGGCAAAGGGTGCGGAAACATATCCTGATCAGCCCGGGGCTGTAACAGGCTTTCTGTTCAGCTGGATGTCCCTGGGAGGAATGGTTTTCCCCCTCCTTATCGGAAGTATGGCTGAAGTTTTCGGAATTCAGAATTCATATTATTTTAATGTAGCAGTAGGTTTGGGTGTACTTATTACATTATCAATCTGGCTTGGAAACAGGAAACAATTAAAAACCACGTAGAACAATACGTTCGTTTTCATCTCTCCTGACATAGCCGTCAGACTCCATACGATTTAACAGGGGAATCACATATTTCCGGGAAAGTCCTGTTCTTTCTTTGGCTTGAGGAATACTGAATCTGTCTCCCGGCTTCATATCCTTGAGAATACCGGAAACACATTCATTGTAATGTTCTTTCGTGAAAAAAATGGTTTCATCTAATCCTACTACAAGGCCTAATCTTGAAAGGTTCCTCAGCTCCTTTTGGGCGCCGGAAATTTTCAGCTTATTAAGTTCGAGGCCCAGCTTACCCATTTCTTTTGCCTGTTTCAGAAGGTTTTTACCCATGGGTGAAATCTGGAGATCTGCTCTCTGATTATAGAGTATGATCCCCCGATTTTCTCTAACAGTTTCTTTACTGAGAAGTCCGTCAAGTATTGACTTTACCAGACTTTTGGGAATTCCAAGGGTGTCCTGAAGTTCCTTTCTCGACACTCCGCCGGAAACTTTTGAGAATTTGACAATGGTGTTTTTAAGCTCCTCCTCTATGTCCTGGAGAATAAACCATTCACCAGTTTCCAGTATCTTCTTGGATGAGAGAATTCCCGGATCTATGAACGGCTGTTTTTTAATGAATCCCTTCAGCTGGAAGAACAGTGCTGCTTTATGGTCCTCCGTAATCACCCGGGGAAAGGACTGGATTATCTGAGCGATTTTTCTGCGTTCATGTCTTCGGGCCGCACCTGTCCAGAGAAATCTTCCTCCTGATAAAATATCACTGCCCCCGTGGCGGATCAGGACAAAGGGCTGGTTCCAGTAAACAGCACAAGGCCTTTTAAATACTATTCTTCCCAGTCCCGGTTCATCAAAGTAGTGGATTTCCCCTAATACATGGTCTGTGCCGAAGGCTATTTCCACTTCACTGTGATTTTTAATCCGCTGTTCAGAATTTTCCTGACTGTCGATACGGAAAATGCATTCCCGTACAGTTCTTGCACCGGACTGAGCAGTGGTTATACAGGAACCTCTTTGGATATCTTCCTTTTTAAAATTCTGTATGTTCACCGCCACCCTGGAAACCGGGCGTGCTGTATCAACGCTTGTGTAGTATGACTGGATTTCACGGATTTTAATCGGTTTATTTTCCGGCAGGGCGAAGCATTGGGAGGATTTGGATATAGGGCCTCCTGTAAGGCTCCCTGTAATGATTGTTCCTGAACCTTTAACGCTGAAGACCCTGTCCACATAGAGCAAGGGTTCGGAGTCTTTTTTTTCCGGCAGGGCGATGCACATCTCGATGATTTTTTCTTTGAGAAGGTCGATGTTTTCCCCTGCAGCAGCCGAAACGCGGATGCTGGGAGGTTTTACGCCGGTGATCTCATTACAGTAGAGCAGGGCTTCCTCTTCAGCTTCCTTCAGTCTCTCCGGAGATACCAGGTCGGTTTTCGTGATAACCAGGATGTAACTGGTAATTCCCATATACTTGAGGACCCGCAGATGATCTCCGCTCTGCTGCATCCACCCGTCATCAGCAGCCACAACAAGGAGTGCGCAGTCAAGGCTCCAGGAACCTGCAACCATATTTCTGATAAACCGTTCATGGCCGGGCACATCGATAATTCCTATGGGCTCGTCATCCTTTCCCGGAAAGTGGGCAAACCCAAGATCAATAGTCATGCCCCGTTCTTTTTCTTCAGGAAGACGGTCAGGATTGATACCGGATAATGCTTCGATAAGAAGGGTTTTGCCGTGGTCGACATGCCCTGCAGTTCCAATGGTGTACATCAGTCTTCCCCGTTTTCAAAATATTTTTTTATGCAGAATGATACGTGTGTTTCATCCTCAGGAAGAATCGTCGCGATATTGAGAAGAAATCTGTTATCCTGCACTGTACCGATAACCGGCGGGTCCTGCATACGGAAAAAGTTCTGTATCCTTCCCGGCGATTCATTGCTGCAAAGAACGACTGCCTGTGACGGCAGTTCCTTTTCCGGAGAACTTCCTCCTCCTGCCAGCAGGGTAGCAGGCATAATGTCAGCCAGGTCTTTCGGAATGCCCTTGAGGATCTTTTTTCCCCGCTTTTTCAGGGTTTCCATATCGATTTTCAGCACTTTTTGGGCAATGCCCCGGGCTGTTTTATTCAGTTTTTCAATTAAAAATGCTTCGAGGAGAGAATAAATTGTTTTACCCGGCCGAAAAACACGCATTAAGGGATGTTTTGCACATATATCGATGTATTTCCCATTTCCTGTAATAATTCCCGCCTGAGGCCCTCCTAAAACCTTGTCGCCTGAAAAACAGACAATATCAGCGCCGGCACGGATGTAGCTCTGTACCGAAATTTCCCCTTCAATGGTTTCGTCGGTAAGGCCTGAACCCTGGTCCACAGCAATAATGACTTCTTCCGGGAGCCCCTTAATAAGCTCTTTAATATCAGGTTTTTGAGAAAATCCCCTGATCACAAAATTCGACTGATGAACCAGAAGGACCATTGCTGTTTCAGGGGTTACTGCATTGATATAGTCTTTGGCGGTTGTTATGTTGGTGGTACCAACTTCCACCAGCTTTGCTCCTGTCTGGGCAAGAATATCCGGTATCCTGAATCCACCGCCTATCTGGACCTGTTCTCCCCGGGAGACAATGACCTCCCGGTCTTTGGCAAGGGCTGATAGGATAAGGTATACTGCTGCCGCGTTGTTGTTTACAATCAGGGACGTTTCTCCGCCGGTCAGGGTTTTCAGCAGCCTGGGCAGCAGTCCGGTACGCTGGCCCCGTTTGCCTGTAGCCAGGTTAAGCTCAAGGTTTGAATATCCGGTGTTCACTTCCTCAGCCAGGCTCCAGACAGAGGGAGCAATAGGGGACCGCCCCATGTTGGTATGCAGGATGATTCCGGTGGCATTGACTATCTTCTGGACCCTCATCCGGTAAAGCATTTCGCATTGCTTTTCTATTGACTGAAAAATAGCATTCGTATCTTTCGGCTGTTCTCCCTTACGGATATGGTTCCGTTCCTCCTCAATAACCTCTGCACAGATTTCTGCTGTAAGAGGCCTGCTGATGCGCAGTATCCATTTTTCCAGCGCAGGAGAGGAGAGGAGTTTTTCAATCTGGGGAAGAGATGCAAAGGGGTTTTCTTTCATAATCAGACAATTATTGTATGCCTTCTGAAACAGGAATTAAACTTAACGGGTGTTAAGCATCAGCCTGAAAACGGCCTCCCCGGCATGATCAGGAAAATTGCTCGGCGGATCAAAGGATAAAACCGGAGTAGTATTGCCGGAAGTTTCAAGGGGCTGAAAATTATATATCGTGCCTCCCATAATGCCGTCCGTAATGTCGGCACAGCCTCCGTTTAGGGTGTAATCAACAATTACTCCCTTTCCGGCTGAAATTGAATTATCATCGTCTCCGTATATCTGTCCGGAGAGAAAATTCCCCTGGGCATCATAAACGAGGGTGAGCCAGCCTGTACCTGCCATATTATTGGACGGATCCGATATGTCGTATATTACCGCATATGTTTTATACCCCTGTATTGAACCCGGCTCACCGAAAAACGCCCCGATGAAGGATCCTCCGTCTACTGTTATTGAGTGGGCGAAAAAGAAGGCTTTGTCCTTAGGGTCCGGAGGATTCGGCTGTCCGTATTCAGCATTCAGGTAACGGCCGTTATAAAACCGCAAAACCATGTTAAGGTCAAAAAGGAGGGTCAGTTCCGGAGAATCTCCTTCAAGAATCGTGTAATTTACCGGAAAAGACACTGTCCAGTTTTCTCCGTCGGGATTCAGAGAGATCTCCATTTCTTCCGCGGGACCGCTTTCAAACACAGAATCCGAAGAAGCACCGCCGGTATGCTCCCAGGCATTGTAAAAATATCCGGATTTCGTGTAATAGGTTTTCGGAGTACCGGTAAAGGGTTCCGAAGGATCCAGAATAAAATTATCAGCTACGCTTCCTTTCACTTTCCCTGTTGAATTAAAAGTTATCTCAACTTCGGTGACGAGGCCCGGGGAAACAGCCTTCAGGCTGTTGTTGATATCGCTCATATCGACATTCGGCCCGTCTATAAGGAGTTCTTTTTCTCCGGACCAGACGGACTGCCTGCGTCCGTTTTCCCGGATTAATGATATATCTGTGACAGTAATTTTAAGGTATTCCGGTGCGTTTGATGATATATAATGGGGCTGCCAGTTCGGTGTTACGGAGAAATCAGAAGGAAGGGTGTCGGTAAAGAAGTCGGGGGTCCGTGAATTATTCAGATTGATTCCTATTGAATTGATGGTAAGGGAAGCGGTTCTGAACATACTGCAGGAAGTGATAAGAAAAATGATAACTATAAAGATAATTCCTGTTGTCAGTATTTTTTTCATTCCGGCATCCTTTTGGAAATAGTGAAAATTACGGATGAGGGAGGAATCGAACCTCCCGCTGCATACTATGCAGCCAACGGTTTTGAAGACCGCGGGAACCACCAGATCCCATCAGCATCCGATAAAATCTTACAAAGTAAAAAATTATAGAGTTTTTTTATCTGTGTCAAGAAATATTTTTTCTGCCGTTTTCAGGTGATAGTTGTTTCAGATTTTTCTTTTTCCAGAGAAAGCAGTTTTTCAATGGTCTCCCGCTCTATTTTATAGACATTCTGGAGATAATCCTGAAGTTCAAAACTGTAGGTATCATCGGTGTTGATGATTTCTTCAATTTTTTTCTTTAATTCTGTTGATACCTTTAATTTCTCTACTATCTCATATACGTACATAAACGCTCCATATAACCCGAAAACTATGCCGTTTTTATGAGTATTCTGTCAAGATAGAAGCGGGGATTTTCTTCTTATTCAGGAATAAAAACTGCCTTGAGAACCGGTTCCTCCCCTGAGTCGCTGCGCCTGAAAATATCCTCTGCTTTATTAAAACCGAAGGTATGACTGATGATCTTTGAGGCATCAACCATCTTATTCCGGAGCAGATCAATGGTCTGGGGGAAATTCTGTGCAGGTTCCGCAAAAGTCGGAATAAGGGAGATTTTATTGAAAATCAGTTCATTTATGTCCACTTCCACGCTGCTTTTTCCCCCAAGATCGATACCGATAAAGGAAACAGTTCCTCCGAACCGTGAATACTGCAGGGAGACGGGAAGTGTTTTCGGCGGAGAAGTTACAAGAACAGTGTCTGCCCCTTTGGGAAGAATCTCTTTAACCCGTTTTACCGGATCGTATTCAGTGCTCTCTACTATTTCATCAGCTCCGAGGCTCAGGCCTGCTTCAAAACGGGTCTTTTCCCGAAGATTTTTCATTGAAGTACCGACAAGAATGACCTTTGACGCTCCCGCAAGTTTGGCAAGCCGGACGCACATAAGGCCGATAGGGCCGGGGCCTGTTACAACGACAGTCCCGCCTAAGGGGATATTCCCGTTCTTAACTGTATTGTACGCCACAGCCATAGGTTCTACTAACGTAGCATCAACCCAGGGGATATCATCAAATTTATCCAGGAGGTGAAAATTGACTGTCATAGTTTCCGCCATCCCTGGCTGCCCCCCTAAATCATACATGTGTCTGCACAAATAGGGTTTCCCGGATTTGCAGTCTTCGCAGATTCCGCAGAGAGCAACATCTTCAACTATGACCTTGTCGCCTTTTTTATACGGAATATCTCCCTCTCCCAACTCGATTATTTCTGCTGATATTTCATGACCAAGGGCTGCATATCCTTCAGTCCAGTCCCTGGCAAAATGCATGTCCGTGCCGCAAAGGCCGCAGGCATGGACTTTTACCATAACTTCGTTCATGCCGGGTTTTTTCGGTTCATAGTTTTCAATATTGAAATCAAAGGATTTTTTTGCATACAGAGCTTTCATCATGTCCCCCTATTTGGCCCGGAAAATTTTACCGCTGTAGTGGGCCGGTACATCATCCTGCCAGTGTTTTTTTACTGCATCGAGATCGCTGAAAACCTTTTTAAAAGCGGTCACATATTTTTCCATTAAATCAAGACCGTTGGGAGGAGCAAAACCCACAACTGCGGTGTATCTCCTGCAGAGGTCCACGGCATTGGGATAGTCACTGCCGCTGTATTTCATTGCTTCTCCTTCCTTGGTATATTTCCACGGATACCCGCTGGCTGCATATCCCATTTTTGTCTGGAAAAGGTCCTGGGCAGGTACAGGCATAGTCTGCCATTGTCCAAGCTGTACGCCTTCAGCAAAGAGGGCTTTTTCCATGCCTATCCTGAATTCTTCAGGTTTCATATCGATTCCCGCTTCCTCCGGGTAAAATTCTATAACATACATCCAGTAAACATGTTTATGGTCTTTGGGAACAACAGGGAGATGGAGTCCCGGAATACCTCTCAGGTTTTCAGAGAGATAATCACAGTTTTCAATTCTTACCCTGTTATGTTCATCCAGCCGTGTAAGCTGAGACCTTGTCAGGGCTGCCGGCAGTTCCTGGTTCCTGTACATATAGCCCAGGATAGAAGCATTGTATACACGCAGCTGGGTCTCATCATCTATTTCATCACCGAACATTCTGAGCATCCCGGCCCGGTTGAAATAGGTGTCATCGTCCATCACCAGAAGGCCGCCTTCGCCGGCGGAAAGATTTTTTGAACTGTTCAGGCTGAATGCCGCGAGATTACCAAAAGTACCGACTTTCTTCCCTTTATACTCTGCTCCGTGGGCCTGGCATGCGTCCTCAACAACAAAAAGATCATGCTTTTGCGCTATTTTTAGGATTGCGTCCATATCGGCCGCCAGGCCGTGGAGGTGAACCGGTACTATGGCTTTTGTTCTGGGAGTTATTTTTTCTTCTATTTTGGAAGGGTCAATATTGTAGGTCTCCCGGTCTATGTCTACGAAAACCGGGACGGCATTAGCATGGAGAATGCAGGATGCTGATGCCAGGAATGTGTATGCAGGTACGATTACTTCATCCCCCGGGCCTATGCCCAGGGCTGCCAGTGCCATGTGCAGGGCAGCGGTGCCGCTGCTGGTGGTAAGACAGTATTTTCTTCCGACATAGTGAGCCCACTCCTTTTCAAGGGCCATTGCCTCGGGAGCTTCCCCTCCGCAGATATAATCACCTTCGAGTACACGAAGGACTGCTTTTTTATCATCATCATTAATAACCGGCCAGGGTTTAATCGTTTTTACATCAATAACAGGACTGCCGCCGTCAATTGCCAATTTATCACTCATAGTTTCCTCCTCGGGTATTTATAATTATTATACTAATAACCCTAAATAAGTCAATATGAGAAACAAAATAGTCTAAAAGTAGGCAAAATAAATTAACTTGACGTATTACAGGATTTTTGCTAAAATAGCTTAAAAAAGGAGGAAAAAATGAAAAAACTTCATTTTTTGACAGTATTGTTGTGTGTGCTGATTTCTTTTACACTTTTTGCCGGAGGCAAACAGGAAGCTCCGAAGGATGTAAAAGAAGCTGAATCAGCCCCTGAGAAAATTGTTCTCCGTTATACAAGTCTCCGAACAGAGGACGTGGACAGGGAAAACAGAATCAATTCTGCATTTACAAAAAAGTTTCCGAATATAGAGATAAAATTCGAGCCTATTAAAAACACTGAATATGACACAGCTTTGAAGACTTCCCTTGAGACAGGAGTTGCCGCTGACATCGTGATTCTGCGTTCCTATGACGGCGGCAGGCAGATTTATGATGCAGGATATCTGCTTGAACTGAATGATCTTGTGCCGAATATAGAGGAAGACTTCACCGCTAATTCTGTTGCTACCTGGGCAACCGAAGACGGTGTTATATACGGTCTTCCTTATTTCGGATCAATTACAGGTGTCTGGTACAATAAGGAAATATTCGCGGATTATAATCTATCGGTTCCTGAAACCTGGGATGAGTTCATCAGTGTCTGTAAAAAACTGAAAGACGCAGGGGAGGTGCCTATTGCCCACGGGACCATGGACCAGTGGGTTTTAACTGAAACCCTTCTCTGTGATCTGGGCCCGAATTTTTACGGCGGAGAAGAAGCCCGCATGGGCCTTATTAATAAGGAGATAAAATATACCGATAAGCGCTTTGTTAACGCCTACAATAAAATGAAAGAATTAGTTCCCTTTTTCCCCAACGGATACCAGGCTATTGATTATGTAACTATGCAGCAGATGTTTTTAAACGGTCAGGCAGCTATGTTTATCGCCGGTTCCTGGGAACTGGGAATTATCCGGGATGCCGGAGTTGATGCAGGCTGGTTTGCACCTCCTGTGGCAAAAAAGGGAGACAGAGTCCAGTATGCTTTTTACGCGGATTTGGCCCTTGGTATTAATAAAGATACCAAGCATAAGAAAGAGGCCGTTGAATTCCTGAAATGGGTAGCGTCTCCTGAACATGCTACACTGCTGGCGAATGAACTGCCGGGGATGTTCCCTCCTCTTAAGATAAAGTTTGATATTTCTGATCCAGTTGCCCTGGATATCATTCAGATTGCACAGCGTCCCGATGTTGACACCACCGGCCAGCTGATGTGGGAAAAACTTTCTCGTCAGGAGCCCAGCGGAGAAACTCTGCAGCTGGAAGCAATGCAGAAATTCTTAAACGGCAGCATGACTGCTGAAGAAGCAGTCCAGTATGTCCAGAAAGGATTAGACACCTGGTACTAAAAATATCTATTCAGTTATACCGGTCCCTTAGGTTGAGGGGCCGGTATGCTTTCCTTAGAGGGATTCTTCATTGATTTTGCATCGGAAAAAAATCCGTTATTATCTTTTTCTTTATATACTTCCTGCTCTTACAGTATACGCGGTATTTATGATTCTCCCGATTATACAGTCCATGAGGTTCAGTTTTTTTACCGGGACCGGGATTATTCCTGATCAGTTTGTGGGATTCGGGAATTATAAAAAATTATTCACCCAATTCCCTTTTAAAGAACGTTTTTTTAATGTTCTGAAAAACAATATCACATTTTTCATTCTGGTGATGATATTTCAGAATGTGTACGGATTTATTCTGGCAGTCCTTTTAACAAGAAAAAATGTGTTCGGCGAAAAGGCTTTTCGTACCCTGTTTTTTGTTCCTACGGCATTGTCTGTTATTATCGTGGGATTTGTTTTTAAATTGATTTTTAATCCTGTATGGGGTGTGTTTGACCAGGTTCTCCGGGGGATTGGTCTGGGGAATATAATCCGGCCGTGGCTTGGCGACCCTGCAATAGCTCTGCCCATTTTGGCCCTTGTTACGGCATGGCACAACATCGGCATACCTGTAATATTTTTTACTACCGGCATTGACAGTATTGATAAGGATATTATTGATGCGGGGATGATTGACGGTGTCGGGGTTTTAGGGGAAATAAGGCACCTCATAATCCCGATATTAAAGCCCATTATTGGAATCGTTACGATACTCACTTTTGTCGGAAACTTCAGCGAGTTTGAAATTGTCTACTCAATGGAGACGGCCTACGGCAATCCGGAATATGCGACTGATGTGTTCGGTTCATTTTTCTACCGGACCGCATTCGGAACAGTAATGAATAATGTCAATGATATAGGATTAGGAGCAGCCCTGGCTTCTATAATGTTCCTGATAATTTTTATAGGTGTCGTCTTTTTCTTACGCATCAGCAGGAAGGAAAATTAGGATTTTTGGATGAATATAAATATAGTAAAAAATAGTTTTTTAAAAACACTTTTGTACTGTATTTTAGCTCTCCAGAGTGCTGTTATTTTCTTTCCGCTGTTCCTGATGACCATTTCCTCGTTAAAGGCCAGCAGGGAGATATTTAAAAATCCTTTTGCCCTGCCTTCCGCGGTAAATTTAAAGAATTATATAAAACTTTTTATTAATCAGGATTATGAACTCTATTTTTTAAACAGCATTGTAATTTCCCTTTCAGCAATTCTTATGATCCTGGTATGCACTTCCCTTGCCTCCTATGCCCTGGGAAAATACCGTTTTCGGGGCAATAAACAAATATTTTTCTTTTTCCTGATAGGACTGATGATCCCGATACGCCTGGGAACAATAAATATCATGCAGATGTTTCTCAAGCTGAACCTCTTTAACAATCTTCTTTCCCTGATTATTGTCTACACTGCCATGGGCATCCCCGCGGGAATTTTGATTTTTACAGGATTTATTCGGGAAATTCCCGAGGAATTAAGTGATGCCGCCAGAATCGACGGATACGGAGAAACGAAAATATTTTTACAGGTGATTGTACCCCTCCTGAGCCCCGCGATCGTAGTGGTTGCTGTTTATAATCTGATGCCCATATGGAACGATTTCTGGTTTCCCCTTATATTAATAAATAAAGAAAGCCTGATGCCTATTCCCCTGGCCACTGCCCGGTTATTCGGAAAGCATGAGACTGATTACGGACTGCTGTTTTCTATCCTTACTGCTGCAGCACTGCCCCCTATTGTGCTGTTTCTTACATTATCCCGGTATTTTATTAAGGGGCTTACAGCGGGCGCAATAAAAGGATAAAGGGATTTTATATGATTATAAAGAATGGAAATATTCTGAATGTTGACCGCTTCATCCCGGGCGGAGACCTTTGTATTACAGGAAAAAAAATATCAGCTATAGACCAGGAGCTTAAAGCTGAAACAGGAAAGAAAATACTAGAAGCTGACGGATGTTACGTTCTTCCCGGTTTAATTGACATACACACCCATGGGCTCCTTGATCTGCTCGTGGATGAATGCAGTTTCCTTGATTTCTCGCGTCTTCAGTTAGAGCACGGTGTTACCGGATGTTTGGCTACACTGGGGGGTGGATGTAAGAAGAATCTTGATACAATTAAAAGAGCTTTTCAAGAAACAGAATATTTGAAAAAGACGCCGAATATCCTCGGTTTCCGGCCGGAAATACTTTATTTAGCAGATGCTTCTGCAGGGAACCCTGATTCAATAACGGAAATAACCAGTGAAACATCAGAAGCTCTTTGTGCCGCAGCGAAAGGATATATAAGAATTTGGGATATTTCGCCGGAGCTTGAAGGAGCCATTCCATTTATACGATGGGCCAATGAAAAAGGGATAATTACCAGTATGGCACATAGTAATGCTTCTATTCTTCAGGTAGGCAAAGCAGTGGATGCAGGTATGAGTCTTGTAACACATTTCTATGATTTATTTCCGATGCCTGAAGAAGTAGATGAAGGAGTCTACCCGGCGGGAGTTACAGATTATATCAATATTGAGGACAGGCTTACCGTAGAGATGATTCCTGATGGAGTACATGTACATCCTTTCCTTCTGAAAAAAACGTTGCGATGTAAGGGGTTGCAAGGAGTCATTTTTATAACAGACAGTGTGCCCGGTGCGGGCAAAGCTCCTGGATTTTATGACGGCATATATGAGGGAATTAAGGTTGAAGTAACAAAGGACAGAGGAGTGCGGAGAGTAAGTGACGATATTCTTTCAGGAAGCGCTCTGACCCATATTCAGGGATTTCGTAATGCGGTTGAAAAATTCGGTTTATCAATACCGGAGGCTTCGCGTCTCTGTTCAAGGAATCAGGCTGAACTTCTCGGGCTGCGTAATAAAGGCTATCTGGCCCCGGGAATGGATGCTGATATTATTATCCTCGATAAAGGACTGAAACTTGTTTATGTAATTGCCGGGGGTGAAATAGGATACAGAGTCTGATATATTCCTGATATGGGAAAAGAGAGCAGTGTGAATAAAAATCTAAAAAAGAAACGGGTACTGAATTTTATACGGGAATCGGGAGAAACTTCCCGAATCGAAATTTCAAAAAATCTTTCCATAGACAAAAAAACAGTTTCAGTAATTGTAGATCAGCTGCTTCAGGATGCACTGATCGTACCTGCCGGATACCGTGATTCAAAAGCCGGGCGCCGGCAGGAATTAATGCGGATAAACGGTTCTCACTCAAATTTTATCGGTCTTGATCTCGGAGCAACACACATAATCGGCATTATAACCGATCTAAACGGAGTCCTTCTTGACCGGGTATTTTTCGAAATTCGTCCGGGTATTTCGGTTCAGCTTATTTTGGAGCAGCTCAGCCGTATAACTCGGCAGCTTATTGATTCAAAAAAAAAGACAGGAACTATCAGCGCAATAGGAGTGTGCACCCCCGGTTTCATCAATCCTGAGAATGGGATTTCCATAGTAGCGGAAAATATACCAGGATGGCACGAAATCAACATGAAACAGCTTTTCCATGATGATTTTAAACTTCCCCTTTATATAGAAGACTGTTCCCGAGCATACGGCATTGCAGAGAAGTGGATAGGAAAAGGGCGAAATGTTGAAAATTTTCTGGTTCTGGATATCGGTTATGGAATAGGAATGGCCATATTCGTTAATGGGCAAATTTATTCAGGCAGCTGTTACAGGTCCGGAGAGATCGGCCATACAATGGCAGTAAGAGACGGACATTCATGTACCTGCGGGAAAAACGGATGCCTTGAGACAGTAGCATCAGGTAAGGGTCTCGCACGGCTTGCCAGAGAAGGAATGAAGCAGGGCAAGTCCTCTGTTCTGAATCAGCTTACCCACGGTAATGAGGAATCCGTCACAGCCCAGGATGTTGCCCTTGCCGCAAGCATGAATGATGAGTTTTCCAAAGATTTACTCAATCAGGCCGGCAGCTATTTAGGGGAAGCCCTGGCAAATGCGGTGAATCTGATAAATCCATCAAAAGTAATCATCGGAGGCGGACTTATAGGTGCCGGAAAAATGTTTATAGATGAGATACAGAGTTCTTTAATAAAAAATACAATGAGCGGTTTGCTGGATGATCTTGAATTTACTCTTTCTGAAGCAGGTGTAGACGGTTCAGCCTACGGCTGTGCGTTTTTAGCTATGGACCATATTTTCAGCGCCTGATGAAAACACTATTTTCGCATCAAGAATCTGCCATTCCTGTCCTGTCCAGACAATGGGATTAATATCAAGCTGATTTCCCCCCTCACATACTGCCGCTGATACAACAGAAAGACCTGCTGTTATCTCGGCAAGACTGTCCATGTCCATTGTGCTTCCTCTGTACCCCTGCAGAATCGGGCTGACTGTAAGTTCTGAAAGCATTTCCCGGGCTTCACTTTTACTGCAGGGTGCGAGGCGGAATGCGACATCTTTATATACTTCCGTCAGGATTCCTCCTGCACCTGCCATAATGGATGTACCGAATACCGGGTCAAATAATGACCCGAGGATGATTTCCGGACCTTCTATCCGGACCATCGAGGTTATAATAATACCTTCCCCCGGAAAACGGGTACGCATCTTTTTAACTGCTGACGGCAGGTCTTCCTCTGAAACACCGAGGCAAACTCCTCCCACATCAGTCTTATGAAGGACCTTAGGAGTGCAGAGTTTAACAGCATAGGGCGGAGTAATGTCCAGGGGCAGTTCGATTTTTTCAGAACGAATATAAATTCCTTTTTGTACTGGCAGTCCTAATTGAAAGAGAAGATTCCGTGTTTCCCACTCATCGGGACTGCCGGGTGATTTTAAGGATTTCTGCCATTTCCTGAATAAATCAGTAAACTTGTGTGTCTTACTGTGCCGAACCTTGGTGTCCGCTGGCTGGGATTTTAGGATGCAGCCCCGTTCAGCAATGAAACGGGCCGCTCTTACAAGCCTGCTGACAGTAGGAAATCCGATTACGCCTTTTTCATAAAATTCTTTAAGATATTCATCAGTAAAGGGACCGTATTGAGTAAACACAAGTATCGGTTTCGGAGATTCGGCAGTTTTTTCAGCAATACCGTCTATGAGATTCCTGCTGATGGAAGGGGGAGCGAAAAAAGTAATACAAAGGATACAATCCACCCCCTCATCATCAATTAAGGCATCAATGGCGGAAAGGTACATTGCATTATCAGCACTGGCAGTAAGGTCAACGGGATTACTGCATGAAGCGAAGGGGAAACTGTTTTTTCTGATTTTCTCCCTGGTTTTATCGGAAAGTCTGGCCATCCTGAGGCTGCACCGATGGCTGCGGCTTTCAATATAATCAGTACACATCACTCCAAAACCTCCGGCAGGGGTTATAACTGCAACCCGGCCGCCTGCCGCAGGTTTTACCATTGCCAGAACTTTCGCAGCATCGCAGAGTTCTTCATCATCATAGGCCCGCTGAATTCCGTACTGCCTGAGGGCGCCGCTTACAACCTTGTCCGAACCTGCGAGGCGTCCGGTATGGGAGCTTACGGCTGACGCTCCGGATGCGGTCCTGCCTGCTTTCAGAACAACAACAGGTTTTGTACGGGCTATTTCTTCGGCCTCTTCAAGGAATTCTCTTCCTTTTTCAATGCTTTCCACATACAGAGCAATGCAGTCGGTTTTGCTGTCCTTCCCGAAGTATTTAAGAAAATCAAGTTCATCAAGGTCAGCTTTATTGCCGATTCCTGCAAAAGACCTCAAACCGAATCCGGTGTTGCTGGCAATTCCGAGGGATTCGACCCCTACGGAACCGCTTTGGGTTATAAAGGCGATACCGCCGCCCCCGGCAAGAGCTTTGTCGCCGTGCTCAACAAAAATAGTGTCTATTTTCTTTTCCGGGAAGAAAATCCCGAGGGAATTCGGACCGAGAATACGAGTATTGTATTTTTCGGGTATTTTTTTCAGCCTGTTTTCAAGATTTTTCCCATGCTCACCTGTTTCTCCGAAACCGCCGGCTACGATAATAACATAACCGACTCCTTTTGCACCGCACTCTTCTGCGGCTTCAACTGATTTTTCCGCATTCAAAGTAATAATGGCGCAGTCAACAGAAGAAGGCAGGTCCGATACAGACTGTAAAGATTTTATACCGAATATTTTTTCTTTCTTCGGATTTACCGGATAAATATCAGCATTTGAACGGCACAGGTGTTACATAATAATACAGCCTACTTTCCCCGGAGTGTCTGAAGCACCTACAACGGAAACAGTTGCCGGATTCAGTAACCGGTTGAGATCTGTTTTCACTTGTGAAAACTCCTTGAGAAATAATTATACTGGTTTATTACTTAGAGCACAAAGATTATTGTTCAGGTTTTTTATCAAAAACAAACCCCTTACTTTCAAGCATAAGTGAAATATCCGTTCCCTGTTTTTTAGATTTTGCTATTTCCACCTCAACTGAAATAAGGGACTCTCGCTCAAAGGTGTGCTCTCCTTTTGCCATAATAACACCATCCTTTGATACAGCAAGGGAGTTGCCGATACAGCGATAGTTTTTCCAGACCCCGGCACTGATGATCCCCACATTGCTGACGCCTATGACAGGAATTCCGAACAGATATGCGAGCCTTGTGAAGGAGTCTTCCCACATCTGACAGGGATACCCTCCGCTGTAGTCAGGGGGAATTGCCCATGAACAGGGGGAAAGGAGAATGTCGCTTCCCATCCGGGCAAGAGTATGAGCGATGGCAAAGCTGTCAGGGAAATTATCCGCGCAGATATCCAAGCCTATTATTCCCAATTCAGTTTCGGCGACTGCAAGGGAATTGCCTATGGAGTAGATATCCTGGGCAATATCCAGGATGTTTATTTTCCTGTGTTTAAGGAGGATTTCTCCCCCGGGTGAAATAAAAAGAGCGCTGTTGTAGATTTTTTCCCCTGCTTTTTCCGTAAGTCCCGCGGCAACATATATGCTGTTCTTTTCAGCGGTTTCGCATAATATCCTGCTGTATGGACCGGGGATTTCCTGAGCAAGGGAAGGGGCTTCGGGATAGGTCCATCCCATGTCTATACATTCAGGCAGTACGATAATTTCATTGCCCAGCTCAGCGGCCTTGAAGATCATGGATTCAGCCCGTTTTAGATTTTCCTGTACTTTGCCGCCCTGCACGAGCATTTGGCCCATTGCGATTTTTATCATAAAGGCTTGCATGAACCTCTTTTAATCAGCTGCTGCTTAACCTTTAATACCTGGATGTCCGGAGGATCCGCTTCCAGACGTTTTATCATAAGGTCTCCTGACAGCTGCGCCATTAACGATGTATCTATGCTCATGGTCGTGATTTTGGGAGTAAATGACTGATTGTAATCAAGGACATCTCCTGGGGCGATAATTGATACATCCTGGGGGATCCGGATAGGAAGTTTCCGCAGAAGCACCATAACAAGAGCTGCAACATAATCATCATGAAAAAAAATCGCTGAAGGTTTTTCCGGTGAAGAAAATATTTCCTTTAATTTTGGATACAGCTGCTCAACTTCATCTATGGAAACAGATAATCTCATAGTATCATTGAAATCGATTCCGAATTCATCAACAGCTTTTTTAAATCCTACGAAGCGGTCTTCAAGCACTGAGGTCATATGGGTGCGGAGATACTCTATATACAGGATGTTTTTGTGTCCTAATGTAATTAGATGACGGGTGCCCTCATAGGCACCCTGAAAATCGTCCACGCACACAGTAGTGAACTTGTCCTGAAAATTGCTGTTATTGATGAGAATTACAGGGATGCCCATGTCTTCAAGTTTTTCAAAGAGTTCACTGTTTCCATAATGAATAGAGAGAACAGCGCCGGCTTCTGAAAGTATGACCCTTTGCAGCACTTCTTCTGTATAGCCTGCTTTATTCATATCAAAAATTACAGGGAAATAACCTTTCTGGATGAGAAGTTCCTCTAATGTAAGAATACAGGGCCGCATAAAATTCCATAAATATTCAAAGGGTTCAAAGTGGAGAACAGCAATATACTTTATTCTTCTTTTCCCTGAATTGCTGCTTGAACGCTTTATATAGCCGAGTTTTTTTACCGAAGCAATGACCCGGTCGCTTACTTCTGAGGATATTTTCCCTTTTCCTGAGAGAACCAAAGAGGCGGTAGCAATAGAAACGCCTGCCTCATGAGCTACGTCCTTTAATTTAGGGCGGCTTTTTATCAAATTTCTTAATCCTGCACAAAAAACGTTAAAATTAAATAAAATATCAACCATATTTTAACAGCACTAAGTAATTTGTCAAGAAAAAATAAAGCAAAAAGCTATATATAGACACAAAAGAATAGATAAATTAGTTAAATTAAATAAAATAAAAGAGATATTTAAATTAAATCTTGACATGCACGTGATGTATGTTAAGATGTTAATAAATTTATAAATAATTTAAGTATTTGGAGGTTGTATGAGAAAAGCAAAAATTTTGATCGTGTCAATTCTTTGCCTGCTCCTGGGTTCAGTTTTCCTTTTTGCAGGAGGCCAGCAGGAGGCTGCTGAAGAAAAACCGGTTGAAGAAAAGGAAATCATTCTAATGCATGATAAGGGCGGAGTTCCCAATTTCCAGCCCTTTTATGAAGAAGTGGTAAAAAAACTGAATGCGGAAATGGGAATTTCTTTCACTCCAACACCCTA
>Ga0272441_10005259_pt1 | contig 22700 bp, 19 predicted proteins | sample SSMProp6N_FD_193582 | JGI IMG/M metagenome (GOLD analysis project Ga0272441, IMG submission 193582) | Marine sediment archaeal communities from Little Sippewissett salt marsh, Falmouth, MA, United States - SSM-Prop-6N | ecosystem: Environmental > Aquatic > Marine > Wetlands > Sediment ... | reverse complement strand
GGCAAGCAGCACCCTATCATCGCCGAGGCCGCTCTGGCCTCCGTCCCCGACGAGGTCGCGGCGCTCTGCCGCCGCGAGCCGGACGCCTTCAGGGTCGGCAGCCTCTGGCCCGACGCCATGGGTGCGCGCTTCTCGTGCATCCGGATCGCTGATTACACGCTGCCCGACGGCATGTTGGACGCGGCGCGCATCAGAGAGGTCTTCCACAACGCAGAGAACGGCGTACACGCGACGGACGAGCTGGAATCATGGGGCGTCTTCCGGCTCCCCGCGTGGGTCGTGGCCCACGGGGCGGCCTCGCCCGATTTCTACGCGAGGGAGCTTCGCCGCGCGATCACCGCCGGCGACGACCGCCGCGCCGCTTTCATCGTCGGCTTCATCACCCACATCGCCGAGTACACAGCGCACTACAAGTCCCAGGAGGCGATGCTCACGACGATGCGCCCCGAGGGGCGCGTGCCGGTCGGCGTCCACAAGGGGCAACCTTTCTACGCGGTCGCGGTTGCCGCAGACTTGCCCGGCTATGACGGAAACGCTGGCGAGCTCGCCGCCGCCTACACGCGGTTCGGCGCGGCGGAGCTCGTCGACGTTGAAGAGACGGCCGCGGCCTGCCAGCGGCGGCTCATCAGCGAGGGCGTTTCGTCGCTCTTCGATCGGGCGCTCGTGCTCCAGCGGGCCGTCGTGACCTGCGCGCGCCCCCAAGAGCTTCGCGATATGGCCGGTGAGTTCCGCTCGCTCGTGGCGCGCGGCCTTGCCAGAACGTTCGAACTGACCCGGGCCGCTTGCGCCGAGGCAGTGAGCGAGGCCGTTGCTCCGCCGCCCGAGCAGATTCTCTTCCTCATCAGGGGGGACCTCTGGCTGAGACACCCCCTCGTGGGAGACGCCGCGGCGGTCAACCCCGGAGTTGCGCGGCTCCGTTTCGCCGCGGCGCTGAAAAAGCTCGGCGTCGGCTATCGCTTCGCGTCAGGCGACGAGCCCGTGGAACTCTCGGGCTATCCGCTGGTCGTTTCGCTCGAGGGCTGGAGCTCGGACTCCGACGCCGCCGTCTACGACGGGCTGCGCGCCGCGGCGGGGGGCGGAGGGCGTGTTCTCCTCGTCGGCGAGCCGCATCGGTCGCGCGCGGAGATGACCGCCTGGAAGGACTTATGCAACGCCGGCGGCGTAACTCGCGGGGTGGAGGTCTCCGACATGATACGCTGGCTCGACCGCTGCTCCGAGCCTGGGAACATGCTCCCCGGCGCTGCCGACCCCGCAGCCGAGGTACTCTCGGCGCTCGAGGAGATCCGTCGAAGCCCGCTCGAGCGACAGCTGCGCCTCAACGACGGCAGCTTTCTGGCCCAAGCCTTCGGGGAAGAAAGAGCAGGGCTGTGATGAGCCGGCCCTGGATACCGGCTCTGCTCGGCATGGCCCTCGCGGCGGCGGCCGCCAGCGGCGCGGTAATCGAGAGCGCCGGCGTGCGCGTCGTCTTCTCGGAAGGAGAGGAACGCTACGCCAGGAACGTCCTCGGCATCTGCTGCAGCCACGCGGACATCCTGCAGGCGAGGCTCGGCCTGAAGCTGCCGGGCGACCTCACAGTGACGCTCGTCGGCGGACGGCAGTTCGAGGCCGAGCTCGGGCCCGCGAGGGCGAGGGTCTCCTCGGCCTTCGCGCGGCCGAGCGAGCGCGTCGTCATGCTGCACATGGGCAAGCTCAGGCCATCGCGCGCGGGCGCTTTCAGCAGGACCATGCGGCACGAGCTCGTGCATATTGCGGTGGGCGAGCTCGTGCGCGAGAAGGGCACGCGGCTGCCGCTCTGGATGGACGAGGGGCTGGCGATGCTCTACGGCGACATGCCCTTCGAGCGGGACCCGATCGTGCTCACCCGAGCCGTGGCGGCAGGCACGCTCATCCCGCTGAGGGGCCTCACGAGGGCATTTCCCGCTGAGAGCGAGCACAGCGTGCGCCTCGCATATCTGCAGGCCGAAGACGCGACGCGGTTCCTTGTCCGGCTCAAGGGCGAGGCCGCGCTGAGAGAGCTCCTGCAGGCGCTCGGCCGGGGCAAGCCATTCGATGAGGCCCTCACGGCCACTCACGGAATGCACGCGGCCGAGCTCGAGCGGCAGTGGAAGCGGTCGCTCTCGACTGGCTCGGGGACGCTCGACTGGGTGTGGGCGGCCCTCTCGGGGCTGTCGTTTTTCACATACATGGCCGGCCTGGTCATCCTTGCCTTCGTGGTGCAACTCATCCGCCGGCGGCGGCGGAAGGAGCAGATGGATTCCGAGGTGTGAGCGCTCGCTTGCTTCGCCTGCCCGGATGGGGTAGGGTAGGGGACGTGCCGGAGCGGCCGGGCCCCGTCCCCCCCGTTCGGCGACTCACGCGAAAGGAGACACCATGGCAGCAGTGACACTCGCAGTCATCGGAGGCGGAGGGCGAGGCACCGGGTACGCCCGCTACGCTTTCAAGAATCCGGAGAAGTGCACGGTCGTCGGCGTCGCGGAACCCCGCGACTGGTACCGCCAGAACCTGGCCGAGAAGTTCGAGATTCCGGAGACGCACGTCTTCTCCGATTGGCAAGACGCGGCCGCGGCCGAGAAGTTCGCGGACGCCGTGATCATCGCGACCCAGGACGCGATGCACACCGGCCCGGCAGTGGCCTTCGCCGAGAAGGGGTACCACATCCTCCTCGAAAAGCCAATGGCCCCGACCGCCGACGAGTGCCGCGATATCGCGCGCGCGGCGAGCGACGCCGGCGTGATGCTGACCGTCTGCCACGTCATGCGATACACGGCCTACACGCAGAAGGTGAAGCAGATCGTCGACTCCGGTCGCCTCGGCGAGATCATGTCGATCGAGCACCTCGAGCCCGTCGGCTACTGGCACCAGGCACACTCGTTCGTCCGCGGCAACTGGAGGAACGAGCAGGAGTCGAGCTTCATGCTTCTTGCCAAGTCGTGCCACGACCTCGACTGGCTGAGATACATCATGGGGAAGCGGTGCCTGGCGGTGCAGTCGTTCGGCGCGCTCACGCACTTTCGCAAGGAAAGCGCCCCGGAGGGCGCCGCCGAGCGCTGCCTCGACTGCCCGCCGGACGTCGAGTCGAACTGCCCGTACTCGGCGCGGAAGATATACCTGGGCCGCGTGGCGAGAGGCCACACGGGATGGCCCGTCGACGTGCTCACGCCCGAGGTTACCCCGAAGACAATCGTGGAGGCCCTCCGCGACGGCCCCTACGGACGCTGCGTCTACGCCTGCGACAACGACGTCGTCGACCACCAAGTCGTCAACATGCTCTTCGAGGGCGACAGGACGGCCTCCTTCACCATGACCGCGTTCAACAAAGGCTCGGGGCGCAAGACCCGGATATTCGGCACTCGCGGGGAGTTAGCGGGCGACGGCCGCTACATCAAGCTCTACGACTTCCTGACGGACAAGTTCGAGAAGATCGACTCGGCCGCCACCGACCACTCCATCCTCGGAGGACACGGCGGCGGTGACACCGGCCTCATGGGCTCCTTCATCGAGAGCGTTGCCGCGGGCGACGCATCGCAGAACCTCAGCGGGCCCGAGGTATCCCTGGAGACGCACCTCATGGTCTTCGCCGCGGAGAAATCGCGCCGGGAGGGGAGGGTGGTCGAGGTGGAGCTGTGACCCGGGCGCGCTAGCCCGGGGCCTCCGCGCCAGCGGGAGCGTCACGCGCTGGCCCGCCTCGCAGCCGGCGGACGATCTTGCTCACCCCGTAAGAGAGCCCGCCGACGACCAGCGCCGCCGCGATCACCGGCACCAGCACGGCCAGGAGCGACACCGCCACCGAGCCGCCGGCCTCGCATGTCGACACGGCCGGATTCGCGATGCCTCCCGTCGTCGCAGTCGACACCGCGCGCGTCACTACGGTGGCCCCCTGGGTAATGGCGGCCGCGCCGCCCCCGGCGATGACGGCCAGAGTCCACTTCAGCATCGGGCTCATCCCCGTGATGCAAGACGCGGTTATCACTATTCCCGCCACGACCGCCGCCGGCGTCGCGACGCTGTCCAGCAGGTTGTCAAGCCACGGGATATAGTAGGCCGCGATCTCCAGCGCAGTCGCCACCGCGAAGGCCAGAAGCGCCGGCCACGTTCCGATCCATGCGAAGCCGGGCGAGAGCGTCACGTGCCCCGCGTGCGCCGCGATGGAAATCACCAGAAAGGGCACGAACGCCCTGAACCCGCAGGCCGCCGCCAGCGCAACCCCAAGAAGCACGCTCTGCACCACTTCCCATTCCATGGCGTCCCTCCATGCCAGGCCGGCGTTTCCACCATTCAGACACCTCAGCAGCCAGTCTATTCAATCGCCGAGGCGTGATCTGGTCACAGCGATTCCGCAACGCCATGACCTCGTCCGTCACCGTACGTATACGCTAACGCAATGCACACGGTTACGCTAGGTATATGGATATGTATATGCTAGAGCGAACAGTCCATATGTACTGACGTGCACGAGAGGGGAGGGCAGTGCTCACCACCCCGCCCAGAGGACGACCAAGCCGAATATCCCCACGCACAGGTTGCCGAGCGCGTGCAGCGCGACGGGGACGGCGAGCGTTTCGCTCTTGAGATACGCCCACGCGAAGAAGAACCCCGCCACAACGTTTGCCGGGTTCGCTGCTCCCGTCCAGAAGTGAAGGGAGGCAAAGACGATGCCGCTGAGCGCGATAGCGGGCCACGGTCCGATGAGGCGCTTCGCGGGGGCGCAGACGGCAAGGCGGCAAAGGACTTCTTCGAGGATGGGGGCCAGGACGCACGTCGAAAGCAGGAAGGGCCAGAAGTCACGATAGGCGCCGAAGACCTGCGGAGCGGCGAGCTCGCTGCCGCGGATCCACAGGAAAAGAGCCCACGCGCTCACCGCGAGCAGCGTCAGCAGCCCGATCACGACCGCCGCAACGCCCCAGTAGAGCCATCCCTGCCGGGGCCTGAGGTGCAGGCCGAGCGTCGCGTCGTCCCAGCCCGCGAAATACGCGAAGAGCGGCACGCTCAGAACCATCGCTGAGAAGGTGATGCTCTGCGACACGTGAAGGAGAAGGAAGGCGAACTCGCTGACGACCAGGGCGAGGGCCAGCGCGCATGCCGCAGCGTGCTTGCGCCCCGAACGCGAGAATGCGCTGCCGATCTGGGTATCCATGCGGCCCGCCCGAAGGTGACGCCTTTGCGGAGTATATCGTCCGCGTCGCCGCTCCGCAAGGGTTCAGGTGCTGCCGTGCAGGGAGGGGGAGGGGAGGGCAGGGGAGGCAGACGGGGCCGCTCCGCCTTGACCTCGCGCCGCATGCAAGATAGAATCACCGGCGTGGACCGGCGTATTCCGGCTCCGGAAGCCCGCGAGGAAAGCGATATTGGCCGCTCCGAAGATGGGCAGATTCGGCTGGGACGGCATCAGCATGCTCCTCCCCGAGGGGTGGCAGCCGAACTACATCGAGTACCAGCCGAAGCTGGTGATGATGCGCTTTGAGGACGAGCGCAACGCCGAGCGGCTGCAGCTGAAGGTGCAGCAGATCAAGGGGCGCTTCTCAGTCGAACGCAACATGGCAACGATTGAGAAGGGGATCCGGAAGGCGAGGTCCAAGTCGAAGGACCTGGTTTTCAGCACCGGCGTCACGATCCCCATGGTGAAGAAGACCTTCCGCGGCCGCCCCTTCGCCACCTTCGGATGGAAGGAGCAGGGCCTCGTCGCGTGGGGCCTGCTTATCTTCTGCGAGAAGTGCCAGCAGGCCTCCATCCTGCAGGTGGTCTCGGGCAAGGACGAGGACGACCCGGCCGCGGCCGGCAAGATGCTGTCCAGCTTCACGGACCACACCGAAGGCGACACGACCAGCTGGTGCGCCTACGGGGTCGAGTTCGAGGCCCCCCGCAGCTTCAAGCACGCCGACTACGGTTACGACCCCAGGGGGCTCTTCCGGGTGACGCTAAAGCACGGCCGAGAGTCGCTCTCGGTCCTCAGATGGAACCTGGCGAACCTCATGCTCAAGAAGACGGACCTCGAGGGCTTCGCCCGGGCCTCCTTCGTCAAGGACTTCCGCCGCTACAACCTGGTCGCTACCTCAACGGACTTCGTGGGGCATCCGGCCATCACCCTCGCCTACGACACCTCCCGGCTCCTCGCCAGGATCAAGGTGGGCGTGCGACGGTGGATTCGGGCGCTGAAGCCCGCCTTTATGTCCGGAATCCTGTGGCACTGCACCAAGTCTAACAGGCTGTTCTCGGTTCACCTCCTCTCGGATGCGCTCGACCAGACTGAGAGGATCAAGGCCTTCGCCAAGACGGTCCGCTGCTGCTCGGCGGCCACTCAGCCTCCAGTGGGGTAGGGGAGACCCGTGGGCATATTCGGTCGCCTGTTCAGCCGCAAGAAGGATCCACGCCTGTCCGGGCCCGGCGGCGTCAGACTCTCGCGCGAACAGGCCCTGCAGGCCCTCCTTATCCGCAACGACGCCGTAACCGTCGACGAGAAGGATTCCGGAGACCTCGTGATATCCATCCCCATCCTCGAGACGCGCTCCTTCAGGCTGCTCGCCTGGTTCATGCGCCGCGCCTCGAAGGACCCCGTGCCGACCAGCCGCAAGATCGAGCTCGACGAAATCGGGTCCTTTGTCTGGCGGAGCTGCGATGGCAAGACCACCGTCGGCCAACTCGTGAACAAGCTCTCCAAGAAGTACAAGCTCCCCAGAAAGGAGGCCGAGTACTCCACAACGCTCTTTATTCGCGAGCTTGCCAAGAAACACCTCATAGCCCTGGATCTCGCGGGCGTCCTTGCTCAGAAAGATGCTCAGGCCAAGCCCGGGGGCTGAGCGGCGATCGCCGGCAATCCCCCGTTTCCGCCACGTTCGCGGGATTCCAGTCCTACCCATAACATACATTATCGGACGCGGCCAAGGTAAGTCGAGAGTGGGGCGTCAGCACCCCACGAACGAACCGAGCGACGTCCGGCCGTCTCGCGCCTGGGCGCTTTCACCGGCTCGAGCCGCCTCCCGATCATCCGCGATCAGGTGAAGCACTCGCCGCCGGCCCTCGTGGTTCGCGCGTGGCCGGGCACCAGGCGTCCTGTGCGCGCCGTCATGCCCGCGGGCGTCTCGGAAGGCGGTGGGACGGTAATTGGGCGCACTGTGGCGATTGCCGGGTGAGGGGCGCTAGCCGGTTTGTCGATTTCGGTCCTGGAGGCGGGCTTTTGGGGCGAAAGAAGGCATTGGAATTGCATGGTTTCTTGGTTGCCCGCCCTACCGCTCTACGTATATAGTATACAGGGAAGTGGAATCAGATGCTGTCGGCTAGTGTCAGGAGGGCCTGTATGTTTCGGCGGATTTCTGCGCTCTTGGCCCTGACAGCCGCCCGGCCCTTGGTGCAGAAGATGCAGTCAGGCCTTTCGCAGAGCAGCACCCCCGCGAACTCGAGTTCCGCCTCTGCGGTCACGCGGATCAGGTCCTTCACACGCACCGCCTTCAGCTCCGCGGCGCCCACACGGCCGTGCACGATGATCCCCGCCGACTCGTGGATGTCATGGATGCGGGCCCTCTTCTGGTAGAACCCACGGTCACCCGAGGGGAAGAGCGGAACGTCCACGAGCTCGGGGCCGCCCGGAGTCGCTACGTATGATCTCACCTCTCCCATGTAGGGCATCCCCATCCACTGCTCGATCGCGTGAAGGGTCGTGTTGCGTCCTATGGGCGAGCCGAGCAGCAAGATGAGAGCATTGCGTGCGCGCATGGCTCCGTACGGGCCGTCGGCGCCGAAGGGCGTTGGCCCGTGATTCGCCGTGATCTCCGCGGCTCCCGGGCCCAGGGCCGCCACCGAATGCGTCGGGTGAGACGAGCGCCTCGCGCCGGGCCGCCGGCGGAGCGTCTCCGTGACGATACCGACCATCGACTCCGTCTTGCTGACGTCGAAAGCCACGGCCATTTCGCCCTCGCGGTCTGCGCCGTCGATCGTATTCGTCGTGTGCGTGGGGACGACGACCGTACCCCCCTCCCCCACCGCGTCGACGAGCGAGTCCACGACCGTCCCGGCGCCGCCTGCGACGCGGCCGAAGGATTTCAGCGAAGAGTGCACGAAGAGCGTGTCGCCACTGCGAGCCCCAAGGGCCCTCAGCCCCGCCACGACATTCTCTCTGGAAACATCACCCATGGCGCCGCCGCCCCGCGTCGCTGCCGCCGGTCAGTACCCGAGCCCCGGCGCCGCGAGAGCCGCGGTCTTCACACGCCCGCCGACCAGCTTGAAGAGCTCCGGCAGCTTCCCGGCGAGGCGCTCGTTGGCCTGCGGCATGAACTGCCGGCTGTTAGACTCCGCCATGTTCGAAATCATGTTGCACCTGGCCACGATCCCCGCCGCCTGCGCGAAGGCGATGTCGGGAGCGGTCAGATCCATGAGCGTGTAAGGGATGGCGTCGGTCTCGCAGCGCGCTATCATCAGCAGCACCTCGGAGTGCCCTTTGCAGCACTTGAGCGCCGCGCCCGTCCAGCCGAGCTCTATCGCCCGCTCTAGCGACGCCAGGTCCGTAAGGCACTCGTCCGCGACCACCGGCTTGTACTTAGCGAGCGGCCGCATGTCCATCGACTTCTCGAGGTCGCGCGAAGTAGGTTGCTCCACGTACGCCAGGTGATCGTAGGCCTCGGGCGAGCGCACCTGCAGGCGCTCCACCATCTCGACCGCGTGCTCAACCGACGGCACCTGCTCGTTGGCGTCGCACGTGAGGACGACGTCCGGCGACCCGATCTGGTCCTTGTTCTGCATCAGCAGCTCGTACGCCCCGGCCATCCGCTCGACGTCCCATTCAAGGTCGTTGCCGCGTATCTTGACCTTCACGCAGAAAATGCCGTCCCGGCGTATGTACTGGTCGAGCGAGACCGGCAACCCGTCGTCAGGATCGTCGCCCGTGAGCTCGTCCTCGGTCAGCTTGTCCAGACCCCCGAGAAGATGCAAAATCGCGATCTCCGGCTTGATCTCCCCCAGCAGGAAGTCGCACGGGTACTTCCCCTTGAACTCGCCGCCCATATACTTCGACAGGTCGCTCGGCATGAACTCCTGGTTGTACGTTGCGAACGTGCTGACACCGTGCAGGCGGCCGTAAGCGTCATGCACCGCCGCGTCCCACGGGCTGCACGCCATGATCGCGGCGAGCTCGGGCATCGGGTCAACGGGCTTCTCACGGTCGTTAGCCGCGCCTCGGAGCTCTTCGATGACGGGCTTCACCTCGTGCGCGATGTCCATCGGATGCCCAGATACGCCTGCCTCCAGCATCCGCTTGCCGAACTCGGACTGCACTTCCAGCAGCGGCTCGCGCCTCGCTTTCAGGTCCATCTTCTTCGACGGCCACCCCCAGCTCGTCCCCATCGGAAGCGCGCCCGTACCAGATGCAGTCTTCCCGCCCCCGTCCTCGAGCACGACCGTGCACGTCGAATACACGCAGTGAGTGGCAATGCTCGCGCCGAACTTGAACGGCGTCCTGTACTCGAACTCCTCGTACTCGATCGAGATGTCCTTCACCTTGACGTCAGTAAGCATGCCTCAGCCGCCTTTCCCGCCCCCGGACAGTAAACGAGTTCAACTCTATGTTAGCCGCCTTCCGCCTCCGGTCAAGTGGAACGCCGGCGCGGCCACTCCCCTCCCCCACCGCCCCGCCTTCCCACCCCGATCCGGGATACGTATATTCTATCTATATACTATACCGAATTATACCTACACCGATCCTATACGTATATATATACACAACGAATCAGTCTGTCCCGTGAGCCGTCCTCGGTGCCGCGCCACCGGTAGCGCCGGGATCGGCGCCGGACGGCGATTCGGGCCTTTCGCGGGCACCGAAAAGCAGCTTTCCGGCAAGGAATAGATGAACGTTCATGACCACGAAGATGAGCATGAGGAGCCACATTGGCATCGTCCGCGCCAACTGGCCCTGCCTGACGAGGAATGCGACGAAGGCGAAGTTCGTGCCGACGTGCAGCAGAATGGGCACGACCAGGCTTCCCGTGTATTCCATCATTATCGAGGCGACGAGACCGAGCAGGAAGGTGCCCCAGGCGCGATTCCGCCCGTGGGCAATCGCGAAGAGCGCCGAGTTGAAAATGACGGCCTGGAACGGGCCCATATACCGCCGCATCGCCGGGTAGAGCATCCCGCGGAAGAACACCTCCTCGGCGACCGGCGCCAGCACCGCGACTCCGATCACAAGCAGCGATATATCCCACGTGCCGTAGCTCTCCCGCATCACGCGGAACATCTCGCCGGCAGGCTGATCGAAAGGCCGCTCGAAAAGGAGCTTGATGCCAATGCCGTTGACTACAGCGAAGATGAGCGCCAGCTGCACGCCTACGACGGCGTCCCGCAGGACCGTATCGGCAGGCAGCCAGTGCTGGGCGAGGGGCGCCTTCCGGACTGTCCGCAGCCACATCACCGTGGGGACGAAGAGCCAGAGGCTTATCACCAGCGTTCGAAGGAAGTACGTCTGGGCGCTCTCGATCGAGCCCGACCAGAGCAGATTCGGGAAGCCGTAACACGCTGCGACCGCAACGGACCCGAGCACGACGGCGTCGATCGGCCCCCAGCTGACGCGCTCCGGCCTGATCCTGGCCAATCTGCCCCCTGCCCTCCCCCACCCCACCGGACGCGCGACGCCGGGCGGCTACGCGTGCGGGTCAACCGCCGTCGACGCTGACTGCTCGGAGATGTCGTCGGCGGAGACCTCCCGGCCGAGCTTCTGCGACAGGTAGATGCCCTCCGAGATCTGCATCGAGAGCAGCCCCACCCTCGCGGACGGCACCAGCTCGACGCGCCCCTGCAGGGCAGCGACCCAGTGCTTCTGCGGCGAGTCGTAGGCATCGGTGTTCTCAATGCACCTGTGCCAGCGCGTATCGGCCGACTGCAGGTCGAAGGTGGCGTCCATCTCCATGTCGGACATGGTCGTATGGTAGCTGAACGGGCTGAGCGTCAGGCCGCCCTTCGAGCCCACAAGCTTCGAGCCATCGGTGCCCTGCAAGTGTATCGCCCAGCTCTCCTCGATGTAGAAGCTGATGCCGCCCGCAAGGCGGACGAAACCGAGGCCCAGCTCCTCGACGCTGTACTTGCCGTCCTTGCGCCTGTCCTCGTACATGTCGATCTCCTGGTGCGTGGCGCCGGAGACCGTCAGCACGTCGGGAGCCCCCATCAGATAGAGCATCTGGCAGATATGGTAGACGCCCATGTCGTAAAGCGCGCCGCCCGCGGCAATCTCCTTCTGAACGAAGGCCGACGAGCCGTACCCGTCGACGAATGGCCGGCCGCGCCGGCGGTACGCAGACGACTTCGCGTAGTAGAGCTTGCCGAGGTGCCCCTCGTCCACGAGGCGCTTCGCCGCCTTCGCCTCCTTCGAGAAGAGCGTGACGAGCTGCATCGCGAGCTTGCGCTTCAGCTTCACGGACTCGTTGTACATCTTCTCGGCGTCGGGAAAGGAGCCGGCCAGGGGCTTCTCGGAGTAGACGTCCTTGCCGGCCTGCATGGCCTCGATGGCCACGGGGGCGTGCAGGTTGTTGTGCAGGCACACGTCCACGGCGATGATCTCGTCCATCGCGAGGAGCTCGCGATAGTCGGTGACATACTTCCCTATGCCGTGCTCGTCGGCCACGCGCTTGGCTTCGTCTCCGTTGAGGTCGGCGATGCCCACGATCTCGGCGTCCTCGATCTCCATGTACTGCCGGATATGGTGCTTGCCTATCTGCCCCGTCCCGATGACCCCGACCTTGACCTTCTCACCCACTGCTCTCTCCTTTCGCGCCGGTTCTGCCCGACTGTGCCGGAAACGAGCGCCTCTCAGAAATCGATGCCGGTCCCCTCGGCCACGGGCTCGTCCTCGTGAGGCTCGGCGGGGGCCTCCTTGTGGCCGATGCCGGTGACGTGGATGTCGATCTTCCGCGTGTCGCGCCCCGTGACGCGCTTGATCTCCTTGCCAATCCGCTCCCGGACCTTCTCCGCGAGCTTCACGCAGTCGACGCCGTACTCGACCGACAGCTTGAGGTCCAGGCTGTAGGCCTCGCCGCCCTGCTCGGAGGCCTCCTCCTCCACGTGGACGCCCTTGCCACGCCGCAGCACCCAGTCGTCCATGAAGGAGCCCGTGAGCTCGATGATCCCGTCGATCTTCTGCGCCTCGGCGATCGCAATGCTGGTGACAATGCTCGGGTCGAACGTGAGCTTGCCCTTGTCGTCGGCGGGCGGGCCGGCCTCCGGGGCCTTCTTCGACTTCTTCCCCTTGGCGGCCTTTTTCCGCGGCTTGGGCTTCTTCTGGGGCTCGGCCGCCTCGTTCTCCGTGGCGCCTTTGTCGTCGTCGGGCATATCCGCCTCCGGCTACTCGATTGCCGTCACCTTGACGTTGACCACAGCGTCACGGCCGGTCATCAGTTTGATCTGGCTCCCCACCTTGGCCTGCACCTCGGTGCCGAGATCAACGATGCTCCCGCCCTGCGCGATGACGAGGTCAATCCTGAACACGAGGCCCCGGCTGTCCTCGCTGACATTGATGCCCCGGTGAGCCGAGCCGCGCTTGAGACGGCCGATCAGCCCGCTCATGAGATCTCCGGAGGTGCCCCGCACGCCCGGCACCTCCATCGCGGACCGGAACGCGATCTCGCTGAGCACTCGCCTCGAGAACGTCAGCTCGCCGCCGGTTGCCATCGGTCTCCGCCCGCAGTAAGTGGATTCTACGGCAGACAACAAGAGGCCTTCAAGCGAAATTCGCTCATCCCCCGCCTCGGCCGGCCGGCGACTCCACCCCGGCCTCGGCCAGTTCGAGCGCCCGGCCCAGCTCGTCGAGCGCCAGGTCAGCCTCCGCGGATTCGGCCGCTGTGAGCGCCAGGCGACCGTAACGGACACGCTCGAACGCACCGGTGAGGAGCGATACGGGCCCCCGCGGGGCAAACTCCTGCGTGCTCAGCCTGTCGGCGAACTCGCTCGCGGTCTCCGAGGCCCTCCTCCTGATATCATGTCCGGCGAGGATGTCGAGCATCCTGTGGTAGAAGCCGATGATGGTCCTCTGGGCCTCCGAAAGATCGGCACCCCCCAGCCGGCGCACTCGATCGACCTCCTTCCGCCGCAGAACGGCCGCCGCCCAGAGGAGCCCTCCCGCCAGCAGCCCCGCCGCAACCAGCCAGCCCATCCACGGCGATGCCGCGCCCGAGACCGTGGACTCCGTCCAGCTGAAGAACGCCGCGATCGCCCCCGACAGCCCCTCGAAGAGCCTGGCCTGCTTGCCCCGGTCGTAGGTGACGACCCAGTCGTCCCACGCCGACTTCATCCTGCGGCCGAGGCCGCCCCGGCGGCGCGCGCGCGCGGCGGCACGCCCCTCCTCCCCCTGCCGCGAGCGCCAGCCCGTGTCGGCCGGGGTGGGGTCGAAGGCGACCCAGCCGTACCCGTTGTAGGGCACCTCGACCCACGCGTGCGCGTGCTTCTGGCGGAAGAGGTAGGCTCCGCTCGCGCGGTTGTATTCCCCGTCGGCGAAGCCCGTGACGAGCCGGGCGGATATCCCCATCTGCCTGAGCAGCAGCACCATGGCGGAGGCGAAGTAGGCGCAGTGCCCTTCGCGTGTGGTCAGCAGGAAGTACTCGACTGGATCCACGCGCGGGCTCTTGCCGAACTCGAGCGTATAGGCGAAGTGCTTCTCGGCAGAGAGGAACCGCTCAACCGCCACGACGCGCTCGTGATCGGTCTCGCCCCTGCCCTCGAGGTGCGCCGCCAGGCGCTTGAAACGACTCGACCGGTAGCCCGCGTTCAGATAGCCGGGCCTGCGGGCCACGCCGGCGGCCGCGAGCTCCGCCCCGCTCGGCCGCTCCGCCACCGATACCATCTGGTAGGTCTCGTCGATGAGAATCTCGCGATCGGAGCGCAGGTCGCCCGACCGGCCGACGCTCACCCGCCTTGTCGGCGTCCTGACCGCCACGAGCGGCCTGATCGAGAAGAGCACCGTGCCGAACTCGCTCCGGTGCGTGATCGTCTGCCTGACGAGAGACTCGCCCTCGTCCGGCTGCCTGATCCGCACCTCACGCTGGCCCCGCGTGTCGTACCAGCGCTTTCGCCCGTCGCCCGCCGCGACCCAGTTGCCCACTCCGTAGTCGCGGTACGTCAGCCCCCGCAGGAGGAGCCGCCCGCCACCCCAGGCCCGGCGGCTCAGCCTGACCGTGAGCGCGGGCGTCGGGTCTTCGAGCAACCGGCCCACGGTCCCCAGCGTGACCTGCGGCGAGAAACCGATCTTCCCGAGCCGCCCGCCGCCGGCACCGTTCCCGCGCCTGCCCTGACGCCGGTCCCGGTCGCCATTCTCGTCGCCGCCGCCTGAGCCCGCGATCACCGGGGTCACGAAGAACAGCCCGAATCCGAGCGCCAACCCCACAACCGTGACGGCCGCCACGGTCCGAGCGGCCTCCCTGACCGCCGTCCGCCTCTTCACGCGGCTTATGTCGGGCTCGCCCGCGCCGGCCTGCTGCCGGCGCAGCTCCGCCTCCAGAAGGCGCTCGTGCGCGGACCACAGCACCACCACCATGAAGGCCACCATCTGCACGAGGAACGAGACGCCCGTCGCGAACGCCCCGGCGACCACGAGGAGAGTGATGTTGACAAGGTAGATCTCGTGCCCGGTGGTCATCCTCCTCGGCCCGAAGAACCTCACGGCCTGCATCACGATGAGCAGGTTGGCCAGCATGAAGACGGACTTGCCCTCGCCCCGGACGAAGATGGGCCACACCAGCATCCACACGAAGGCGGCGCCGCAGATCACCTGCACAATCCACGACGGCAGCGGCCTCACACGGAAGACATCCAGGTAGAGATACGCGCCGGCGGCGGCGAGCACCGTGTAGACGACCGGCGCAGCCCCCGCCTGCAGCGAGATGCCCCACGCGCCAACCACTGCCAGCACGTACTCCGCCAGCCTGGCCCGCGCCTCCTGCCTCTCGAGCGCCTCGGTCATCGCCCCACACCCCTGCCGAACAGCCTGCGGAAACGTTTCGTGCCGATCGTTACCTCCCAGAAAAGCTCCTCCGGCACGCCCTCAGGCACGTCCAAGGTCTCGTCGGCGCCCTCCCCCACCCCGGCGAAGCCGAGCTTTACAACGAGCACGACTGCGTCGCGCAGGTCGACGGGGTTGGCCTGCGCCAGCAGGCCCCCGACCGACCCCTCCTGCGGCGGAGCGAGCGCCGCAAGCACGTCGAGCAGTTCCTCGATGTTGGATGCCTCGCTTCCCGTCTTGACCACGGTCCTCTCCGGAGCGTCGACCAGCAGCGTGAACTCGTAGTGCCGCCGCAGGCACTCGCGCCCGAGGCTCGCCGCGAAGCGGACGCCCATCTCGAGGTGCGCGCGCCGCCTCGGGTTGAAGGCCCTCGGATTGATGACCGTCTCCAGGATCATGGTGATACGCTTCGACTCGGGCTTCTCGAACTGCCGGACGTACTTCTTCCTCAGCTTGGCGCTCGTGCGCCAGTGGATCCACTTCGGGTTGTCACCGTGCCGGTACTCGCGCAGGCCGCGGAAGTCCTCCTCGTGCGGGGTCCGCCGCCACGTCCTGATATGCTCGATCCGGCGGTCCGTCTCCTCGAAGAAGGCGGAGCTGACCGGCATCATGCGCGGGTACACCACGATCTTCGCCGGGATGCGGCAGTAGGCCGCGGACCGGAAGAGCCCGAACGGGTAGCCGCTCTCGACCTTGGTCTGCGCGAACTGGTATATCCCGCGCCTGCGCACGGTGAGCGTGTAGCAGGCGTTCTCGTTCCCGCCCGCAGGGATCGCCTCCGCGTACGCGAACGCCGGCCTCAACCACGGGGCACCAGGCAAACGCTCCACCGCATAGACCGCGAACGCGGGGATCAGCATCTTGGCATTCGAGATGGAGAGGAATACCCGGAACGGCATGCCCGCCTCGGTCCTGAGCGGAGCGGCCCTCCTGAGGATCAGCCTCCGCAGTGCGCGCTTGGACACAAAGGCCGATCCGACGAGGACCGCGATCATCACCATGGCCATCAGAAACGGCACGTTCCGCCCGCTCTTGAACGCCACGAGCATCACCATCAGTATCATGACGAGCAGGAAGTATCCGGACCGAGTGAGGCCCAGCACAAGCTGAACAGGAAAGAGCAGCCAGTCAAGCAGCTTGACGACGAGGGGTCCCCGTCCCCTCCTCAGCCGGCGCGATTCCCGGCGAGACTCGACCCTGGGCCCGACGGCCGGCGGCTCACTGCGCACCAGCACCGGCAGCCTGTCTTCTGGACCGTCGCGGTCTGAAGCCAGTTGGACCACCCCCTCCTGCGGCGGCGCCCGTTCAGATCGGCACAGGCACGCTGTCGAGGATCTCGCGGATCCGATCTGATCCGGCCCTGCGACCCGTCAGCCCAGCCCCGGTCCGCTCGATGAGCCTGTGCGACAGAACCGGCACCGCCAGCCGCTTCACGTCGTCGGGGATGACGAACTTCCGCCCCTCCATGAGGGCGATGGCTTGAGCCGCGCGGTACAGCATCAGGCTGGCCCTGGGGCTCGCGCCCAGGCGGAGGGTTTCGTCATCCCGCGTGGCACCCACCAGCTTGAGGATGTAGTCGCTGACCGACTGCTCGACCTGCACCTCGCGCGTGCGCCGCTGCAGTTCCAGTATCTCCTCGCCCGTCACCACGGGCGAGAGCGAATCGATCGGGTGAGAGAGCTTCTGGCTCGAGAGTATCCGCCGCTCCGCCTCGATCCCCGGATAGCCCAGCTCGATCTTCAGAAGGAAGCGGTCGAGCTGCGACTCGGGCAGCGGGTACGTCCCGGCGTACTCGATCGGGTTCTCCGTGGCCATCACCATGAACGGCTCGGAGAGCCTGTGGGTGGTGCCGTCCGCCGTCACCTGGAAGTCGTTCATGGCCTCCAGGAGGCAGCTCTGCGTCCGGGGCGTAGTGCGATTGATCTCGTCCGCCAAGACGATGTGCGAGAAGACCGGCCCCGGATAGAAGCGAAAGGCCCGCTGCGTCTCGTCATAGATCGACACTCCTATGACGTCGGACGGCAGCAGGTCCGGCGTGAACTGGACCCGGCTAAAGCTGCAGTCGATGCTCCTGGCGAGGGCCCGCGCCAGCATCGTCTTGCCGACGCCGGGCACGTCCTCTATGAGAATGTGGCCACGCGCCAGCAGTGCCAGGATCGCCAGCCTGATCTGCTCGCTCTTGCCGATGATGACCTTGGCAATGTTGTCTTCTATCTTCGCGAGCTTCTCTGTTGCCAGAACTCCCACGGCCTCCCTCCAACCCCACCAACCACCATATAGAGACGCACGAAACGGCCTCTCGGTTCATGCAGAAGCAGTTTTCTCCGCCTCCCTCGCCGGGCCTTTCACAGTCCACGCCAGGAAAAGCACCCCGCACCCCGCCGTCAGCAGATGCGCCGCGCAGGCCAGCGCGCGGTGGAGCCTGAGCCCCGAGCGGGACGCCATCTGCAGATACACCGCCTCGTGCTTCACCGGAGCCACTACCAGCGGCACAGAGCTTGTTCCGCGGAGCACGCCGCCCGAGAGCTCTCCCAGCACGATGACGCGCTGGCCGCCGCCGATCGAGATAGCTCCGGGTCTGTTGTAAACCTCGCGGAAACGGGCGTCCGTCATGGCAACGTTTACGTCGCCCATTCGGAAAGGCGCCGTCTCCTCCACGTCGACCAGGGCCCCCTGTGCGTCCGTCTCCTGATAGGAGCGATAGATGGCACCGCGCCCGCCCGTCACCTCCGCAATGCCCTGCATCTTCACCGGGCCGCGGTGCCCCGCCGTCTCCGCCGGGGTAGAGACCGGGAGCCTCCTCAGCGCCTCGACGAGCTCAACCCGCCGGCGCGTGCCGGCGAGCTCGGCCGCGGCCGAGCCCGCCGCGGCAAAAGCCACGAGCGCAACAGCTATCCCCACAAGCGCTGCGGGGATGCGGGCTGCCAGAGGCCAGCTTCTCCCCAGCAGCCACACCACCCCCAGAAGCCCGGCCGGCGCGAGCACGACCAGAATCGCCACCAGCACCCGCCCGGCGCCGTTGCGTTTGGGCAGGATCGGACTGGAAGGCGGCCCTGCCACCTCCACCACGCCCGTGCTTGCCTCCGCGGACAGATCCTCAAGCATCCTCTCGTAGCCCACGAACCCCTCGGGATGTACACCGCCCGTCAGCTTCCGATCGAGCGTGTGCGAGACGCCGGGCAGAAGCCCTGCAAGCAGTATCGCCGCGACCACAGGCCCCGCCACGAGAGGGATGGCGACCATCTCTCTCACCAGGCTGCGCACCCGCCCCGACGAGGGCCGCTCCGGCTTCAGCACTTCTCTCAGCGCCTCGGGGGCGGGCGGACGGGCATCTGGGGTCTTGCCCCTGAGAACGTCGAGAACCCGCCAGAAGCGCACAGCCCCCATGGCGAGCACAAAGGCCGCAAAGCCGTACTGGGGCACCGAAATCGTCAACTCAACGGCCTCCAGCTGCTCCAGGCTCGATTCTAGGTCCCTCCACCGCGGCAGTCAACAGGGTTTTCGCGCGCGGCGCTGACCGGTCGAAGTGCACAAAACAGCGTCTTACCTCTTGACATCGGGCTGCTTTCATGAGACGATAATGAGCCATAAGGACCTCACGGGTCGAGGAGAAAGCCATGCCGGACGATGAGAAGCAGGGGGCCCCCTCCGAAGGCGCCGAGACGCCCAAGGAGCCCGACGCTGCCCCCAAGAAACAGCCCCTCAAGAAGGCCGACCCCGACAAGGTGGCCGCGGCCGCCAAGAAAGCCGAGCACGAACCCAAGGTCGCCGATCCAGAGAAGCTCGCCGCGATGGCCGCGAAGCAGAGCGAGAAGGAGAAGCGCGCCGACCCGGAGAAGCTGGCCGCGGCCGCCAAGAAGGCCGAGGGAGACAAGGCTCCGGTGAAGAAGGCGGAGGTGACCCAGTCGACGCGGCAGCGGCTCGCCGGCCAGCGCAAGGCCCTGCGCGAGCGCGAATTCGCCGAGTCGGGTGGCGGCGGGAGGAAGATGTTGGCCCTCGGGCTGCCGCTGGTCACGCTCATCGTGGTTCTGGCCGGCTACAAGTACTATCAGGCCGGCGCGCCCGCGCGCGAGCTCGCAGTCTGGTACGAGAGCTTCCGCGAGGCGACCCGCAAGAAGGACATCAAGGCACTGCTGGCCCACTACTCCACCGAAGCCGACCACACGCTCCAGCATGCCTTCAAGATCGAGCAAATCCGCCAGTCCATGGGCGACGACGCGGCCCGACAGGCCATGGCCGGGCGCAAGCTCTTCGTCGCGGACTCGGAACGCCCCATCTTCGAGAAGTATGTCATCGCGCTCATAGACAAGGGCTTCGTCGGCTGCGACCAGAATCCGCAGGGCTTCCTCGCGAAGGCTGACGACAAGCTCGGTCAGGTACTCCTCGAAGGGCCGAACATCCGCGTCATCCGCAACGCCGAGGGCCAGTGGACGTTCGTCGAGCGCAAGCGCCCCCCCAAGCCCGGCAAGATCGTCGCCCCCCCGAAGAAGGGCGGCGCCGAGTAGCTCATGCGCGTCGGCTACGTCCAGAGCGCGCCCGTCTTCGGCGAGACCGCCGCCAACGTCGAGCGCTCCGTCGAACTTATGTCCCTCGGCTCCGCCGAGCTGTGGGTTCTGCCGGAACTCGCCAATACGGGCTACATGTTCACCTCGGCGGCCGAGGCGCGCGAGCTCGCCGAGCCCGTGCCGGACGGGCCGAGCTCGCGGCGCTGGATGGACTTCGCGAAGGAGACGGGCGTTAGTCTGGTCGCGGGCATCGCCGAGCTCGCCGACCGAACCGTCTACAATTCCGCCCTCGTGTGCTCGCCCGAAGGCCATGTCACGACGTACCGCAAGACACACCTCTTCGACGCCGAGAACAAGTGGTTCGAGCCCGGAGACACGCCGCCAGCTGTCGTGACGCTTGCCGGGGCCAGGGTCGGCGTCATGATCTGCTTCGACTGGTTCTTTCCCGAGGTCGCCCGCACGCTGGCTCTGCTCGGCGCTGATATCATCGCTCACCCGGCGAACCTGGTACTTCCGTGGTGCCAGAGGGCAATGCTCGCCCGGTGCATCGAGAACCACGTCTACGCCGTCACCGCCAACCGCGTCGGCACCGAGGACCGTGCCGGCAGCGCACTGACATACACCGGGGGCAGCCAGATACTCTCCCCTTCGGCCGAGCTCCTCGCCGGCGCCTCCGCCGACGCCGAGGAGATCGGCGTCGCCGAGCTCGACCCCGCCACAGCGCGCGACAAGCGCATCAACGACCACAACGACCTCCTCGCCGACCGCCGCCCCGAGTTCTACCTCAGACTCGGCGAGCGCGAGAGCTGACCGGCTGAGGCTCACTTCTCCCGCCACTTCACTCCAGTCACCACTGTGCCGCGCAGAGAGTCGGCGTACTCGGCAACCAGCCGCCGCTTCGCGCGGCGGTCGCCTCTCAGGTAGTAGTCGCAGAACGCCAGCGCCATCGTCTTCGCGATCCGCTGGGCGTCGGCCCTCGCCTTCGACGGGAGCATCCACGCCTTCGGGTTGTCGGAGAAGCTCAGGTGGTCGGCGTTCTCCAGCCAGAGGAAGTACTTGCCGCCGGGCGGCATCAGCCTGAACGCTTCAAGCCGCTTCGTGGCCGGCTGATGGGTGCCGTCGTGGCCGAACTGCTCGTCCTCCGAGCCGCTGAAGCAGAGCAGCGGACGCTTGATCGTCTTGTAGCTCTCCGCGCCGAAGCGCGACGTTCCAGGGCCCTGCGGCGACATCGCCACGCCGACCGTGACCCTCGAATCGCTGAGGTCACCGGCCAGGCCCTTTCCGGGCGGCACTGCAGGCTCCAGGTAATCGAGTATGGGCTGAGCGCCGCAGACTGTCAGCACGGTGTAGGCTCCGAACGAATGCCCGAGCACGCCGATCTTCCTCGTGTTGATCCTCCCCCGCAGCTCCGGCTTGTTCCGGTTCCACTCGACCGCCCTGTCGATCGCAAAGGAGACGTCCGCGGGCCGCTCGAGGACCGACTTGGGATCGGTCGTTATCTTGAGCAGCGCCTCGTTCGCCCGCTCTTTGAGCGTGCCCCTTGCCGAGCGCATGTGCTCCTTCGCCTTCACGTTGTTGCTGAATACGTGCTCCACGCAGAGCACGACATAGCCGTGCCTCACCATGTGCTCCGCCTGGTACAGGTGGGCATCCCACGTGCCCACGCCGCCGTGAGACATGACGACGAGCGGGAAGGCGCCCTCGCCCTCGGGGTACAGAACCTTCACGGGCACGCGCCTGCCCTCACGCTCCGCGTCGGTCAGATCGGGAAACTCGAGCACCTTCACTCCGTAGCTCCGCGCAGCCGGGCCGCCCCTGCCGCGACGCCCCGACGCCCTCCCCGACCCGCCGGGCGGCAGGGAATGGCCCTTGAAGAAGTCCCAGATCACCTTGCACGCGTCGATGTCCCTGCTCGTTCTGCCGATGAAGCCCTCGCCGAGATACGCCCATCCGCCCGGCCACGCGTGCCCCCCGCCCTCTACCGCGACGAGCACCACCTCAGCGCCGCCCCTGCCCGGGGTGTACGCCTCGCGGCGGACGCGCGTGCCGTCGTCGGGCGAGCGGTCGGGCTCGAGCGAAACGGCAGGCGGCCGCGCGCACCCGTTCCACCCCGTCCAGAACCGGACGGTCTCTTCCGCCGAGAGCACCTCGCCGAGCTTGACCCTCCCCAGCCTCACCTCTCCGCCCTCCCATGGCATCAGCGGATCGGCGACGCCGTACATGATCATCGCCGGCACGGGCCTCGCCGGCCGCTTCGCCACGAGCGTCTTCGGCAAAGACCCCGTAACCGGCGCGATTGCTGCCACGCGGTCGGAGAGCTCGACGCCAAGCCTGTGGCTCATCATCGCCCCGTTCGACATGCCCGTAACGTAAACGCGGCTGCGGTCAGCGTTCCGCTCGCGAACCAGCTTGTCAATCAATGCCGAGATGAAGCCGACATCGTCCACCTTCTCCTTGTGCGTCCGATACTTCACCTTATCGCGCCCGTCGTTCCAGTGCCTCTCCACGCCGTCGGGATAGGCGACGATGAAGCCCTCCTGGTTGGCAAGCCTGTCGAAGCCGCCGGCCGTCAGCTTTCTCATATTCTCGCCCGTGCCGCCCCCCCCGTGCAGAGCCATGAGCAGCGGCACCCGCTTACCGCTCGGATGCGACTTCGGCACATGCAGCAGATACTCACGGCTGAGCCCGTCGTGCTCCAGCCGGCCCCGCTGATCGGCCGGAGATGCTCCGCTCGCCGCCCCATACGACTCGGCAGCCACGAAGACCAACCCGAGCACCGCGAACGCCCCCGCGACTGCAGCCATCCGAGCTCTTGACTTCATCGAATCCCTCTCCGCCATGCGGCACGAGCGCGTCTCCACGACACCCCCCCGCCGGCTCGTTGTGGCCACGCCACATCGCCCCTCGATGAGCATCGCACAGTCCGTGCCAACAGCCCGCAAATCCCCCAAGTCACCACCACGCAGGGAATTGCGGCACTGCCCGGGGCCGGAGCTAAGCACCGTCTGTGGCGTTTGCCTACACAGGCGCCCCGATCGCTCTGATCTCCTGCTCGTCTCTCTCAGGGCCCCATCCTGGACTCCCTTCGCATGCGGGGCGCACCCGAGCATGAGCGGCGTCCGCGCGTGTCGGAGTTCCTGACGCAAAGGCCGCTCTCGCACATGACACAACCCCTCTCCGGCGCCCGGAGGCGCGAAGACCGAAAAAAAGGAGGTGCCGGGGATCTTCTACGC
>Ga0272441_10005258_pt1 | contig 22702 bp, 24 predicted proteins | sample SSMProp6N_FD_193582 | JGI IMG/M metagenome (GOLD analysis project Ga0272441, IMG submission 193582) | Marine sediment archaeal communities from Little Sippewissett salt marsh, Falmouth, MA, United States - SSM-Prop-6N | ecosystem: Environmental > Aquatic > Marine > Wetlands > Sediment ... | reverse complement strand
GGAGTCCCGACTTGTCGGGACAAGGATTTCGAGCACCGGCGGTTCGTGGTCAACGTCAAGGGCGGCGCTGCAATGAGGGATTTCGGCCAGGATCAAGGCGTGATCACAACCCGGAGCGAAACATCCTGCCATTGACATCAGGACAACACCACCCCCCCATTCAGGAACCGCAGGAAAGACAGGTACCTGCATGACCTCACAAGAGGACTGCTTTGCAATGAGCTATTTTGCTCAAGGTCAAGGAATGTTGGCAAGCCGAAGCGGAGCGCAGAAACCGGAGTCCCGACTTGTCGGGACAAGGATTTCGAGCACCGGCGGTTCGTGGTCAACGTCAAGGGCGGCGCTGCAATGAGGGATTTCGGCCAAGATCAAGGCGTGATCACAACCCGGAGCGGAGCGTATGTATAATACGTGAGCACCGGAAGTGTGAGCACAACGCAGAGATTGGACGAAAGCACCATTGCAGCGCCGCCCTAAGGTTTGCAGACCTTGCAGGGCCGATACCCCGCCCCCACCGCCTGCTCGCGGGACCGGAACTCGGCAGTGCATGCCGAACAGTCGTAATAGCGGCAGCCAGGCCGGTGGAAAACCCTGCTCGAGGTATTGCCGTGGTAGACCATCGCGGACTGCTCGGCCGCGACCATGGCGGGCAGCAGCAGCATCGACAGCGCAAGCAAAGCCGCGAAAACCGGCATGAATCTCACCTTCATCGTATCCGTTTTATGCTTCGGCCGAAAACCCGCGACCTTGCCGTCACGGGTTCATCTGGACGATCGTGAAGTTCAGGTATGAGGCGAAACTGACCCACAGCAGATAGGGGGCGAGCAGCCAGGCTGCAACCGCCGATATCGCCCTGAAACGGATGATGGTCAGGACGATGGCCGCCCAGAGCAGGAGAATGACGCCGAAACCCAGCAGCGGCGACTGCATGCCGAAAAAGGCCGCGGACCACCCGAGATTCAGCAGGAGCTGAACGGCGAACACCGTCACCGCTCCCTTGACCCCCGGCCGGCGGAATCCGTCGTGAATCACCATGGCCAGGGCGATGCCCATCAGCACGAAAAGCAGGGTCCATACCGGCGGAAACAGCCAGTCGGGAGGATTCCAGGCAGGCTTGTTCAATATCACGTAGTACCATTCGGAACCTTTCACCGGGGTGAACGTGCTTCCGGCAAAAGCCACAAGCATGCAGAGCGCAATGGAGCCGATGAGCTGACCCGTTTTCACTTTCATAGCCAAAAGATTGTCATTCAAGAAGTTGCCGCTGTTTTTCTTCACTCTATTTCAATAAACAAAAATAACGGCTATTAGTTTTTTGCTCCCGGGGAAAACGGTCCTCCGTTCGCGATTGCTTCCGGCGAACCGTATATTGGGCCACGAAACCCGCAATCACACAAAAAGACTACAGCGACCATGGATACAGGCAGGGAACTGGAAACCGCCGTTCGGGCGGCGCAGGAGGCCGGCGGCATAACGCTCGAAAAGTTCGGCCTCCTCTCCGAAACGGACATACATCCGAAAGAGTACAAGGATTTCGTCACCGAAGTCGACCGGGCGTGCGAGCGGCGCATAGCCGAAATACTCTCCGCGGCCTTTCCGGAGGACGGCATGCTCGGCGAGGAAGGTGGCATGGCCAAAGGACGGTCGGGGAGAACCTGGATCGTCGACCCGCTCGACGGCACGCTCAATTTCATCCACGCCTTCCCGGTCTTCTGCATCAGTATCGCCCTGAAGGATGAAACGGGCTCGCTCGTCGCCGCGGTCGTCTACCAGCCGGTGCTCGACGAGCTGTTCACGGCCGAAAAAGGGAAGGGCGCTTATCTCAACGGCAGGCGCATCCATGTCTCTTCGAGAACGGACCCCGGACACCTGCTCATCGCCACCGGCATTCCCTTCAAGGAGTATCACTACCTCGAAGCCTACGTCTCCATGCTGAAGGATGTCGCGCGCGGGTCGGCGGGAATCCGCCGGGCCGGCTCGGCGGCCATGGACCTCGCCTACACCGCCTGCGGAAGATTCGACGCCTTCTGGGAATACAAGCTCTTTCCATGGGATTTCTCGGCCGGGGTGCTCCTTGTCAGGGAGGCCGGCGGCATCGTCACGGGGTTTGCCGGCAACGAGGACGTCTACGCCCATCACAGCATCATTGCCGGCACGCCGCATACCCACCCGCTGCTGCTCGCGAAAGCGGGAGAGCATTTCCGGAACCACCTGTGAAGGACCGCCCCGATATCCTCCGCAGCCGGGCGTTTCAATAATGCAGGCGCTTTATTATCTTAAGGGTTTACATTATTCAGGTTGTACAAGGATAATTCATTTCCGGCGCGGCATGCTGTCCGGAACAATCGTCAAGAAATGCTGATTCATCAAAGAACCCTTCAGAAGGAAGTTTCTCTCTGGGGAACCGGCCTGCACACCGGTAAGGAGTGCATGATCACCTTCAAGCCGGCTCCCGAAAACCACGGCTACCGCTTCATACGCACGGATATCGAGAACTGTCCCGAAATACCCGCGCTCATCGAGCATGTCGTCGATGTCTGCCGGGGAACGACCATCGAGTACGAAGGAAACAAGGTGCACACCACCGAACACGTCCTTGCGGCCCTCTACGGCCTGCAGATCGACAACTGCAGGATCGAGATGAGCGGTCCCGAACCGCCGGTCATGGACGGAAGCTCGCTGCAGTTCGCCGAAGCGCTGGTGGCGGCCGGGCTGCAGGAACAGTCCGAACCGAAAAACTATCTGGTCATAGACGAAACCATCGAGTTCCATGACCCCGAGAACAACGTCGATATCGTCGCGCTGCCGCTCGACGGCTTCAGGGCCACGGTCATGGTCGATTACAAGAACCCGGCGCTGGGCTCCCAGCATTCAGGGCTGTTCGACCTCGAACAGGAGTTCCTGAAGGACTTCGCCCCTTGCAGGACATTCTGCTTCCTGAGCGAAGTGGAGGAACTGGCCAACATCGGCATCATCAAGGGGGGGGATCTGGACAACGCCGTCGTGATCGTCGACAAGGATATGTCACAGCATGAACTGGAAGCGCTCGCGGAAAAAATAGGGGTCGACAGTTCACAGCTCGTACTCGGCGACAACGGCATCCTCAACAGCCGCGAACTGCGTTTCAAGAACGAGCCTGCCCGTCACAAGCTGCTCGACCTGATCGGCGATCTCGCGCTGCTCGGCATGCCGATCAAGGCGCAGATCCTCGCCGCCCGTCCCGGTCATGCCTCCAACGTCGAGTTCGTCAAGCAGCTCAAGAAATACGCCGACCGCAACAAGCTTGCCCGCCAGTTCCAGCACGAAAAGAAATCGGGCGTCATTTTCGACATCAACGCGATACAGAAAATCCTGCCGCACCGCTATCCCTTCCTGCTGATCGACAAAATCGTGGAGTTCAGGCTCGACGAAAAAATCGTCTCGGTCAAGAACGTGACGATGAACGAGGAGTTTTTCCAGGGCCATTTTCCGGGCAACCCCGTCATGCCGGGCGTGCTCATCGTCGAGGCCATGGCCCAGACCGGCGGCATCATGATGCTCAACGGCAACGACAACATCCACGACATGCAGGTCTACTTCATGGGCATAGACAACGCCAGGTTCCGCAAACCGGTGATCCCCGGCGACACCCTGGTCATCGAAGCCGTCATGACGAACCGGCGGCGCAGTGTCTGCAGGTTCGACGCGAAAGCCTACGTGCGGGGAGACCTTGTCTGCGAGGCGTCGCTGATGGCGACCGTGGTCGAAAAAAGCGGCGCGTCCTGAACGGAGAAAACGCCAGCATCCGACATTAAAAAGCCGGGATGGACCACCATCCCGGCTTTTTTCATGCTTCCCGCCCTGCGCCCTGCGTGATCCGGAAAAACCTCATGAAGTACTGGAGGAAAGAGAGAAAGAGCATGATGACCGAAAGGTACATGAAAAACTCCTGTACGGGGTACCGGTCGAAAACGGGATGCGGCCAGACCATGGCGAGAAACATCATCGAAACGAAGCCCACGGCCCATTTGCCGGGCCACAGCGACGTGGTGATCACCTTGTAGTGGTGCTTGACCCATGCCGCACCGAGAAAGATCAGCAGATCCCGCGCGACCACGAAAGCCACGAACCATACGGGCAGCTCGCCCCTGTACATGAAGTAGACCGCGACCGATGCCAGACAGATCTTGTCGGCGAGGGGATCGAGAATCTTGCCCATATCCGAGACCTCGTTCGTCCAGCGGGCGGCGCGGCCGTCGAACCAGTCGGTGAGAACGGCGACGACAAGGATCGTGTTCGCAATCCATATATCTCCCCGCTCGAAATAATGGATGAAACCGGGGATGAGCAGAATCCTGAGCACGCTCAGGAAATTCGGCAGATTGACAATATGCCCTTTCACAGCTTCCTTGCAGTTTACGTAACGGTTAACGAGTACGGTTGACCGCCGGCCTGAACAAAAACCCGTCTCAGGCCAGAAATTCCGGGTTGCTCCTGACGAAATCGGCCCAGGCGCCGCCCCGTGAACCTTTTCGGGATTTTCCGCTCCCTTGCAAACGCCCCTCTTTCCCGCGCATCATGTCACAGAGGGCTATGCCCAGTGCGTCCGATATATCGTGCGGCTTGAGGGATTCGCGGATATCGAGAAAATGCCTGACCATGTAGGCGACCTGTTCCTTGGCCGCGCCGCCCCTGCCCGTCAGCACCTGCTTGACCTCCCTGGGCGCATATTCATGAAGCACGAGCCCACGGTTCATCGTCAGTGCCACGATCGCCCCCCTGACCTGACCGAGCTTGAGCGCGGACTGGGCGTTGCGGTTCACGTAGGCGGTTTCCAGAGCGAGCACCGCGGGACGATTGGCGTCGATGAGCCCGTCGAGCCTGTCGTAGATTATCTTGATCCTTTCGGGAATGCCGAGGCCTGATGCGAGTCGTATGACACCGCAGGTCACCAGTGAAAAGGAGTCTCCTTCCCGCCTGACCACACCGTAACCGGTGCGAACGCTTCCGGGATCAACCCCGAGTACAACCATAGTTCGAAAAGTTCAGGAGTCAAGGGCCTTCATCGCCTCTTCGCTGATCTCGATATTGCTGTATACCGCCTGCACGTCGTCGCAGTTTTCCAGCGCGTCGATAAGCCTGACCGCCTTAGCGGCGTCCTGCGATTCGAGCTCGACCACATTGTCCGGGATCAGGTCCATTTTGGCGTTTTCGTAGGGTATCCCGGCATCGTCGAGGGCTTTTTTGGCGTTTTCCAGATCCTTGACGTCCGTGAGCACGTTGAAATAGTTTTCGTCTTCGGCGTCGAGATCCTCGAGTCCCGCATCGAGCAGCACTTCCATGAGCCCTTCCTCGCTCACCTCGCCTTTCGGCACATCGATGCTCCCCTTGCGCTGGAACATCCACGAAACGCTGCCGGTCTCGCCGAGCGAGCCGTTGTTGCGGTTCATGATATGGCGAACGTCGGCAACCGTCCTGTTGCGGTTATCCGTCGCCGTCTCGATGATAAGGGCGATACCGCCGGGCCCGTACCCCTCGTAGCTTATTTCCTCATAGGTAACGCCCTCGAGTTCGCCCGTGCCTTTCTTGACGGCCCGCTGTATGTTTTCCGCCGGCATCGAATTCGCCCTCGCGCTGTCGATGGCGAGACGGAGACGGGGATTACCGGTCGGATCGCCGCCGCCCATTTTCGCGGCGATGGTTATTTCACGAACCAGTTTCGTGAAAAGATTGCCTTTTTTCTGATCTGTCGCAGCTTTCTTGCGCTTGATCGTCGACCACTTGCTATGTCCAGACATGAGTTGATACGGAGTGATTGAAAACCGGAAAAATACCGTTTTATGATAAAAGATTAAATTTGAGTAAATAAAACCTGAGCGGGGCGCATCTGCCCGCCCGAGGGCCGTCGAATGCAGTGAAAATCAGGCCCCCTCTGCCTGCCGCACAGGAATTACAGGAAAAAATAACAAAAATAATGACAAACAGGTCAGTCGCCTATCAGGGCGAACCCGGCGCCTACAGCGAAATCGCCGCGCTTCGCCTCGGCGAGCCCAGACCGTTCGAGACATTCGACGAAGCGTTTCATGCGGTGGAACACATGGACGTCTTCTGCGCGGTCATTCCGATCGAAAACTCCCTCGGGGGAAGCATTCACCACAACTACGATCTTCTCCTGCAGCACCCGGTCAGCATCGTGGCGGAAACCTTCGTCAAGGTCGAGCACTGCCTGCTCGGTCTTCCCGGGGCATCCATCGCGGCGCGGGGCACGGTGCTTTCGCACCCCCAGGCCCTCGCCCAGTGCAGGAATTTCTTCGCCTCGAACCGGAACCTCAGGCCCGAAGTAGCCTATGACACGGCCGGAAGCGCGAAAATGGTCGCGGAGGAAGGCGATCCCGCGCGTTTCGCGATAGCATCGAGGAGGGCCGGGGAACTCTACGGCCTGGAGATCCTGCAGGAGAACCTGGCCGACGAGGAATGGAACATCACCCGCTTTTTCTGCATCACCCACGAAGACCACACGGCAGACCTGACGTTCAGGAATCAGCCGGACGTATCAGGGCAGAAAACCTCGATCGTGTTCACCCTGCCCAACGAGCAGGGCTCGCTTTTCAAGGCGCTGGCGACACTCGCGCTCCGCGATATAGACCTGACGAAGATCGAATCGAGGCCGTCGAGAAAAAAGGCTTTCGAATACTTTTTCTACGTCGACTTCATCGGCCACAGGAACGACCCGAACATTCACAACGCCCTGAAACACCTCGGGGAATTCGCAACGATGGTTAAAGTACTTGGCAGTTATGGTGTCGTCGAGTAATCCCGGTCAGCAACAGCTGACCTTCGACATGAGCTTCAGCAAGGACGTCGCGACCGTATCTCCCGTGGAAAACGAAAAGCCACGACAGCTCTTCCTGCTCGACGGCATGGCGCTTGTCTACAGGGCGTTTTTCGCCCTGCAGCGAACCGGCATGTCCACCAGGGAGGGTATTCCCACGGGGGCGACCTACGGGTTTCTCACCACGCTCCTCAAAATCCGGGAAGCATACAGCCCAACGCATCTCGCGGTCGCTTTCGACAGTGCGGAAAAGACCTTCCGTCACGAACTCTACGAGCCCTACAAGGCCAACCGGCCCGAACCGCCCGAAGACCTGGTCGTCCAGCTCGATACGATCTTCGATCTGATCGATGCCCTGCGCATTCCCGTCCTGAAAATGCCGGGTTTCGAAGCCGACGACCTCATAGGGAGCGCGGCAAGACAGTTCGAAAAAGAGTGCCCGGTTTTCATCGTCACGCCCGACAAGGATCTCGCCCAGCTCGTGCACGACGGAGTGCACATTCTCAAGCCCGGCAAGAAACAGAACGAGCTCGATCTCATGGGCGCAAACGAGGTAAGGGAGCAGTTCGGCGTCGGTCCCGAACGTTTCACGGATTTCCTGACCCTGACGGGAGACACTTCGGACAACATTCCCGGAGCGAAGGGAATCGGGCCGAAAACGGCGGCAAAACTGCTCGACAGCTACGGCAGCCTGGACAATATCATGGCGCATCTCGACGAGCTGCCGGGAAAATCCCGCAAGAGCCTCGAAGAGTTCCGCGAAAGGCTCGGACTGGTCCGGCAGCTCGTGACCATCAGGACCGATCTCGATCTCGGCACCTCGTTCGAGGAGATGGCGTGCGTCCATCCCGACAGCGAAAAACTGTTCCGGCTGCTCGACAAACTCGAACTGAAGACCATCGCGGCCAGGGTTCCGCAACTGTTCCCCGGAACGGCCCGATCGGAGAACCATGATCCGGAACAGTCGGCAGAGCACCTTCGCCGTCCGCATGAAGGCGCGTCCTACCATCTGGTCGATACCGAACGCGGCGTTGCGGATCTCGTCGAAAAACTCAACGCCCGGACCTCCTTCGCCATCGATACGGAAACCACGAGCCTCGACACCTTCGAAGCCGAACTTGTGGGGCTGTCGGTAAGCTGGAAGCCGGGAGAAGCCTGGTTCGTGCACTGTTCGAAAGGCGGACTCGAAACACAAACCGCCCTCGGCGCACTCAGGCCGGTGCTCGAAAACCCGGCGATCCTCAAAACCGGCCAGAATCTCAAATACGACATTCTTGTCCTGAAAAACCACGGCATACACCTGGGCCCGGTCGGATTCGACACCATGCTGGCCAGCTATGTCATCAATCCCGGAGAAAAACACAATCTCGACGATCTTGCGGAGCGCCTGCTCGGCTACCGGACGACGAAGTACAGCGACCTCGTCGGAACCGGCAGAAAAGCCGTTCCCATCCGCGATGTCCCGCTCGGCGTCCTGACCGACTATGCCTGCCAGGACGCGGACGTCGCCCTGCAGCTCGAAGAAAGCCTCGCGCCCGCGCTGCGCGAAAACAGTTCGCTCGACTGGCTCTGCCGGAACATCGAGTTTCCGCTGGTAGAGGTGCTCGCGGACATGGAATACCACGGTATCGCGCTGGACACGAAACACCTGGCCGAAACCGCCGCGACCGTAAGGGAAGCGCTGGCCGGGCTGACGGAAAGAATTCACGAAACCGCGGGAACGCCGTTCAACATCGACTCCCCGAAACAGCTCGGCAACATCCTCTTCAACGTTCTGGGGCTGCCTTCGAAAAAAACCACGAAAACCGGATACTCCACCGATGTCCGGGTGCTTGAGGAACTGTCGGCGCTGCACCCGATGGTGCGCGACGTGCTTGAATACCGCAGCCTGCAGAAACTGCGCTCCACCTATATCGAGGCTCTGCCGAAAATGCTGAACCCGAGAACCGGACGCCTGCACACCTCGTTCAACCAGCACATAACCACAACCGGCCGGCTCTCGTCGTCCAATCCGAACCTCCAGAACATCCCGATCCGTACGGAACTCGGAAGGGAAATCCGCAAGGCGTTCATTCCCTCCACCCCTGAAGCCTTCCTGCTCTCGGCGGACTATTCACAGATCGAGCTTCGCATCGCCGCGGAAATATCGGGCGACAGCAAGCTGATCGACGCCTTCAGAAACCGCGAGGACATTCATACCGCGACCGCCAGGGTCGTTTTCGATACCGAAGACATCACGGCGGACATGCGGCGCAAGGCGAAGGAGGTCAACTTCGGCGTGCTCTACGGCCTGCAGGCGTTCGGGCTCGCCCAGCGGCTGAACATCTCCCGGAACGAAGCCTCGAACATCATCGAAACCTATAAATCGAAATATCCCGCGCTGTTCGATTCGCTGCAGAACATCATCGGAGAGGCTTCAGGAAAGGGATATGTCACGACGCTTCTCGGAAGACGGCGCTACATCGAAAACCTCGGCAGCAGGAACGGCAATGTCAGGAAAGCCGCCGAACGCGCCGCCATGAACATGCCGATTCAGGGAACGGCGGCCGACATCATCAAATGCGCCATGTGCCTCGTCTCCCGGAGAACGGCCGACAGGAAGATGCAATCGTCCATGCTCCTGCAGGTTCACGACGAACTGGTGTTCGAAACGAGCGAAGAGGAACGGGAGGAACTCACGTCGATCGTCGAGGAATCCATGATCGAGGCAGCCGAAATCTGCGGCCTGAAAACCGTGCCGGTGGAGGTTGAAACCGGTGTCGGAAGAAACTGGCTCGACGCCCACTGAGCAGCCGGGGCGGCTCTATTGTCGAACCGAAAACTTTTTTTATATTTTCGTGGTCCGAAATGAAAACACCCTTCCGAGACAAACGACCGTAGTCCGATGTTTTCCCGAAAACGTTCCTACTCTTGCACAGGAAACGGCAGGCGTCTGCAGGCCGGCATGCCCGCGCTGCTCGCCAGGGGGATCGTCCTTGCATCGGTCCTCGCCCTGCTTGTTTTTTTCGGATTCCGGACGTTCCGGACCTACCCCGGCAGCCCGAACCGGACAACGGAAATCAACCGCCTCGGTTCCGCCGTCGCTCTCCCTGCCGCGCCCGGAGAAAATGTACTCACGGGAACCGGCGGCAGCCGCCGTCCATCGATTGAAAACGGCGCCTCGACGGCATCCCTTCTCGCAGAGACCGAAAGAAAGATCGAACTGCTCTCCCTGAAAATAGAGGAACAGAAAAAAAGCCACGAGAAAATCCGGGATGCCTGGCAGGAAAACCGGGCCTATTTCGCGGCCATTCCGGCCCTCAAACCGGTAAATTCGCAGATAAGCAGCGGCTTCGGATTCCGCATGCATCCCGTCTACGGACGCCGCCTGCACCATGACGGAGTCGATTTTTCCACGCCGTCAGGCTCGAAAGTCTATGCCCCCGGCGACGGGATCGTGCGCTATACCGGCTACGACGGCGGCTACGGCAGGAAGGTCGTCATCGATCACGGGTACGGTTACACCACGGTGTACGCCCACCTTTCCAGATCGCTCGTCAGCAGGGGGCAGCGGATCGTTCGGGGCGAAGTCATCGCGCTCTCCGGCAACACCGGTGTTTCGACCGGCCCCCATCTGCATTACGAAATCCACAAAAACCACAGGAAAGTCAATCCTGCCGCCTACTTTTTCGATAACTTCACTCCTGAAAGTTACCTGACGGCAAAACCTGCTCCCGCCGAGAACGACAGTAATTCATAAATCCGACTTAACACGTTAGACCATATGTACTGGAATCTGGATATGGCAAGGTATATTGCCGATGCACCATGGCCTGCGACAAGGGACGAGCTGATCGACTACGTGAACCGGACAGGCGCGCCGCAGGCAGTGATCGACAACCTCTGCGAGCTTCCGGAAAGCGACGAACTCTACGAAAGTCTCGAGGAAATCTGGCCGGACTATCCCACGGACGAGGATTTCTGCTACGGCGACGAAGAATCCCTGAATTAGCAAGTTCAAACTCCGGAGCCGACATGTGTTTTCATTAAGCAACATTCTGCAAACATGTTCAGCCGCCTTTCTTCTGGCGGCGCTTCTCCTCCCCGCCCGGGCCTGCCCCTGCCTTGCCGAAGAAAACGAATCGACCGGACCCGAGGTCAGGAAAATATCAGTAGAGGGCAACCGGGCCATCGAGAAGGAGGAGCTTCTGCAGGTCATGTCGACCACGAAGGGAAAGCCGTTCGTCCAGGAGATATTCGACCGCGATATGGCGCTGATCGCCAAGCTCTATGCCTACAGGGGCTACTTTGAAACGGTCGTCGACACATCTGTCAGCAGCCGGGAAAAAGACGGGAAAATCCTCATCGGCATCACCATCGAGGAAAACATGCCCGCCCTGATAGACTCGGTCTCCCACCTGGGTCTCGAAGCCATTCCTGACACCCTGAAAAACGCCTATCTTTCCGGCACGGCAATCCACACCGACTCCGTCTTCACGGTCGACGCCCTTATCGAGGAACGTGACCGGACCATCGACTTCTTCCGCGAATACGGTTACGCATTCATGGACGAGGACAGCATCCGCATACAGGTCGACACCACCAGCGCGAATGCCGGCGTTCTCGTCAACGTGCAACTCCCCGGCATCCTGCATTACGGTCCCGTCCGGGCGATCGTCCACGATAACCTGACATCGGACGAACCGTCCGGCCTCAGAACGGTCAGGAGGGACGATATCGACATAGACATTTACGGCGGGCAGAAAATGTCGCCGAAACTGGTAACGAGCCTTACGGCGTACCGTCCGGGCGATATCACCCGGCAGTCGCTGCAGCAGAAAACGCTGCGGAATTTCGGTGCAACGAACGTCTTTTCCTCCATATTCATAAAAAAAGACTCCGTCAGTGACGGCATGCTGCACACGTCGCTTCACCTGGAGCCCAAGCCGAAACACCTTCTCGAACCGAAAATTTTCGCCGACAACCGCTACGGCGACCTGTTCCTGGGCGCATCCGTGAAGTACGAAAACAAGAACCTGTTCGGAGCGGCCGAAAACCTGACGGTCAAGACAGACTTCGGCATGCAGCTCGGAGAATCGAACGACCTGCTGGACAATCTGGAGGAGGACCAGTACAGCACCTACCGTTCCTACGAACTCGGAATTGCCGCGAATCTCGTCAAGCCCGACCTTGAACGGCCGGGCAACCTCTACACGGCAACCGCGGAATACACCCGGTCCCGGCTGCCGATACTGCTCGATAACCAGAAAGGCCTGCTCCGGGCGAGTTACAGGGCCGAACTCACCCGGAAATCGCGCCTGAACGTCGATTTCTTCGAGCTCGAATGGGTGAAAAAGGACTCCCTCGACGGCTTCCGGCAACTGTTCATCACGGACCTGGCACAACGCATAGACGTCGATCCCCTCGACGAGGCCGCAATCGACAACAGCCTCGACAGCCTCCTGCAGGCGAATATCAACCAGACGCTGCGCGTACAGTATTACTATTCGAACAGGAAGGTGCCCGAGAGAAAATTCACGTATAACTGGAACGCCAGTTTCGAGGCCGTGGGCAGCCTCGCCTATCTGCTCGACGAGTACGTCGATACCGGCGACTACGAGGGCTTCACGGGAGGAGATCCGCAGATTTTCGGCACGCCCTATTCGCAGTTTCTCAAGCTGAGCGGACAGTTCAGCTTCGCCCGCGATCTCGACGAACAGCAGCAGATCGCAGGCCGGGTGTTTCTCGGCGCGATGACGCCCTACGGCAAGGCGGACGACACCCCGGACGAACGGCGCTTTTACGCGGGCGGGCCGAACAGCATGCGCGGCTGGCTTTTCAACACACTGGGTCCGGGCGGCAACGGAAGCGAAGCCGCGGCGGGGCTCGGCGCGGACATCAAGATCGAGGCCAACCTGGAATACCGCCTGAAATTCTTCAAACTTTTCGGATACCCTTCGGGAGTGGCTCTGTTCACCGACGTGGGAAACATCTGGGACAGAAGCGGCCCGTACGGGCTGACCCTGGAATCCTTTTACCGGGACATCGCGTGGGACGCGGGTCTCGGGCTGCGCATCGGCTCACCTATCGGGCCCTTCCGTTTCGATTTCGCCTGGAAGCTCTACGACCCGTCACAGGCCGAATCCTGGCAGTTCTCGAACTGGCGGCCCGGCGACTTCACCTTCAACTTCGGCATTGGAGAAGCGTTCTGAGCTGCTCCATTTTCAGACAACCCTTAATTATTGAAGCAGACCATATCTCATGCGGGAAAAAACGACACTTCTTGCCCCCTCAATTCTTTCGGCCGACTTCACCAACCTCGCGGGCTCCATCGAAATTGCGGAAAAGGCCGGCGCGGACTGGATCCACTGCGACGTGATGGACGGCCATTTCGTACCCAACATGACCTTCGGACCGTTTATCGTGCAGGCCATCGCGAAATGCACGAACCTCGTGATCGATACGCACCTGATGATCTCCGACCCCGACCGCTACATCGAGGACTTCATCAGGGCGGGGTCCAACCAGGTGACGGTTCACCAGGAAACCTGCCCGCACCTCCACCGCAGCATCCAGCTCATCAGGGACAACGGAGCGAAAGCCGGCGTATCGATCAACCCGGCGACTCCCGTATCGACCCTCGAATCGATACTGCCCGATCTCGACCTCGTGCTGCTCATGTCGGTCAACCCCGGTTTCGGCGGTCAGAAATTCATTCCCTCGTCCATCGCCAAGATCCGCCTGCTCGACGACATGCGCAACGCCCTCAATCCGGATATGACCATAGCCGTGGACGGCGGGGTGACGGTGGATAACGCCCAGGAACTCGTATCGGCGGGCGCCGATGCGCTTATCGCCGGAACGGCTTTCTTCAAGGCCGAGAACCCTGCGGAAGCCGCGGCGAAAATCAAGTCCGCTGCCAGGTAAACTGCTGCAGTTCCGGACCGAGAAGCCCTTCACCGATCAGGACCGCGTCGAACGACGCGTCCTGCATCAGGGCCACATCCCCGGATCGTTTCAGCCCGCTTTCGGCAACCGACACGACCCCTTCGGGAAAGGAGCGCCTCAACCTGAGCGACGTATCGAGCGAAACCGTAAAATCGCGAAGATCACGGTTATTGACGCCGATGACCGACGCCCCTGCCCGAACGGCCGTCTCCAGTTCCCCGGCGTCATGCACCTCCACGAGAGCGTCAAGTCCGATGCCTTCGGCAAGCTGGAGGTAATCGCGAAGTCGCTCCGGTTCGAGCGCGGCCACGATCAGCAGCAGGGCATCGGCGCCGATCAGCCTCGACTCGTAGATCTGCGACTCGTCGATAATGAAGTCCTTGCGGAGAACCGGCAGGTCGAACGAAGCCGTTATCCGGCGAAGATAGTCGTTGGAGCCCTGGAAAAAATTCCTGTCGGTCAGTACGGAAAATGCCGAGGCCCCTATGTCGCGATACCGGGCGGCGATTTCGAGGGGCCTGAAATCCTCCACCATCACCCCTCTCGAAGGGGAGGCCTTCTTCACTTCGGCGATAAGCCGGATCCGTCCGTCATCGTTTCCGAGTGCGGCGCGAAAGTCCCTGGTCGAAGCTTTTTCGAAATCCCCTGCATGAAAACGGGAGGCCGGCGAGAGCTTTTTCAGTTCAGCCACCTCGCCGGCCTTGTATTCGAGAATGGTTGTCAGATAGGTGCTCATCAAGCGGGTTCTTGCGCGGCGAGCGCGCGCAGTTCGTTCTCGCATTCCACGATCCGGCGGATGTTGTCGAGGAACCAGGGGTCGATGCCCGTCGACTGGTGGACCTCCTCGACGGTCGCTCCCGCCTGGAAGGCGTAGCGAAGATAGAACATCCTGTCCGCCTTCGGCACCTTGATCTTTTCAAGGATATCCTCTTTGGCGAATTTCTTCTGCTGCTGGGTCATGTCGACGATGTTCATGATATCCTTGCCGTCGCAGCCGAGGCCCGCGCGCCCGATCTCGAGCCCGCGAAGGGATTTCTGCAGCGCCTCGCGGAAGTTTCTCCCGAACGCCATGACCTCTCCCACGGATTTCATCTGGACGCCGAGCCTCGCATCGACGTTCTTGAATTTCTCGAAATCCCACCGGGGAACCTTCACTACACAGTAGTCGATCACCGGCTCGAAACAGGCCGGAGTGGACTTGGTGATATCGTTCTGGATCTCGTCGAGCCTGTAACCCACGGCGAGTTTCGCGGCAACCTTGGCGATCGGAAAACCCGTGGCTTTCGAGGCGAGCGCCGAGCTTCTGGAAACGCGCGGATTCATTTCGATAACGACGATCCTCCCGTTTTCCGGATGGATGGCGAACTGGATGTTGCTGCCCCCGGTCTCCACGCCGATTTCGCGGATGATCTTTATGGACGCGTCGCGGAGTTCCTGGTACTGGCGGTCCGAAAGGGTCTGCGCCGGAGCGACCGTGATGCTGTCGCCCGTGTGCACGCCCATCGGATCGACGTTCTCGATCGAACAGACGATGATGACGTTGTCGGCCAGATCGCGGATAACCTCCAGCTCGAATTCCTTCCATCCGAGCAGGCACTCCTCGACAAGCACCTCGCCGATGGGACTCTCGGCGATACCCCTCCGGACGGCCTCGTAGTAATCGGCCTTCGTTTCGGCGAAACCGCCGCCGGTTCCGCCAAGGGTGAAGGACGGACGGATCACGATGGGCAGCCCGATATCCTCGAGGGCTTCCCTGGCTTCCTTTTCGTTGCGGACGAAATATCCCTTGGCCATCTCCAGGCCGATCTTCTTCATCGCGTCGCTGAACAGCTCGCGGTTTTCAGCCTTCCTGATGGCGCGCAGCTTCGCGCCGATAAGCTCGACGCCGTTACGTTCGAGCACGCCGCTTTCCGCGAGGCTCACGGCGGTGTTGAGTGCCGTCTGACCGCCCATGGTGGGCAGAAGCGCGTCGGGCTGTTCCTTCTCGATGATCTTGCGCACGTATTCCGGCGTGATCGGCTCTATGTAGGTACTGTCCGCGAACTCGATATCGGTCATGATGGTCGCCGGATTGCTGTTGACCAGAATCACCCGGTAACCGTCTTCCTTGAGAGCCTTGCAGGCCTGGGTGCCCGAATAGTCAAACTCGCATGCCTGACCGATGACGATCGGCCCCGCGCCTATCACCAAGATCGACTTGATATCTTCCCGTTTTGGCACTTTGTTCCGTTTTTGCGTTGTAGGCGATAATCGACTGGTAATGTAAAAAAAAATGTCGTTACTCGATCACGCGAATCGCTTCCTGGTGAAATCCTCCGGACTCGCGGCGGCACCAGGAGGTGACGGCGGCGGGCTGCCTGTCCTGGATGGTGATAATGAGCATCGAATGGCCCGGACGGGCGAAGTCGATATCGTTGTTCGACGGCACCGCCGCCGAATCGATATGGGAGTGATAGGAGCCGACGATTTCGTAGCCGAGACTCCTGGCTTCACGCTCCACGTCGATGAATTCCGAAAAGGAGATTTCAAACCCGTGCTCCCTCCCGCTGTAGAGCACGTTCTCGCAGGGTGCGACTTCGTAGACCAGGTTTTCGTACTCACCCTCCCTGTTGAGCGTCCTGACACCGGCAAAAAGTCCGCAACACTCGTACGGCAAATCCCTCAGCGCATGTTCCTGAATGATCTCGAACTGTCGACGACGTAACTGCATATCCCTTCGGTCATCCGGTTGCGCCCCGGCGAAACGCTTTCGCCCCTATGTCGCGGCGGTAGTACGCCCCGGCGAAATCCACATGCCGTATGGCGTCGTATGCGGCATCGATGCTTTCCCTGAGTGTCGGCGCGACAGCCGTTGCCGAAAGCACCCTGCCGCCCGAGGTCTCGAGCGATCCCTGTTTCAGGACGGTGCCGGCATGAAACAGCATGATGTTTTCCGATGCCGGAAAACCGGAACCGATCGTGATCGTCTTTCCGGTTTCGTACCGGTCGGGATAACCGCCCGAAGCGAGAACCACGGTTGTCGCGGCGCCCGGCTTCATCTCGAAAGGCACATCGGAGAGACGTCCGTCGAGACTCGCCTCGAGTGCGACGACGAAATCGCTGTCGAGCAGCGGCAGCACCACCTGCGCCTCGGGGTCCCCGAGACGCGCGTTGAATTCCACCACGGACGGCTCGCCGTTGTCGATCATCAGACCGACATAAAGAAATCCCGTATAGGGATGGCCGTCCCTGCGCATGCCTTCGAGCGACGGAACGATAACCCGATCCTCGACGAGACGCATTACCTCGGGCGTCACCAGCGGAGCGGGCGCATAGGCTCCCATGCCGCCGGTGTTCTTTCCGGTATCGCCTTCGCCGATACGCTTGTGGTCCTGGGAGGGAAGAAAAAGACGGTAATCGCCGCCGTCGGTCAGCACGAACACACTCGCCTCCTCACCTTTGAGGAAGGATTCGATCACCACCTCGTCGGCCGCGTCGCCGAAAACCCGTTCCTCGAACATCTCGACGATCGCCTGCAGGGCCTGGGAGGCGGTTTCCGCGACCACGACGCCCTTGCCCGCGGCGAGTCCGCTGGCTTTCACCACCCTGGGAAAATCCTCCTCGGCCAGGCTTTCCACGAAAGCCTTCGCGTCGGATGCGGCAGTAAAGACGCGGTAGTCCGCCGTGGGGATCCCGTATCGCCGCATGAAATCCTTCGCAAAGGACTTGCTGGTCTCGAGCTGGGCCGCCCAGGCGGTCGGCCCGACGATCCTCTGCCCTTTTTCGCGAAAACGATCGACTATGCCCAGTTCGAGGGGCTGTTCCGGTCCCACCACCGTGAGATCGACGGCTTCCGAGACCGCGAAATGGAGTATGCCCTCGACATCGGTGGCCTTCAACGGCAGGTTTTCGACCCTCTCTCCCATGGTCGCCGTTCCACCGTTACCGGGAGCGACGTAAATTTTCGTAACGTTTCCGCTGCGCGCGACGGCCTGGACGAGAGCGTGCTCGCGCGCTCCGCTGCCGATGACGAGTACCTTCATAACATCTGCTGAAACACGTCCCGCACCCGGCGGAACTGTTGTTTATCGGAATGGATTGGTAAATTACCTGCCTGTTTCACAAGGCTTAGCTATATATAATGCAGGTGTTTCAAAAAGCAAACAAAAAAATCCCCCGCTGCAAAGCGTACCGTCACACGTCCTGATGTCACTTTTGCAATCCATCGGCAAGCCGCTGCTGCCCCCTGTCGTCAGGGTCCTCGTGTCGACGCTCGACATCCGCGTCGCCAACCCGGATGTGCTCACCGCAGCTGGAAACGGCGGTATGGTCTACGCATTCTGGCACGGCAAGATGCTCTGCGGCTGGCTGCTTGCGAGAAGGCTCTTCCCCGCAAAGCCGGTCAGCGCCGTCGTAAGCCTCTCGAAAGACGGACAGCTGCTTTCGGCCACGCTCTCCAGACTCGGTTTCGGGCTGATCAGGGGTTCGAGTTCGCGCGGCGGAGAGGAAGTGAAGCGCTCGATGCTCGAAGAGACCGCAAGAGGAAACATCGTTGCCGTCACGCCGGACGGACCGAGGGGACCCCTGCACGCATTCAAATACGGCACGCTTCGCCTTGCGTCCGAACACCGCCTGCCGCTGGTTTTCGCAGAAATCAGCTACGAAAATGCCTTCAGGCTCAACAGCTGGGACCGCTTTGAAATCCCCCGCCCTTTCAGCACGGTCAACGTCACCCTTCATTGCATAGACCTCCCGCTGTTCAGGAACACCGGGGAGGTGGCCGTTTTCGGGAAACAACTCTCAAAACGCCTGGGCAATGACGGATAAGCTGAAACGTTTCCCGCTGCTCTTCGCGGCAGCGCTCTACACGACAATCGTCAGGGTGAGGAATCTGCTCTTCGACCTCGGCATCCGCAAAAGCGCGAAAACGGCCCTGCCGGTCGTTTCGGTCGGCAACATCACCGCCGGCGGAACGGGCAAGACGCCGCTGGTGGATCTCATCGCGAAGTACTACGCCGCCAGAGGCGTCAGAACGGCAATCCTCTCTCGCGGTTACGGCCGAAAAACGAGAGGGGCCCGCCTGGTTTCCGACGGCGGCACAGTGCTGCTCGGCAGCCGGGAAGCCGGGGACGAAACCGCGATGCTCGCGCACCGCAATCCCGGCACGCCGGTCGTCGTGGCCGAAAAAAGAACCGAGGGCATGGCGCTCATCGCCGAACGGCTGGCGGAACATCCGCCGGATGTCGTCATTCTCGACGACGGCTTCCAGCATCGCCAGCTCTGCAGAACGCTCGACATCGTGGTCATCAACGCCTTACGGAACCTGTTCGACGAGCGCATGCTGCCCGCGGGACGGTTGCGGGAGCCGCTCGATAACCTGAGACGCGCCGACCTTCTCGTTCTCGGCAAGCTGGAGCGGACGGACAGGGCGGCGGCGCTGGCGGAAAAGATCTCACGGTACGGAAAACCCCTGGTCAGGACCGGTATCGAAAACGGAAAACCGGTGCTTTTCGCGGGTCCCGATCCGGGCCGCATACCGGAAAACGTTGTCGCCCTCGCCGGAATCGGCGAACCGGAAAGCTTCGTGCGCTCGCTGGAACGAACGGGACTGCGGACGGTGGAGAGAGCGTTTTTTGCCGATCACGCGGATTTTCCCGCGGCTGCGATGAAACGGCTTGCACAAGACGCCGCCGAAAAGGGTCTGGCGATCGTCACGACGGAGAAGGATTATTTCCGGCTGCTCGGCAACCCGGAGCTGGCGGACATCCTTTCGCGCGCGCCCTGTTACTATCTGCCGGTAAATACGGTAGTTTACGAGGGAAAGGAACTGCTCGAACGCATGCTCGACAACGCCCTTTTGTCGTAACGGCATGTTCCCCCCGGGAGTCCTGCAACAGGGCGGCGCACAGGCATCACTCCTTGACGATGGCGGAAATCGCCTTGAAGGCGTCTCCCTTCGCCACTTTCAGCAGTTCGAACATCGCCATTTCGCTGCTCTTGAGAAACGCCCCGGCTTTTTCGATCGCATGAATACCGGCATCGCGGTTCTCTTTCGTCCTGGAGGAAACCGCATCGGTGATCAGGTGGACGTTGTAGCCGTAGTCGATCAGCTCGACGGAAGTCTGATAGACGCAGATGTGCGTCTCGATACCGCAGACAAGTACATCGTTTCGCTTCATGGACCTGAGCGTATGCATGAACCCCTCTTCATCCGCGCAGCAGCTGAACGCTGTTTTTTCCATCGGTTTTTCTTCGCTAAGCAGTTTCCTGATCGGCTCGACGGTCGGGCCGAGCCCTTTCGGATACTGCTCGGTATACATGACCGGGACGCCGAGAATCCGGCACGCCCTGACAAGCCTGACGATGGTTTTCTCGACAGCTTCTGAATCGAAAACGAGGCTCGCGAGTTTTCCCTGCACGTCGATGATCAGCAAAACCGTATCTTCCGTGTTAATCATAGAGAACAAATCACTTTCTGTTACTGAAAAATTGAGGTCCGGTGCCGTTGAGGCTTCACAAAGCTACAGAAATGTACTTTCCACGACAACTATTTTCAACGACCGATGCAGCATGAACCGGCAAAAAACATCGCTTCCAGGGGCGCCTACCTTGTGGCGATCCAGTTCCTGCTTGTCGGCCTGTTCGTTCTTGCTCCCGAGTGGCGCCCCCACCCGCTGCCGGCGCCCGATGGGGCGAATTTCTTCCCGCGCCTCGCGCTGCTCACGCTCTGCGGGATAACGGCCGTGCTGCTCGGAACCCTCGGGTCACTCAAGCTCCGCAACTACCTGACGCCGCTCCCCTACCCCGTCGATCACAGCCGCCTGGTCACCACGGGAGTCTACGGTATCGTCCGCCATCCGCTTTACGCCAGCCAGCTCTTCGCCGCCTTCGGCTGGGTCTGCTACACCTTCAGTCTCTCCCACCTCCTGCTCCTCGCAACAGCCTTCATCTTCTTCTCCTTCAAGGCCGGCAAGGAAGAGCGGTGGCTCACCGAACGCCACCCCGAATACAGTGAATACGCCAGACGGGTGAAAAAGTTCATCCCGTGGGTGTATTAGCGCCGGAGGAACGAGCGATGCCCTGGAAAGTCCGCGCTCACGATCGTTCGGAAACCCGAAAACGGGGAATGAAGCGCACGAGCAGGAAGATCAGAAACAGCACGCCGATAATAACGAGAAGCCTCCAAAACAGCTGGTCGATCAGGGCGGAGGCGTCATGAATGACCAGTTTGCGTTCGTCATGCAACCGCTGGAAAAAATGATCGATCGCAGCCTCCCGCTCGGCGGTGACGGCATCCTCAAGCTTGAGCTGCTGCACACGCCAGAGCTCGGGGAACAGTTCCATGGTCCTGACGCCGCGATCGAAAACCTCGTAATACGCGCCAACGGCCGTCAGGGCCTCTTCGATCTGGGGATCCGACAGGATACGATAGGTCGTAAGCTCCGCCTGCTGCCCGAGGATATAGCTCAGACGGCCGGAATACCAGAGCGCCCGTTCCGCGAACAGCAGGGCGTCGTCTATCGCGTTTACCGCCTCGCCGACTTCCCTGAGCAACCCCCTCGCCGCCGCGCGTTTTTCGGGATTGATGATATAGCGTGCGTCGTCGAACTGGTCGAAACGGACAAGTTCGACAACGAAACGGTCCGGATTGTTCGCCAGCCATTCGTCTGTCAGGCTTCTCAACGTAGAGCGCTGCTGTTCGTTCAGCAGGAAGGCGGAACGATGCCACATGTCGGCTTCCAGTTTCTTCAGGCGCTCGAGAGCGGGACGGCCTCGCGCTTCGCCCCACACTTCGGGCATCCAGTGACGTTCGAAGCTCGCTCGTTGCAATGACACCAGAACCAGAAGATCCAGAAGCCCCACTTCGGGATTCTGTCCCGCGGCTATGTCGGTGCTCGCGCCGAAGCTGTTACGAATGTAGGACTGCGCAAGGACGCGTTCATCGGAAGACCTGGCAGACGGCTTGAGCATGAGGTAGACGATCTCGGCCATTTCCGAAGAGTAGTCGTCGGCCATCCCCATCACCAGGGCTTGCAGTTCGAGCGGGTTTATCCCCGGCCCCTCGCCTCTCTTCGCACTTTCAGCAAGCCTCTCCCCCGGATCGGCCCTGCCGTAGCCCAGAAGGGGAATGCTCTGGCAACCGGCGAGCATCAGCGGCAGCAATGAAACCGCCAGCAGGAACCCCGCCACAAGACCGTTGCGTTGCAGGGAATCCTTTTCCGATGTCTCCGGGAAAACACCTTCCGGCGACCGCCTCGATTGTAACTCTGCCGGAACCCGGCAATGATGTCTTCTATTCATGGTAACCTCCCGACAGACAATGCGCCTGTTCACGTATTGTTCAACAGATTGCGCAACAGATTGCATCCCGATCCCGCGAAGCGTTCAGGGGCACGCGTAGACCCTGCCGACAAGCGCCGTGCCCGACGTGGCGGTTCCCGATTCCCCGACAACAAGGACGACGTTCCCTCCGAGGCCTGCCGCCTGTTCCTGAAGCTTGCGTGACGCAACCTCCCTGGTATCGTGCATCAGCCCGGGCATCAGGGCTCTCTGGTGAATGATCTTGATGAACCTGCATGACGCGACTTCCTCCGGATCGCTCGTGACCCTTACGTGCGCCGCCCGTTGGGTAAGATTCGATGTGACGCATCCGGTCATGCCGAAAAGAAGCAAGGAAAGGATTCCCGATACGAGCAACCGTCTCATATTTCGTTGTGTTCCGTTATGGGGGCGCAAGTAAAATATACGCAAATCGTCACAGGAAGCACTCCTGCGCCTCTTCACAACCGTCCTCCTCTTCTTCTTGAAGACCGACCAAAACAAGAGCGAATCGCTGAACGTCACTATGGGCAAAAGATTTTTCGCCCCCACAGATCAACAATTCAACGCATCAACAATTCAACACATCAACAGTTCAACACATCAACAGTTCAACAAATCAACAACCGCCAAACATCTCCGGCAGCACCGCTCCCGCGGCTCCCT
>Ga0272441_10005257_pt1 | contig 22703 bp, 10 predicted proteins | sample SSMProp6N_FD_193582 | JGI IMG/M metagenome (GOLD analysis project Ga0272441, IMG submission 193582) | Marine sediment archaeal communities from Little Sippewissett salt marsh, Falmouth, MA, United States - SSM-Prop-6N | ecosystem: Environmental > Aquatic > Marine > Wetlands > Sediment ... | reverse complement strand
TGGTTAGAGACCTACGGCTCCCCAATACATGCGGGGAGGATGCCCGGGCTTGACGGAGAAGTGACTGCTGCGCGGCATTGCTGTGCTCGGAAGGCCCTCCAGGCCCCGCAGATAAGTTCGGGGCCCCATGGGCTGACGCCCCTTACGACGCCATCTACATGTCGCTTGACCAACGAGAAGGTATCTGCGGTCAAAACGGGAAACCCCGAATCCGCACACGGCGTTGCTCAGCCCAGGGACGGGGAACGCATGTTTCGTGTGAGTGATCGCGGATTGGGGCCCTCTTGCACTCGTCGCGCCAAGTTACTGGCTACGGAGACGATCCGGCGCGCGGAGGCAACGGCACCGAAGGGGACGTAATTACCGCCCCTGGCTGTCTTCGGAACGGAACCGGGATGCCATGAAGAGCAGAATGCTTAGGGCCTTCATCAATGTGTTGAAGACCATTAGCGAGTTCGTCGGTCGCGTGGTCACGGTTGCCATTCTCACGGTCATCTACCTCATCGTGGCCGTCCCTACCGGACTTGTGCTGGGGCTGGTGGGGAAGCCGCCCATGCGAACGAAGTTCGTGGGCGGGTCCACGTGGGAGTTGCGTGAGGAGCGCCCGTCGGGACTTGAGGACGCCAGGCATCCGTTCTAGTTGCGCATAGATCGTGTCGGAGGAATGCATTCTTGGTTATCCTAGGCGTATCGTGTTGGTATCATGACGCTGCCGCCGCGCTTATCATCGACGGGAAGATCGTCGGCGCCGCAGCCGAGGAGCGCTTCTCGCGTAAGAAGCACGACTACGGGTTCCCCATCCAGGCCATCGAATGGGTGATGCAGCAGGGCAACATCAAGCCCTCGGACATCGATCACGTGGTGTTCTACGAGAAGCCGCTCGTGAAGTTCGAGCGGATTCTGGCCTCGTATATCTCGACCGCCCCGAAATCGTTCGCGGCATATATCACAGCCATGCCCCTGTGGCTGCGGCAGAAGCTCTGGTTCCCACGCGAGCTTCGGCAGCAAGCGGGGTACACCGGCAGTGTCTTGTATTGTGACCATCACCTGTCCCACGCCGCCGCCTACCTGCTCTCGCCCTTCGATGATGCCGCAGTCGTGACCCTTGACGGCGTAGGCGAATGGGCCAGCGCCACGATGGGGGTGGGCGAAGGGTGTCATGTGGCGCTGGATCGAGAGATCCGCTTCCCGCACTCCCTCGGCTTGTTCTATAGCGCGGTGACTGCGCACCTTGGCTTCAGGGTCAACAATGACGAGTACAAGGTGATGGGCCTGGCCAGCTATGGCGACCCGACGAGGTTCCGAGACGAGATGCGACAGTTGCTGCATCTTCACGACGACGGCAGCTTTGAGCTCGACATGCGCTACTTCGCATACCACTACAGACTCGCGATGCTCAGCCCGCGCGGCAAACAGCTACTCGGACCCAGTCGCCAGCCGGAGTCGGATGTCGACCAACGACATTGCGACATGTCGGCCAGCCTGCAGGAGCGGCTGGAGGAGGCCGTGGTCGGCTTTGCGCGAGCCGCCTACAAAACGACGGGCAAGCGCAGGCTGTGCATGGGAGGTGGCGTGGCCCTTAATTGTGTGGCCAATGGTCGGGTGCTGATGGACACCGGCTTTGAGGACTTGTGGATCCAGCCGGCGACGGGCGACGACGGTGGAGCGCTGGGGGCCGCGGTCTGGGTGTGGAACCAGGTGCTGGGCCACGACGAGCGCATCGCAATGGATGATGCCTACTTGGGCCCGGGATACTCGGAGCAGGAGATCCGGGAGACGATCGCGGCAAAGGGTGTGAATTTCCAGGAACTGGCTTGGGAAGACGTACCAAAGCTGGCGGCCCGTCTCGTGCACGAGAACCGCATCGTCGGCTGGTTCCAGGGACGGATGGAGTGGGGGCCCAGGGCTCTTGGCTCGCGCAGCATCCTCGCCAATGCCTGCAACCCCGCAATGAAGGACATCCTCAATGACCGCGTCAAACACAGGGAAGACTTCCGGCCCTTCGCGCCGGTGGTACCCGTGCAGGACATGGCCGCGTACTTCGACCTGCCGGTTGAGAGCCCGTACATGCTGCTCATCGGGGATGTGAGGCCCGACAAGCGGGAAGTGATCCCCGCGGTCACCCACAGTGACGGAACCGCCCGACCCCAGAGCGTGCGGCGAGAGACCAACCCGCTGTACTACGATGTCCTGCGCGAGTTCGAGCGGATCACGGGTGTGCCGGTCGTCATCAACACATCGTTCAATGTCCGCGGCGAGCCGATCGTGTGCACGCCCGAACATGCTTACCGGTGCTTCACAGGCACAGGCATCGATGATCTGGTCATCGGGCGCTGCTGGGTCCGCAAAGAAGACACCGAAGACGGGGGTGCGCGCCAATGAAGTCAACCATCCAGGCATTCGCGGACGGTGCCCGGCTCGTGGGTGATCTCGGCCGCTTCGTGTGGCGGCGGAAGGTTTGGTGGCTGGTGCCGATGCTGATCCTGTTGCTTCTGGCCATCGTCCTGACCGTGTTGGGACAGACCCCCCTTGCTCCGTTCATCTATACCCTCTTCTGAGTTAAGGTGAGTGTGATCGCTTCCGAGCAGGCCCCCCCAAGACAGCCTATGACGCCACGTCCCTGGGTAGTGACGCTGGTCGCCGCCGTGTGGACCCTCCCTTACGTCGAGTACGTCGTGCGCTTCGTGCCGATGGAGGCGTACTGGCACGCGTTCTCCAGCCCGATGTACTACGCGTGGATGCTGCTGCAGTTCGGCCTGATGCTCGGGTTGCTCGCGGCCGCAATCGGGGATGCGCGGTCGAAGTCTCCCCGCCCGGCCTCGAACGCCGTCCTGAGCGCCTGCCTGATCTTGATGGTCGGCATCTGTGCGGTCATTGACGACCAGTGGCGATTGAGGGTCATGGGCGTGGCGTACCGCAGACTGCCCATGCACCAGCAAGCCGACCCCATCAGTGACCTGTTCTTCCACTGGCGATCGGTGTGGCAAGTAGTCATCGTGCTGCTTGGGGTCGTCTCTTTGCACCAGGCCTTCAGCCGGTCGCCCCGAACGCGCCCGCATCTGAAGGAGGCCTACGCGAGACTCGCGCTGATGCTGGCGCCGTTCATCCTGGCGTGGCTGGGCCTGGAGTTGGGCCTGCGGGTGGGCTGGGTTCGTGAGCCATGGTTGGCCCCCGACGGCGGGACGGCGATCTACCGGCTCAACCTACTGACCGGCTGGGGGCACCGGCCGAGCATGCAGTCCAGCCTAATCGCACCCGAGTATCGGGTGAAGGTGCAGTTCAATAGCGATGGGCTGCGCAACGAGGAGTGTCCCCACGAGCGCGTTCCCGGCCGCGGGAGAATCATGGTCCTCGGCGACTCTTTCACGTTCGGCGTCGGCGTTGAGGCAGAGCAAACCTTCGCGAAGGTTCTGCAGCACCGGATGCTGAGGGATACGGATGTCATCAACACCGGCACCACCGGTTTTGGTACGGATCAGGAGTACCTGTACCTGGCTTACGAGGGGGTCAAGTACCGGCCCGACTTGGTGGTTTTGGCCTTTTACGCCGAGAACGATATGGTCGACAACCAGCGTCGGGGCGGCCTGGGCTACCCCAAGCCCTTTTTCGTGATGGGGCCGAACGGGCTTGAGCTCAATACTTTCGTTGAAGCCGGCAGGCTGCAATATGGCGTGGACCCCGAGCCCTTCTCATTCCGCCGCTGGTCGCGCGCTTACGTGCACATCCAGAGACGGATCTTCATGATCCGGGAAGTGCGCAAGCTCAAGGAGGCGATCGCGCCCGTATCGGCGCCCGCAACCGGCACCCCGCTCGGCTCGTCAGTCAAGCAGCCTTCAGGGGATCTGGCGGCGTACCTGGACGAGCCCAGATTCGCCCGGCCCCCGGACGGCTATGAAGTGACCCGGGCCCTGCTGTTGGCGGCACGCGACGAATGCCGCCGTATCGATGCCCACTTCCTTGTGCTTCTCATACCTTCGCGTGGACTTGTAACAGAAGCCCCAAACCCGACGAGTGACCTATCAGGATACTCAGCCCGCGCCTATCGAGCCATGCGAGACGTGTGCCGGTCGCAGAAGGTGCCGTATATTGATACTCTCGGGGAGCTGGCGTCCCGGCACCGCGCCGGTGAGGCCTTGTTCTTCACCCGCGACTCCCACCTGACCCCACAAGGCCACGCGGCGCTGGCCCAGATGGTGGCCCGGAAGATCAGCCGAGACGGGCTCATGCCCTCGCAGTACCTGTCCGATGTCGGTCATCTCAGTGCAACGGTCAAGCCGCCGGACCGGTGAATCCGGCGGGCGCCGCATCGCACTGCGGAAGCGATCCGTGCCCACCCTTCGGCGTAGGCCTTCAGGCTCCAGTATTGCACGCACAAGCGGATGACTCCGCTCCCGACACCCCTCAGCAGATCGTCCCCCTGGATGGCGGTCTTGCTGTCCCGATCGTGGAGCAGGTAGTGGGGTAACTCGCCTGGAGCGACACCCGGATTGCGTATCTGCCCGGCAACCTCGCCGCAGCCTCAGCCGGTATTCCCCCGCGTTAGTCGGCGCAGTAGTTGGTCCGCCCGAGAATCAGTCCCGAAGTGCCTGGGCGCGGATGCGCTATGGGCCGAGCCGGGAAACCGCGCGATGGGCCGCTTAGTGTGGCGTTACCGGCCATGGTGCTGGCGGCGTGGCTGCACCCACCGGCGGCACGCCGTCGGGCCAGAACCCCCGTGCCCCCAACGCTGTCCTACTGCTTCACGGTCAGCTTGAGGTTGTCCAGGTAGAACACCGCCGCGTCCGTGGCGTTGCTGATGAAGCCCAGCCACTGCAGCTCCCTGCATTTCGGGTCGCACGGAAGCTTCTCGAAGGCCTGCGCGGCCTGCCCTGGGACCGTGACCGTCAGGTTCCAGATGCCGTCCGCTTGCTCCCCGAGGTCACAGGTGATCTCGAAGTGGACCCACTGGCTGTGGGGAAGCTGCATCACCGGTTGCTTTGCGGCAGTGAGCCGGCCCTCGGGGTCCACGCCCAGACTGGGCCCGACGCGGTATGGGTTGGCGGAATCGCGCCACTCGTGCCACATGTCCGCTCCCGGCTCCAGGCGCAGGTCGAAGCTGCAGGTGGCCAGCCCCTGCGTCTGGTGGGGCGAGTAGAAGATGTGGGGGTTCCAGGGCTGGTCGAGCCCCGGTGCGTCGGTGAACTTCAGGCTGCGGCCGCCGCCGCTTGCGGCTTCGTCGGTGATGCGGATCGTGGCCGTACCCGCCTCCCCGTGGGTATAGGCAATGTCGGCGTTGCCACGCAACGGCGCGGTCTCGAACCCCTCGTCCAGCTCCTGCGGTGGCGCCTGCTTGCGGGTCGGTTTGATGCTGGGCGGGCGCTGGATACTGCGGGCCAGCGCGATGAGCGCTTCAGGTCCGCTGATGCCGGCCCGGCTCGTGTCCGGAGGCGTGAAGCCCAACTCGAAAGCGGGCGAGTCCGGCTGCAAACGGAAGTCTCCCTTACCCGGGTCCATGAACTTCGGGTCGGCGATCACAGAGTGCACGTCCATGCCTTTTGCCTGCCAGGCCGCGAGGTCCAGGTCCCCTGGGAATGATAGCTCCTCGCCGGCGCTCTGGTAGTACAGGTTGTGGTCGGCCACCAGGTCGCTGTCGCGCCGGAAGAGGGCGCCTTCCTCGAAGTAGACGATGTTGTGCTCGAAGGTCATGCTGGATTCCTTGTCCCGGCGGCCCAGGTAGACCTGTCCGTCGCGCCCCAGGGCCAGGATGTTGTTGCGGACGAGGTTGCGCCGCCCGTAGTGGACCGTCAGCCCGCCGCTGGCCGTGCGATAGACCACGTTGTCCTCGATGACCAGATCGCTGCTGCCTTCGTCGGGGTAGATGCCCCCGGCGCCGTAGCCCTCCGCCCAGTCCAAGATGTCGTGGATCAGGTTGCCGCGGATCACCGTGCCCGGCGAAGTACCCAGGGTGTAGATCGCGGCCATGTCACACAGCTTACCGCGGCCAAGGTCGTGAAGGTAGTTGTGCTCGATGCGGTTGCGATGGGCTCGGGTCGGACTAAAGCCCCACGTCCAGCCGCAGGAGATGCCCGAGTAGTTGGCGTCGCATATCTCGTTGTGGGCGACCACGTTGTCGCTGCTCTGGCCGATCCAGACCGGAATCGCGCCGTAGAAATCGATCCCCAGGTCGCGGATGAGGTTGTCGCTGACCACGTTGCCGCGGGTCTCATCGGTCACCTGCCCGGGTATCCCGCCCTCTCCCACACGCACGCCGCCGGCGCTGCAATCATGCACGTAGCTGTGGGTTACCGAGTTCTCGAGGCAGCCGCGCTGCAGCCATACCGCGTAGTTCCCCAGGTGCGCGATCTCGCAGCCATCCAGGACGCAACGGCGTGCGTCGTTTGCCTGAATCGCCGCGTCGACGGTGACCGCCGCCTGCCAGTCCGAGTGCCCGGTGGTCTCCAGCACGTAGTTGGTATGTTGGAAGCTCAACCCCTCGAAGCGGACGTTGTCCACCGGCAGGCCCGCGTCGCGGTCGCCCTGCAGCAGCACGAGCTGGGTCAGCCAGGGGGCGACGACCTCTGCCTTCTGCATATCCTCGCCGGGGCGGGGGCGATAGTATAGCAGCCCTTGCCTGCGGTCCAGATACCACTCGCCGGGGACATCGAGTGCCGCCATTGTGTTCTCGACGTAGTAGCGCTGGTTGCTCCAGAAGGGCCACTTGAACTCGCCGGTGAGGATCACCGTATAGGTGGCTTCGTCCACGGACTTGATGGGCATCAGGCCCGTTTCCCAGTGGTAGAAGATGCACAGATTGGCCCCCGTCAGGTCATCCCGGTTTTCGATATCGCCGGGCTTGAAGCGGAAGGCGCTCTTGCTCGAATAGCTCTCCTTGCCGTCCGCATCAACGAAGGGCATTGCCTTGCCCTGGATCCGGAAGTAGCCGGTGTTCGGGCTGCGGGCCAGCGTGGCGCGCACCCCGTTGACATACAAAGACCGTAGCGGCCACTGTCCGTCGCCGGCCTGGGGGACCTGTGCCACCCACAGCCCCGGCTCTTCTTGCCGCCAGCCGTCGATGACCCGTCCGCCGGAGATGACTGTCTTCCAGTCCGGCGCGCCGGCGTAGGTCACCGGGGCCGCGTCATCAGTGCCCGAGTCAAGCGGGCCGAAGAGCAGTGGCTCGGCCAGGCGGTAGACACCCTCGGCGATCTGGACCCGCGCTCCGTCGGGCAGTCCGCCCCCAACTCGTAGCGCGCGCAAACGATCTCGCGCTTCGACTACGGAGGCCAGCGGACCGTCGGTGCGGTCCGCGTTGGGTCGCTCTATGCGACCGGACCAGGTGTCCTGACCATCGGTAGCGACGTAGAGCTTCAGCGGTGCCGCCGCGCAGACACCGACCATGAGCAGCAGCAAGCAGCAAGTACGCATCATCAGACGCCTCCTTCAACCCCGCATCCGTGGCCTCAGGTTGGCCCGGGCTGTCGGGGTTGGCCCTGTCGCACCGGTGGGTCCCGTGTACGGGCAGGGCAGCCATGTGTCACGTGTGGTTATTCGCCGCTGGGGCCACAGCCACCTTACCTGTTCCTTTCGGGAATCGCGTTCCGACGCTGGGTGACCGTGGAACTGGAGTGAGTGCAGCCTGATGCCCATGGGTGACAGGGAGATACCTTGGCTCAATGTGCGGAAGACTCTTGACGTGACTTGCGCGGACCGGGGCGGCCGGGAGAGTTGGCGGCCCCGGTAGGCGCCGTCGGTGGAGGGCCGGAAGGCCCCGCGACGTAAGCACGCGGGCCGAGACCGGCAGCTAGCGGCGTTGCAGGCCAACGAGTTGCGCGATGGCGCGCGTGGTCTAGAATCCGGATCTTGGGCCATCTGGCATCAGGATACACGAAGAGCTACACTGCTCGGAGGAGGAACGGCTGGGGAAGGGAAACTGCCTCAGCGAGGTGCTGTTCCAAAAGGGGACTGGGGGCCCATGCCTTCTTCTGACGCCTTCTACGATGACTTCAGCGATGGCATCTGGACTAAGCACGCCGCTAATCCCGTGCTGCGTCGCGATCAGCGCGTGGCGCGAAGGCAACCGGATCTACCTGTTCGCCGGGAAGTACATCCACGAGGTGGCACTGCCGGCGGCGCAGTGACCGGGCGGGGTGCTACTGAGCGCCATCGAGACCGGCACGCGTTGTCGGCCCCACCGATGTGAAAGGAGTTGAGCGCTGTGCGCCTTGAGTTCTTCGACGCCAATGCCAGGATCGGGTCTGTGCCGAACCACGATCCGAGACATGGCACCACCGTGGATGAGTTGCTCAGAGAGATGGACCTGTTCGGCATCGCCCGGGCCATCGTCTGGCATGCGTGGAGCAACCGCTGGGACATCGCCAAAGGAAACGCAGAATTGACCAAACGGCTCTGGGGCCACGAGGACCGGCTACTGCCCGCGTGGGCGGTGATGCACGAGTACACGGGCCAAGTGCCGCCGGGGCCGCAGTTGGTCGACCGGATGCGCGATGAGGGCATCAAGCTGGCGCGCCTGTTTTTCTCCGTCTGGGGTTCCTCGCAGGACTATATGCCGTGGGCTTACGGAGAGCTTTTGGGAGCTCTGCAGGAGGCGCGGATCCCGGTGATGATAGAGTGGGAGAGCCAACGCCCGGCATGGAATGACCTCGCCCGCATCTGTGCGACGTACACGGCGCTGCCGGTGATTCTCACCAACGCCAAGGTCACCCAGTGGGAGCGTGACTGGTATCCCCTGCTGGCAGAGCATCCCAACTTCCACATCGAGGCCGCTGGGTACCAGGGCTGGCGGGGCCTGGAGGGACTGTGCCGGCAGTTTGGGCCCCGGCGGATCATCTTCGGAAGCCGTTACCCGACCTATCAGGTCGGCCAGACGATGTCCATGGTGGCTCGCATGTTGCGGCCGGCCGAGGAACGACAGATGATCGCCGCCGCCAATCTTGCGCGACTGCTGGCGGAGGTGATCGACTGATGCACGCGGACCGCTTCATTCAGTTGTGCGGCAGCGATGAACCCCTCAGCGATACGCTGGTGATAGACGGGCACTGCCATGTGGGCCAGTGGATCGGCATGCACGCCATCGAGCGAGATATCGAGGGCATCATGGAAGTCGCCGATGCCGTCGGCATCGATAGGCTCTGCATCAACTACGCCGCCTGCCCGGAAATGCGTCTGGGCAATGACCTGGTGGCCGACTGCATGCGCCGCTATCCCGGCCGCATCGAGGGCGTGTGCTATGTGAACTTCTTCGAGGGTGGCGAGCAGGTCCAGCGAGCAGAGCTCACCCGCTGCTTCGACGAGTTGGGCTTCCGCGGGGTCAAGATCATCGACATGCGCGGCAGCTTCTACCCCCAGACCCGAGACTGGTTCGAAGAGGACGATCCGCTACGACCCACGTGGGAATTCGCTCAGGAGCGTGGTGCCGGCATCCTGTGTCATGGCTACCTCACCTACGAGCTCGCCCGGCGTTACCCCGGTGCCAACTTCATCGTGGCCCATGGCTCCGGTGTGCCCGCCTTCATGCTCAAGCTCGTGGACGTGCAGAATGTCTACTGCGATATGTCCGCCACGTCAATGCTGGCGGGGACACTGGAACTGCTCTGTGAGGCGATGGGGCCGGAGCGCGTCCTGTACGGCTCCGATCTGCCCGCCTCTGATCCCGGGCAACGGCTGGGCATGGTGATGGACGCCAAAATCTCTGAAGCCGCCAAGACGTTGATCCTGGGCCGCAACATGCAGGGGCTGCTCGACAACGTGAGCTGAGCGCATTCGTCTCTGCGTGCCGTGCTGCCATGAGGGCACAGGGCATGCCGACGGCGCACCTCTCACGGAGGGCACCAGAACCTGACGCCCGAAGACCACGCATGGGCTAAACCGTGCGCATCTGCGGGCCTCGTGAGCCGGCGTTGGTCGCCACTGCCACAGATGGCGCCCAGCCGCCGAATTGTGCGCGAGGCGTGTGGCTAACTCCGGCCACGGACGTGCGGGCGCCGCCGACAGGACGCTCTCCGCCCTGAGCGAAATCCGACAACTCGCCACAGTCGGGGTGGCCCGCTTTTCAGGTTTTCTGGGGCGGAACCGGGGCCTTCGGCCGCTCGGAAGAGTTCCCGCATCACAGTGGCGACGTCGGATGCGGATGGCGAGTAACACGATTTGGGGTTGTTCCCAGTTAGTCGGTCAGGCTCTCGAGCGGAGCGATTGGCACAAGGTAGACCGGGTCCGCCTGCAGTCTGAGATTCACCTTCCCCGAAGCAGGACGTGCCTGCAGTCTCGTGCCGAACATGTCACACGCGATTACCTGTGTCTGCCCGGTGTCCACCGTGGCATCCGTTGTCTGGAGGGCGTTCCACGTGATCCACAGCGGCGGCTCGCCATCGAGACGATACAGCCGCGTGCCGTCATCCGCGTAGCTCCACTCCATGATTTTCCGGTTGCCGATCGTCTCCGTCATGAACCGGTAGGCGTTCAGGCCGGGCTTCGGGGATCCGTCGACGCGTACGAGCCCCATGTTCCCGCTGTGGTCGCACCGGGCGGTCTCCGGCGAGATGTCGCTCCACCCAAGGTATGCCACGAAGCTGACGCGGTGAGCCAATGCCTGCACGTGAAGCTTCACGATGTAAGATGCCTGATCATGCTCCGAGACAAACTGTGAGAACTCGGCGTACTGCGTCGCCGGGTCCCAGGTCGCCCAGCCCGTCTCGTTGATGGCCACCGGGATGTCCGGACGCCCCCCTCGCTCACAAGCACGGGCCAGAGCAACGAGATGGCTATCGAGGGCTTCATCCACGGCGTACGGGTGCACCAGCACGACATCGACGACGTCCGATAGGCCACGCTTGAGGCATGCCTCCACGTAGCCCGTATAGGGCACGGCGAAGCCCCCCGGAGCGATCAAAGCCCCCGGCTTGGCAGCGCGCACGCAAGCCGCCGCTGCCTTCACGTAGTTGATGTAGCCCGGTAGTGTCCAGCCCGTATTGCCGTTGGGCTCGTTGTAGCACTCCCAAATACGCACGCCGGGCAACTCCTTCTCCGCGTACCGCCTGAGGAATGCCTCCATGGCCTTGGTATCGGTCACCGGATAGCACGGGTCCGAGGGCTCCGTGGCCGGCGGCATGCCGTCAATGCAGGTATCGAAAATCATACCAAGCTCATCGGCCCTTCGCTGGATGTCGGGCAGTGTTGAGCCAAGGCCCATGCGCTGCCAGCGGACGCCGGCCTGGGCCATGTCGTCGGCGTACTCACGAAAAGGCGGGAAGAAACAGGTGAACATCCCCCAGAAGCCCCCATCGAGCACCTGACGGCGGCTGTAATCACGATTGGGTGGCGCGGTAGCGCGCACGGACACCGCGTCGAACATGGCTGTGCCCGACTGGGCGCGCAGGAAGCAGTCAAGTCTCACAGCTTGGCTGGGATGGGGCGCCTGGAAGCGGATGGAACAGGTCCGCCAGTCGCATGTGCCCACCAGCGCCTCCGAGTCGATCGAGCCCAGGTTCACGCCGTCGCCACGCCAGAACTCGATGGCCAAGCTGCTCGCATGCCCCTGCACCTGCTCGCAGCGGGTCTTTGCCGTAGCTTCATACCAGCGTCCGGGCGTCAAGGCCGCCAGCTTCTGTGACAGGATGCAGGTCTGGGGTTTGAGTGCCGTGATCTTCAGGATGCGCTCGCCATCTGGTGCGCCCTGAAAGGGCACGGCGGCGAAATGCTGCGACAGATCGCCGCCACGGTCGGTCCAGGCCGACCAGCCGACGGGAATGCCGTTGTCTGCCGCCACTTCGAAGGAGGGGTTGGCGACCGGTACGTCTGCTGCCATTAGGCGCCCCGCGGTGGTTGCGATCAGCACCAGAACCAGTGCGTGGCATATGTTCCGGCCCATGCCGGTTGTGGGGCTTGTAGCAATGCGCTTCCGCGGCGAAGCTGCTTCGTGGCGACACTCACCAGATAGTGCTGTCGGGCAGAATCGTGTCGCCGGACGATTGTAGGCCGTCATCGGAGCCATTCTCTCACCCTTTCACCGGGCCTCCGGGTATCCGGTGCCCCGGCGCACGGTCGAGCGCTTCGACGAAACTGCGCTGCACTGTGCGCACCGTGGGGCGCCGGTCATGAGACGTCACGGACAACACCGGGTTCCGTCTTCCCCCGAGAGAGCTTTTCCTCGCATTTTCCGGCTTCCCTCTTCCTGAGCCACAGGGCCTCAAGACGGGTCTGCGAGGTGGAAGGATACTGCGGTACGCTCGTCGTCCTTGAGTGGCCGATAGCTTGTGCTGTGTCGGCTCTGCTGCGGACCTGATCGCCGGCCAGAATGGCCGGGAAACGGCGGGCGGGTCGGGAAGGCGTCTCCTTCGCAGTGCCTACGGGCGTGCGTTCGGATTGTGGGCCGCCGGTGAGAGAGCCCGTGGTGGCAGCGGGACCGGGCAGGAAGGCGACGGGATGAGGCCGTGGCCTGAGCGCAGCCGGATGCCGATGGATACCAGGGCGATACCACGGCTCAATGTGCAGAAGACTCCTGACGTAACTCGTGTTCACCGGCGTGGCTCGGCTCCTCACGTGCGGCATCCCTGCCCTCGTCCGGAGGGGCGTGCTTGGCTGTTGTCTGGGCCTGCCTGATCAACATGAGTCTGACGGTCTGTGGCTGAGCGCGCTTGCGCGTGAGCTCAAGTGGCGTCAGCCCTTCGGAGTCCTCGATGTCTCCACGTGCGCCACGGTCGAGCAGGAACTGCGTGGCGTTGGCATGGTCGCCGGCCGCTGCGTAGTGCAGCGCCGTGCGGCCATAGCGATCAGTGGCGTTGATGTCATCGGTCAGGGCCAGCGCAATAGGGGCCACCACCACGTCGCCCGACAGCGATATTTGGTGCAGAGCGGTTCTGTCGTAGCAGATGTTCAGGGCACTGCCCAGAGCCCAACTGACCGGTGCCAACAACAAGAAGGCACACGCCGCCCACAGGAGACTCCCCGCCATCTCCGACCGCCGAAAGAAGAGCCATGCGAGCAAGAGCAGAACGGCCAGCCCTACACACCACGTGTAACCCGCCAGATGATAGCTAAAGAAGCTGAAGACGATGACCAGCGCCGCCACGCACGCCATGTCGGTGACGACGTCGGCCCTGTGCTGGTCCGCGTAGTGGGCAGACGGGTCCTCGGTGAACTGTAGGCCGTGCGAGGAATGTGGGATCGGCGGGTCTTCGGCGGGCAGGCAGAGCACCCAGTCCATCAGCATGGTCAGTAGACTGCGGCTCGGCAGGACATCCTGCACTTCCTCACTCGCGCCGAGGTGTCGCGTGCGACCTCCCTGGGCCCGCCCCTGCGGTGCGGACGGCTCACCATGATTGGTGTCGTCCCCGGCGCGGTGTTGCCCAAAGCTGTCTGCGGGCCTGCTGTTTTGTGGCTCCACCAGCTCGAGGATGTGGACTGCACCGGTGTCGTCGCCGGCCACGACGATCTTCCGTTGGGCGTCAAAAGCTATGCACAGCACGCTGCCCTCAGCCACGAACTGTGCCAGCTCGGCTCCGGTCGCCAAGTCCCAGACACGTACGGTGGCGTCCTGCGAGTTCACCGTGCCGTCGCCCGATGCCGAAATGACGTAGCGGCCGTCGCTGCCTGCGGCTACGTCGTTGATGGGCTCCCCGCGGGTGCTTGCCGTATGCAGGCACTCACCCGTCTCAAGGTCCCAGACGCTGAGGTACTCATTGCCGGACCTCGTCCCCAGATCGCTGGAGGTGGACACGACAAGGCCGTCACCGGTCAGGGCCACGTTGTCCACGTAGAACTCCTGTTCGTCGAGTATGGCCAGGCACTCACCGGCCTCGAGGTCCCAGACGCAGAGCGTGCCGTCCGATGCGCCGGATACGGCAAGGCCGTCGCCGCTGACGGCTACCTTCTTGACTCCGGACTCGTGCCCCCACAGAACCCGGAGACACTCACCGGTATCGAGATCCCACACCCGGAGGGTGTGATCCGAAGAGGCGGATACGGCGCGATGGTCTGAAGTGACAGCGACATCGCTGACATCGTCGTCATGCCCTGCGAGGGTGTGCAGACACCGGCCGGTCTCAAGGTCCCACACCCGGAGGGTGTTGTCACCGGAGGCAGAGACGGCTCGACCATCGCCGGTGGCGGCCAGAGCATTGATGCCGCTCGCGTGTCCCGGCAGAGCATGTAGTTCCATGCCGGTCGCCAGATCCCAGACGTGAACGACATAAGCAATGTAGGGGAACGCTCTGTAAAAGACGTAACTGTCTGCCGATGGGTCACTCGCGTCCTGGGTACCGGTGGCGGCGGCGTAGGGGGACGCACTGGAGAAGCGGCCTCCCGATACGGCGCGCCCATCCTCAGTAACGGTGATGGCGCCGACGCCCTCGGCGTGGGCCTCCAGAGAATGCAGACACTCACCCGTTGTGAGATGCCAGACGCGAAGGGTGCCATCATCAGAGGCGGAGACGGCGCGACCATCCCCGGTGAGGGCCACAGTGCGAATCGGGCCCTCGTGTTCCTTGGGGGCCCGCATATCGCCTTCGCCCCCAATATCCCACACTCGGATGGATTCGTCATTCACGCCGGATGTCGAGATCGCACGGCCATCGTCGGTGACCGCCAATGACTCGATGGATGCCCCGCGCCCGTGTAGGACACACCGGCACTCGCCGGTCTCAAGATCCCACACCCGGATAGTCTCGTCATATGAAGCCGACACGATGCGGCGATCATCGATGATCTGTACTTCGTGGACTCTGTCCTCGTGTCCGACCAAGGTGTGCAGGCACTCACCGGTGTCCAGGTCCCACACTCGTAGTGTGCGGTCGGTGGAGGTGGAAACAACGCGACGGTCGTCGACGAGAGCAATGTCTATCAGTCGGTAGGGAATTGCGTGCTCGAGGTCGATCCCCCGGTGTCCGACGAGATGGTGCATGCACTCCCCGCCGGCGATGTCCCAGACCTCGAGAGTTGCGTCGGGTAAGACGAAGACGGCTCGGGCGTCACCGGCCACGCACCTCTTAACGCCGGCGATGCACCCCAAACACTGCCCGGCATCGAGGTCCCAGACCCGATAGGTATCATCGTCTGCCCTGGAGATAGCACGGTCACCACTGGCCAGGACCGCCCAGTTTGCGGGCTTCTCGTGTCCGTAGAGGGTGTGCCGACACTCCCCGGTATGAAGATCCCACACTCGGAGGGCGTCGTCCTGCGATGCCAACGCGAGGTGGCCATCGCTGGTGAGCACGCTCTCGTGGTGAACGCCATGCTCACTCCCGCGAAGGGTCTGCAGGCACTCTCCGCTTTCGACATCCCGGACTTCGAGGACGCCCTCGGCTGATGTGAAGACAACTCGGCCTTCGCCCGCTAACGCAAACGTGTGGGAGCCATGTTCCTGGAAAGGAAAGGTGTGCAGGCACTCTCCACTGTCGAGGTCCCAGACTTGGAGGGCGCCGTCGTCTGATGCACAGACAGCTCGGACTTCGCCCGCCAGGGCGAAAGCGAAATAGCCGTAGTCCTGGACAGCAAGACTGTGCAGGCATTCCCCTTTGTCGAGATCCCACACGCGAAGGGTTCCGTCTTCCGACGAGGAGACGGCGCGGCCATCTCCGAGAGGGTTCACCTGCCATACCCTTCTCTCGTGCCCCGTCAGCGTGTTCATCATCGCTTGTGACTGTCGGGTGCTCGCGCGCACAGGGCGTAACCAGGCCTCGCGCCTGGTCGCCAGCGCACTCGTCAGCAGGGCCTGGATGCTCAAATCGCCCGATTGGCCCACTCGGGCGAGCACTTGCTCGACCAGTTGTCCGGGCACACGCCGCAGCATATGTGCCGCTTGACGGATTGCTCGATCCACAGCTCGCGCAGGATGAGAGGCAGGCAGGAAGTCGAAGTCGGAAATGGTGCTCACGACGTCGGTTGCGCTCAGCTTGCTATCCAGCCACGCGAAGTTGACCAGCATATCGGCGAGTTCCTGCTGCGATGCTGACCCGTGGAGATGGTAGGGCAGCTCGTGCAGGGCGCGAGCGATGAGCTGTTGGCGGGTGTCCGGTGCCAGCGCCGGGCAACTGTCCCATGTGTTGCTGTGCAGCGGGTCCGCTCGGTCGCGTAGCAGTGTGGCAATCTCGCTGTGGCGGGCGCGGCGGATGGCCTCGTCGGGCAGGTACCGACGCTCGACCGCCTCGCGTAGTTGGCCGTGGAAATAGTCCACCAACTCGCCGCGGTGCATTAGATAGGGTCGCAGGATCCGGTGCAGCACCTGGAACTCGCCCTCGTCGTCCGCGGTCGCGCACAGCGCCTCCAACTCGCTTTCAGTCATTCCCCCGCGGCCGGTGGCGATGCACGATGTATACTGGCCAACCAGGTCCTCGCCAAACGCCTCTTGTCCCTCGACACCCTCGGCGAGGCGCCGCAGTATCCAGTCGAACAGGTCGGTGACTGTCCCGGGCAATTCCTCGATACGCACGCCGATCTCCTCGTACGTCCCGAGCGTACGCAACTCTTCCAGCGCCGTCAGCAGATAGAGCGGGTTGCCCGCATCCGGTTTCGCGAGCAGGCTGTGGCGTTGCTGCCAGCTTAGACGCTTGTGGTAGCGTTCTAGGACCGTCCGCATGATGCGAACCGAGTCGATCAGCTCCAAGGGCCCGCAGATTACCTCTCGCACCTGCGTGGTTCGCCGACGCAGGGCCTCCAGCGCCGGGCATTCGAGCGATGAGCAGATGATACGCACGCCTTCGGGTAGTTGGCGTGGCAGCCAGTTGAGCGTGTGCGCGTTGTCGGTGGCGTCGAGTTGGTCCAGTGCATCTATAACCATTGTGACGGGTCGGTATGCTGTGACCCTGGCCAGCAACCCGGGGAAGGCTCGTATAAGCTCGGCTGTGTCCTGGGGCGCTTCGTACTCGGCCTGGATCGCCGCCCGAATCTCAGCGTCGGGTGCGGCGTCCAAGCGCTCCTGCTCCTCCGCCTTCAACTGCTCGCGTACGGGTTGGATCAGCTCATGCCAGAGCCGGCGCAGCGTCTGACGGATGCTGGTCGAGCCTTGACTGGCGCCGACGAAGTGGGGGATCACGATCTGGTTCGGATGGCTGTCGGCGCAGTCGCGGTACAGACGTCCCAGCAGCGCGGACTTGCCCGAACCGGGCTTGCCGGTGACCACGAGCACACCGGGCTCCCCCGCGCCATCGGCGTGCAGGGCCATCTCGTCGAGGAGCGTCTGCCGCGAGCCGACCACATAGCGCTCGGTGCGCCCCTCGATAAAGGCCTCCATCGCCGCGTTCTCTTCGGCGAACCAGTCGAGTCCTGCCGGCGGTTCAGTGCCGAACTCATCTTGCACGCTCGCAAGTAGATCGCGGTAGACCGCCTCGCCGAAGGCCTCCAGGTCCACCAGGCGCCGCCGATCCGTGTCCCAGCGCGCCGTATAGTCGAACACCGGTAGCCCCGCGTCGCGTACGCGGTCCTTGAGCGCCGTGAGCTTGTCCTCCGCATCGCTGCCGGGCGGCTCGCGGTACTCAGACGCAAGGTCGTCGGGGGTGGACGCCGTCGCCGACGGGGCCCGGAAGTAGAAGTAGCGGTACTCGTCGCGGTCGAGATGGTCCAGCGCCGCGTAGTGCACCTCGTCGGCCGTGATGGAATGCTCCTCGCCGGCCGGGGTCCAGCCGTAGCGGTCGCCGAGGATGCAGATGAAACGGGGTCGGCACTCGTCGATGATCTCGCGACAGACCTCGAGCGCGTCCTGCTCTGCCGTCAGCCCCCAGCGCAGGTCGACGTCCAGTAGGTGTATGCGGCGTCTCAGAAGCTCCTCTCGCAATCGCGGGAAGACGAAGCGCACCAGATGGTCCCGCTCTGCCTGCATGTCACGGAAGGTCGAGGAGATGAAAACGCGCACCGTCCGCCAGCCGGCCGCCGAATCCGACATCCGAGATCACCTCTGGTGAGAATCTGATCGGTCTGTTCCGCCGCGGGCCCGCACTCACCTGCGTGCCCTGGTGCTTCAGACCCCGGATATTGGCCCACTTGGACTGAGACTGAGCAAAGCGCTACTACCGCACCCGCCTTCCGCACTGGGTGGCCCACGCTATCAGTGATCTTCGATCCGGCGGCCCTTGTGCCGCGGCCGTGCACACGTCACTCTCTCTGGCCCTGAGACTCTGGCCAACGGCCTCACGGGCTGTTTGTGGCAGGTGTCCCCAATGGCCTCAACGGCTTACCCGGGCACGTCACCGGCATGGTCTTTGGGCACGCGGATCAGCGCGCCCACGGCCTGGGTAACCGCTATGGGGAAGGGCAGGGCCTTGTTTCCTGAACTCACCGTAGTGGGGGGGCGCTAACGCTGTGCGAGAGTTTCGTGGGCCTGGGCGAGGCCCGCAGGCGGGTTGGGGAGGCCGCCCAGAAGGGCGAGGTCACGCTCGACACGGGCCACGACCCCGGGGGCGGCGCAGACGTCTAGGGCCTCTCGGTAGTGGGCGAGGGCCTCATCGGTCCGGCCGCCGGCCAACTGTGCGGTGGCCAAGGCGTAGATGGCCTCGTGGAACCGGGCCGTGCGCTCTAGCTGTTCGCGGCAATGGCTCTGGGCGCGGGAGAGCCACTCGCTCGCCGCGTCAGCGTCTCGCACCAGTGCCAGCATGCTCAGCCGCAGCGCACAGACATGCCGGTGCCGCTGGATATCGAGCTCGAGAGCCTGCTGAGCGCTGCCCCAGGCGCCGTCGATGTCGGCGGCATGGGCTCGGCCCGCCGTCAGGGCCAGCAGGGCCCGGGAGAGGTCGAGGCGCGCGCCGGACTTGCGGGCCAAGTCGCGCGCTTGCGCGTGGTAGGCCAGTGCCTTGGGGGTGTCGCCCACCTGCAGCGCACACCAGCCCAGACTGAGAAGCGCTCCCACCTCAGCTCGCGGGAAGGACCGCTCTCTGGACAGGTCGAGAGCCCGGGCCATTGTCGCTTTGCCGGTGGCAGTGTCCCCGCCCAGGGCCTGGACATGCCCCAGGTCGGCCAGGCCCATTGCCTCGCGCAGAGGATCGTTCACCTCGCGGGCGATCTCGACGCCCGTGGTGAGGGCGGCCCTCGCGCCCTCGAGGTCGCCGATTTCGAGCAGGGCACGGCCGATGTTGCCCTGGTGCAGTCCCTCAAATAGGCGGTTGCCAACCTCGCGGGCGATCTCGAGGGCTTGGGCGTTCAGCGCCAGGGAGGCGTCTATCTCGCCGAGCATGAAGCGGCCATATGCGATGTTCCCGGTGATGACACCCTCGGTTCGGCGGATGCCAAGCCGCAGGGCGACGGCAAGTCCCTGCGAAGAGTAGTCGATCGAGGCCTCAGCGTCGCCACGATGGATCTCCAATACCCCCAGGTTGCCGAGAATGACCGCGACATTCCGCTCATCGTCCTGCTCGCGGGCAAGCTCAACGGCTTGCTCGAGGTACTGCTGTGCCAGGCGGAAGTCGCCGTGCTGCATGTAGTCGAGGCCGGCGGCGTTGAGGGTGCGCCGCGCGTTGGTCTCCAGGTGGAGCTCGCCGGGGCGATCGAGTGCTTGTCGCAGGAGCTGCTCGACGTGACCCAGGCCGGGGGTCGACGGGGCTGCGTGCTGCAGAAGCTCAAGATCCGCCAGCGCTCGTCGCACAAGCCCGTGGGCGGGTCCGAGCGCGACGGCTTGCTGGTAGGCGGTCTTGGCTTCGTCGTCGGCTCCCATGCCCAGGAGCGCCAGTGCCCGAGCGTAGAGCTGACGGACCAGTCCCGGGCACGCATCCAGAAGCTCATCGGCCCTGTCGACGGCCTCCTGCAAGTGGCGTCGCGCATGGTCGTGGTCGCCCTGGGCAAGGTAGGCGATACCCAGCCGCGAGGCCCCGCGGGCCCGTTGGACCGATGCCCCGAGCTCCAAAGCATCCTCGTACAACGGACAAGCTGCCGCGACGTCGCCCGCCACATGGCGCATATAGGCCATGCCCTCAAGAGCCGGCGCGAGGATCTCGGGGCAGTGGATGGATCGCCCTACCTCCGCCGCTTCTGCGAAGTGTTGCGCGGCCATCGCCGCATCAGCCGAGTCGGCAGAGAGCTGACCGAGGGTGTTGAGCAGGTAGCCTTCAGCCCTCGGGAAATCGGCATTACGGGCGATCTTGATGCCCTCGCGGCACACGGCCAGCGCATCCTCTGTGCTTCCGGCTTCGCCGAGTACGTTTGCCAGGCTCTCGCGGTGAGATGCCTGCAGGCGCCCCCAGCTACTCGCGACGGCCTGCCTGCACAGCAGAACGGCGCGGTTGGTCTGGCCCAGCGCCCCATAGCACACGCCAACGTTCCCATTTCCGAATCGGGATTTGCCGTCCGCCTCCATGAAGCACTCCATCGCCTTCTGTGCGTGTCCCATCGCTTCGTAGAGCACAACGCCTTTGAACCTGAGCAACTGGCTCACTTCGCCCTTTGCCTCCGCGTCCCTGGCCTCCTCGAGGACAGCGTTCATGAGCTCCAGCGCCTCCGCGGGACGGCCGACGTGGCCGTAGGCCTCGCTCAAGTCGCCCCTGTTGCGGCGATCCGCAACCGGATCGGTGAGCCGGCCGAGCAGGCGCTCACGCACATCGATCACCTGCGCATGGGCGCCGGATGTGTCCAGGCGACTCTTCACTGTGGAAAGGACGCGGGCGGACTCGTCGTACTCGCCCGCCGCCATGAGATGATGAATCTGACGGAGCTGTGGCTCGACGTCGGAGAGCGCCCGTCGCTGTGAGGCAGGCCTGGCGGTCGCGGCGAAGTACTCAGCCGCGAGCTTGTGCAGGGCCGGCCGCGAAGATCCCTCGCCCTCCTCGGGGATGGTGCCGTAGACGTATTCCTGGTCCAGGGGGTGCAGGGAGAATAGTCCGGCGTCGTACGTGACGACATAGTCCCGAGCGAGGGTCTCCAGGATGTCATTGATAGGCAACTCAGGCAGCATGCAGCGGACGGCTGCGGCAGGCACGGGCGTATTGTAGACCGACAGGGCCTGCATGACCGCACGCTGTTCGTCGGATGGGAGGCCATCGTACAGCTCGCGAGCCGGGTTCTCGACCAGGTGTGCGAAGGTGAGCTCGTCGGCCAGAATGCCTTCGAGGGTGAGCGTACGGCTCTGGATCAACGTGCCGACGAGCGTCTCCAGCACTCGGGGAATGCCCTGACAGCGCTCGACGATGGTGGCCAGTACGTCCTCAGGGGCGTCGCGCAGGCCCGCCTTGCCGTCCACGTCCAGCGCGCGCAGAAGCCTGGCGCCCTCGGTCGGCGGCAGGCCTTCATCCAGTCGCAACTCGACCCTGCGCTGCCCCGCGCGGCCCTCGAGCTCGAGCGGCAGTGCGAGCGAGCGCCGGGTGGTGGCGATCATGAGGGCGTCGTGATCGTACTCCAGACCGGCCTCGATGAAGCGGGCCAAATCGCCGTACTCGGCGCGGATGTGGTTGTCATCGTCGAGTACATCCTCGAAGTTGTCGAGAATGATCAGGCGACGTCGGTCCGCGAGAGCGCGGTGGAAGAGATACTCCAGGCCGGCGCTAAGGGAGCGGCGGTTATTCCAGTGCATCTGTGCGTCATCCGCCACGTCTGAGGGCAGCACGGAGATGATGAGCTCGGCGATGCTATCGACTGAGCGGGCTTCGGGCTGGCGGAGGCTGACGTACACGACCGCGCCGACGTCGTCCTGCCCCTCCGCCCCGTCTTCGAGAGCGGGCCGGAGCTCGCGAACGAGTTTGCTGACGAGGGCCGTCTTGCCCACTCCGCCACGTCCGCAGACCAGCAGGAGCCGGACGGCGTCGTCAGCGATGGAGTCCCACAACATCTGCAACTCCGCTATGCGGTTCTGGAAGTGCTCGCTCTTGGTGGTGGGCACGGGGCCCACGATCGGGTGGGCTTCGGGGCCGGGGTCGGCGGGTTCTCCGGCACTCGCCTGTTCCTTCAACTCAGATAGAAGCGCAGAGAGAAGCTCTGCGCGTGGCACTTGCCCCGGGTCCCACGTCGTGGCCACGGCCTCATCCCGCTGCCGCGTGCGCTCGTTGGCGACGGCCGTGGACACCGCTAGCGCGAGGTCCAGGGGGTCTGTGAATTCGCCCACCAGCCAGTCCCGCATGACCTCCTCGCGCAGAGCGCGTAGCTTCTCAACTCCGGGCCCTTCCTCGCGGAATTCATCCGGCCAGTCGATCTTGGCATCGACCACGAAGAATAGCACGGGCACCTTGCTCTCCAGAGCCTGCCGGTACTCTAACTCCGTAATGGAGCGGCCATTGGACCCGGGGTAGTCCTCGTCGATGTAGCCATAGCGCCAGGCCAGGAGACCTATGTACGCATCACAGGACTTGACGTCCTCGAGGCACTGATCCACAGGGCGGCGCGGCCCGGCAGTGTAGTTCTCCATGCACACGATTGTCGGTTCCGGTCTAAGCTGCTGCAGGACTCGTCGGACCGCTTCTCGGTGTTCCACCAGATCCATGTAGGTCGACGAGAGGTAAATGCGCATGAGAGAACCTCCGGGTATTGTAGCTGTCCACCAGGTACCGGCCCAGAAGAGCGACCGAGAAGTCCATCCGAAACCGCGACACAACTCTCAGAAGGCCGAATAGCCTGCCCAGGGCCGATGGCTCGGCAGGAACCCCGCCGGCGGTGGCCTTTTGGGCCGGGTTTCCAGACTGCGACCCGCCGCGGTCCGGCGCGCCCGCCATGGGCATCCTCGACCATTCTCCTGCGGGGAGCTCGCGCTGAGCAGCAGACGCTCGTACCCTCCACGCATACGGTGTTTCGACGCACCCAGCGCC
>Ga0272441_10005256_pt1 | contig 22703 bp, 23 predicted proteins | sample SSMProp6N_FD_193582 | JGI IMG/M metagenome (GOLD analysis project Ga0272441, IMG submission 193582) | Marine sediment archaeal communities from Little Sippewissett salt marsh, Falmouth, MA, United States - SSM-Prop-6N | ecosystem: Environmental > Aquatic > Marine > Wetlands > Sediment ... | reverse complement strand
GACGTGAATCTGGATGAGTACACCGAAGGGCATTACGTAGAAGCCGTCCGCGCCTACGCGTATGGCGTATGCAAGAAGTGCCTTGCGAAAGCGCAGCAGGATGGATCAACGGGTCCCTCAGAAGAGAAGCTGTCAAAGATAGCTCCTCCGAGCAACTCACCATCCGAATCCGCCCAGAGAAGCCCGAAGGGGTTCTCGAACGAACCGACGAAGGAGGTTCGCGATGCCCGAGCTTCCTGAAGTCGAGGTCTTCATCCAGCAACTGCAACCGATCGTGGGCACGACAATTGTCCTAGCCGAGGTTCTTGATGATCGATTGGAACTCGATGGCTCCAGATTGGCTGGTGCCGAGATTTCGTCGGTCGAACGACGAGGGAAGCACATCCTCGTGCACCTTGGCGAACGCGGTGACTTGGTAATCCACCTTCGCATGTCGGGGCGATTGCGAATGAGCCGATCAGAGAGAGAGATTGGATACACGCGCTTGGTCCTCCATCTGGACACAGGAGATCGCGTGTACTTCGTTAATCCACGGCGGCTGGGCACGGCAATTCACTTGCCGGATGGCTTTGAGTCCGAGCTGGGAGTTGAACCACTCGGCCCAGCGTTTGCTCCAGAATCTCTTGCCGAGATCACGGGAAAGTCACGATCTCCGATCAAGCTGTTCTTGCTCGACCAACGAAAGATCGCAGGCATTGGGAACATCTATGCATCCGAAGCCCTGTGGCGTTCAGGCATCTCACCTGCGCGGGCGTCAAACTCGCTCTCGCTCGCTGAAACCGCTCGCTTGCACGAAGGCATCGTGGGCGTGTTGAATGATGCGATCGCCGGACAGGGAACGTCAATTGGAGAGAGCGTATCGGATTACCATCCGTCCGTTGGAGAGCAAGGCGAGTTTCAGAATCATTTGTCCGTCTACGCCCGGGAAGCTGAGCTCTGTGAACGATGCGGAAGCGCCATTGTGCGTATCAAGCAAGGCGGCCGCTCAACATACTACTGTAGGAACTGTCAGATCTAAGAACCACAGCCAAAGGAGGCTTCACAAATGATGAGTCTAAGGGGAACGCAGACTGAGAAGAACTTGTTGACAGCATTCGCCGGAGAGTCCCAAGCTCGCAACCGATACACCTACTTCGCGTCCAAAGCCAAGAAGGAAGGTTATGTACAGATGCAGGGGATCTTCGAAGAAACAGCCGCGCAGGAAAAGGAACATGCCGAGAGGTTGTTCAAGTTCCTGCAGGGAGGAGAGCTCGAGATCACAGCCGCTTTCCCTGCTGGAGTCATTGGGACCACACTTGAGAACCTGAAAGCGAGTGCGGGCGGCGAGAACTATGAATGGACAACCATGTATCCAGAGTTTTCTCAAGTTGCCAAGGATGAAGGATTCACAGAGATTGCTGCTGTGTTCACAGCGATCGCCGTCGCAGAGAAGCAGCATGAGGCTCGCTATCTCGGATTGGCCAGGAATATCGAAAGTGGTACCGTCTTTACCAGATCCGAACCGGTAACCTGGCGATGTCGCAATTGCGGCTACCTACACGAAGGGAAGGAAGCACCCGCCTTGTGTCCAGCCTGCGCACATGAACAGGCGCACTTCGAGTTGCTCGGAGAAAACTGGTAAAAAGCCATCTCTCTCGCTTGGCTAACAGGTCGGCTAAAGAGATCCTAGGAAGGTTTCTCCGGTTGGCAAGATAACGAGTCTCTCATAAATGGGAGATGCGAGAGGCCGCCTCTCTAAGAGGCACTTCCTCTCAGCAAAGGAGGCACTATGATTGAGTCTAACATTCCACTGATTGGCGACCGATTTCCAGAGATGGAAGTCCAGACAACACAGGGCAAGATGTCGTTGCCTGGCAAATATGAAGGCAAGTGGTTCGTCCTCTTCAGCCACCCGGCAGACTTTACGCCTGTATGCACCACGGAATTCGTCGGCTTCCAAAAGAAGTACCACGTGTTCAAAGAGCTCAATACGGAACTCATCGGTATGAGTGTCGATCAGGTCTTCTCACACATTAAGTGGGCTGATTGGATTCACGAGAACCTAAACGTGGAGATTCAGTTTCCCATTATCGCAGGGACGGAGAGCATCGCTCATCACTTGGGCATCATCCATCCTGGCAAGGGAACAAACACGGTCCGGGCTGTCTTCATCGTTGATCCAAAGAGCATCGTTCGCGCCATCCTGTACTATCCTCAGGAACTCGGCCGTAACATCAGTGAAATCGTTCGCATGGTCGAAGGATTCCAAGTGTCAGAAAAGTACGGAGTCGCTATCCCCGCCAATTGGCCCAACAACGAGTTGATTCAGGATCACGTGATTGTTCCTCCTCCAACAGATCAGGCCACCGCCAAGGAGCGCACAGGCGACAATTGCTTTGATTGGTGGTTCTGTCATAAGAAGGTGTAAAAGGAGACGTCTATGATTGGCTCAAAGATGGAGGCTGCTCTGAATGAGCAGATTAAGCATGAGGTCTTTTCCGCCTACCTCTACTTCTCCATGGCCGCCGATTTCCATTCTAAGAGTTTGGATGGCATGGCTCAATGGATGAAGGCCCAGGCTCAAGAGGAGTTCGCTCACGCGCTTCGCTTCTTCAATCACATCAATGATCGAGGTGGCCGCATTGAGCTACAGGCACTAGAAAAGCCGCAGACAAAATGGGAGTCACCGATCGCTGCATTCAAAGCCGCTTTGCATCATGAGGAGTTTATCACAGGCAAGATTAGCGACCTCGCCAAGCTGGCTGACGATGAGAATGACCGGGCTGCCGGAATCATGCTGCAGTGGTTCATCGCCGAACAGGTTGAGGAAGAGGATACCGTATCCAAGATCATCTCCATGCTTGAGTTGATCGGTGAATCTGGACACGGCGTTCTGATGGCGGATCGCGAGCTCGGGGCTCGTCTGTCTGGTCCGATTGTTCCTCCTGAAGAGGCCGCTTAAGAAGGAGTCCTATGTCCTTTGAGATCGTGACCGAGTCTCAGGCCATCAATAAGGCCTTGTTTCAGATCACACATGGCCTGTACATCTTGACCTCAAAATCTGAGGAGAAGATCAACGGGCAGTGTATCGACGCGTTGATGCAGGTCACGAATGCTCCGCCGCGCATTGCGATTGGTTTGGGCAAGACCTCGTTGACCTACGATATGATCAGGGAGTCAGGCCACTTCTGCGTTAGCGTGTTGAATCGCGCCAACCCCTCATGCGGTGACATTGTGCGGCGATTCGGATTCCAGTCCGGCCGCGACGTAGAGAAGTTTGCCGACTTCGATCACATGCTGAACGAGCAAGGTATTCCCTACTTGCCCGACGCCATAGCTGTCTATGAGTGCACCGTCCTTCCAGATAAGACCGAAGATGTAGGAACACATTCTTTGATCATTGCGTCCGTGGATCGCGCCAGAACATCTGAGTCTGGCGAGCCATTGACATACAACGAGTATCGAAAGACCTTACGAAAAGAAAGGAGGTAGCAATGGACAAGTGGGTATGCACGGTATGCGGCTATGTTTATGATCCGGCAGTGGGAGATACGGCCAACAACATCGCCGCAGGAACAGCCTTCGAGAATCTGCCAGAGGATTGGACCTGCCCTGAGTGTGGTGTTGGCAAGGAGTTCTTTGAGAAGGCCTAATCCCATTGGAACCAGAGCAGAAAGAGAGCCGAACCAAGGGCTCTTTCTCTGCTTTGGAACGCTGACAAGGTCGAAGATAGGAATGCGAAGCGTTCCTTGGAGTAAGCCCCTCTTCGGACGCTCTCTCCTGATGGGTAAGCGGAATGCTTGCGTCGCCTTGGGCAGCAGATCTAGATGAGATCTGTTTTCTAGGTGGTCTAGAACGTAGGATGCATAGAAGGAGGCTGTCTTGAGGGCAAGAGAGATCAGACCAGGTATTTCATGGGTTGGGGCGATCGATTGGGATCGTCAGTTGTTCGACGAATTGATCCCTCTGCCCGATGGAACCAGCTACAATGCTTATCTCGTACGCGGAAGTGAGAAAACTGTACTCATCGATGCAGTTGATCCGGCCAAGTCCGACAAGCTTCTCGCCCATTTGAATGACGTCTCCAAGCTCGACTTCCTCATCATTCAGCACGTTGAGCAAGACCATTCCGGCTCCGCCCCTCTCATTCTGGAGAAGTATCCAGATATCCAAATCATCTCCAGCCCCAAAGCAAAGCCGATGATCGTCGATCACCTCGGCATCTCAGAAGACAAAATCACGGTCGTTGAAGATGGCGAGACGCTTTCTCTGGGAGATCGAACACTCACGTTCATCCACGCGCCATGGGTGCATTGGCCAGAGACCATGCTCACGTATCTGAACGAACAACGGGTGCTGTTCACATGCGATTTGTTTGGCTCTCACCTTGCCACGGAAGAGCTGTTCTCAGGGGACGGATCCCATGTCTGCGCGGCAGCCAAGCGTTACTATGCGGAGATCATGATGCCGTTTGCTGCGCTCATCAAAGGACATCTTGAGAAGCTATCACTGCTGGACATCGGGGTCATTGCGCCCAGTCACGGCCCGATACATGATCGTCCTCAATGGATTCTGGATGCGTACCATCACTGGCTCCACGACCAGGCCGAGAATGTCGTATTGATCCCCTATACATCGATGCATGATTCCACAGCGCTGATGGTCCATCACCTAATTGAAGCACTCAATGATCGCGGCGTTCGTGCGCACTCATTCCACATGTCTAGGACCGACCTTGGAGACTACGCAACTCACCTGGTAGATGCAGCCACGATTGTGTTTGCTACACCCACTGTATTAGCCGGGCCGCATCCCAGCATTGTGCTGAGCGCTTACCTGACAACCGCTTTGCGGCCTAAGCTTCAGAACGCAGCCGTCATCGGTTCGTATGGATGGGCAGGCAAGGCAGCGGAGAGCATTCAGGAGCTGTGCAGTACCCTGAAAGTGAGTTGGATGGACCCCGTATTCACCAAGGGCTTGCCGACACAAGACACGTATGCTGCGTTAGATCAGCTGGCCAATGAGATCTCAGATCGGCACAGCAGGCTCAAACCAGGAGACTGATCCGAGTAATCCGTTTCACAGCACCGACGCCGCCTGGCAATTCTGAGCGTTCGCTCCACTCAAGTCCATAGCCCGTTTCGCAGGGCGGTCGACGTTCGGTCTTCCCATAGAATACACCTTCCGTATGCGAGACTGCGGCCATTCATATCACATCAACTCTACTGGAGAGGGCCCTTCGAGGTGCGAGGATGTTGTGTTTCTTGCATTGAAGCGAGCAGCTGTGTCATACTGTGCAAATACGGCGAGTTCGAATTGCTTAGCGTTGGGCGCATTGTCTCCGGGTGGCGGAGGGATCGCAGTCCCCTTCCCGACACCCATAAATAGCAATTCGGCTCGCCGGCCTCTGTCAACTTCGCTACATAGGGTCTGGTCGCGGGCCATCTGCCTTCATTGCACATACGCTTTTCATGTAGAGTAGGAACATAGCAAGACTGGGCGGATGGCGTGCTCAGCGAAGGTTTGATTCAGAAGGAGGGAACATGACGCTTGGAGAACTGATCAAAGGAGCAAGCCAGGAAGGCAAGGAGAAACACGTTCCAGTAATCGAGCTCATCAACTGCGCCGAGTGTGGCAATGGAACTGTGAAGATCACTGTAGGCAAAGAGACGCCTCATCCGAACACGGTCGAGCATCACATTAAATGGATTGCACTGTTCGGCGTAAAGAACGGTGTGGCTATGCACATCGGAACCTTCGATCTAGGCCCCACATTGGGCGTTCCTACAGTCGTAGTCCACGTGAACATGGAAGAACTCAGTGAGCTAATTGCGGTCGAGTACTGCAACATTCACGGCCTCTGGGAGTCATCGCTACTGATATAAAGGTATCGGTGAGAGAATAGAGTAGTTCGCGTACTCGCTCTAAGGGCAGATTGCTTTGAAGAACGGGACTCCCTATTCTTCCCAGTTGAGAGCTCTTGAAGCAGGAATTTGTCGATCAGAAGAGAGAAGGAGGTAGAGATGGCAGAGGTTGGAAAGACGTACGTCTGTGATCTGTGTGGACAAGAGGTCAAGGTCACCAAGTCAGGCGTGGGCACGCTTGTGTGCTGCGATGTTCCTATGCACGCGAACTCAGCCTGAAGGCTGAGTTCGTTAGAGAACGAATAGAACCCTTCGTTCTCTCGGCTGGCAGCAAAGCACGCTCTGCCTACCGGCTGAGTTCGTTTGGTGGCACAGGCACGCTCTGCCTAATGGCTGAGTTCGTTTTGATGACACAGGCACGCTCTGCCTAATGGCTGAGTTCGTTTTGATGACACAGCACGCTCTGCCTAATGGCTGAGTTCGTTTTGATGACACAGCACGCTCTGCCTACCGGCTGAGTTCGCAGAGAACGAGTGAAATCATTCGCTCTCCCGGTTGGTGACTCGCAGCCTGCTGAGTAGCCGCCTTCTCCAGAAAGTGGATTGCCTACTCATTCGCTGTTTGTGGCCAAGCTAGAACCTGACTCATCAATCACCGATTCCTACCTTTGGGATCAGTGGTTCTCTTCTTGGAGGATGTCATGCCAGAGTCTCTGCTCTCTGCCATTAGATTCCGGCGAGCCCGCCGGGCGATCACGAATCAGCTGATCACCCGCGAAACTCTTGAGACACTGCTCTCCGCCGCACATCTGGCACCGTCGTGCGCCAACAATCAGCCTTGGCGATTTGTCGTTGTCGACGAGGGCCCAACGCTTATCCAAGTCAAGGAACATCTCTCAGGCGGAAACTACTGGGCCAAGGAGAGTCCAGCCATCATTGCAGCAACGTCACGCCCCGATCTCGATTGTCTGATCCCAGACGGGCGCGAGTATCATCTGTTTGCTTGCGGGTTGGCTTGCATGAATCTGATGTTACAGGCAACGGAACTGGGACTGATTGCCCACCCGATTGCTGGATTCAAGCAAAGGCCGATCAAGAGCATCCTGAATATCCCCGAAGCATTCACGCTCATCGCTCTCATCATCCTAGGACATCCATCAAAGATTCTCTCTCATCTCTCCGAGAAGCATCAGATTGCTGAATCCTCCCCCCGAGACCGCGTGGCTCTTTCTCAGGTTGTCTCCTGGAACACATGGAGTATTCCGAAAGACAAACTCTGAGCTTCCTCTCACTACTCCAGAATCTGCCTTCCTCTGGAGAAGACACAGCTCTTCTGCCTTTCTGCTTAATCTACTCGTCGACCCTCCAGCAAACGTCTCTGCCAGCGATGGAGAAGACTGCAACTACGTGACTGTCAGCTCGGATTCGGTAGCCGGAGCGAGTTCTTATTGCGTGTATCGGGCAACACGTTCGGGCGGGAGCTACTCGGACGTAGGGCTTCGTCTTCGACAGACATGAGCGACGTCAGAGCCATGCTCAGGATCACATACTACTACGGGGTTCGTTGTCAGAATGATTGCCAGTTCGGCGCATTGCCCTTCAGCCGGGGATAGCGACTATCGCCAGGGCCCGCCTGATAAGCGAATTGGCGTATCGGTATCGGACGACAGCAGCTGCACCGAGGTCCCTGCACGCTCCTGTTGCGTCTTGTGTTCCACGGCATTCTCGCAAGGCACATTTGACGTCCCCACTTCGCCAGCCTATGCTTGATCCTATCACGGAACAGGGCCGGGACGCAGAGGGGGTGTCCATGAGCCACAATCGCAGAATCAGTGCGGTTTCACTTGCGCTCTTGGGTGCATCTTTGAATGTGACGTCGGTCGTTGCCGAAGCAGGTTGGGAGTCAAACAGGATATGTGGCACGTGGGCGTTCGGTTTCTACTACCGTTCTGGATAGACGGGAGGCAAGGTGAGTTTCTTCTCTGATTTGGCGTACGGCGCGTACGTGGGTCCGCTGCCTATGATCGCAGTCATCGGCTTCGTAACCTACGCACTGATTTTGTCCGCATCTATTCTGGCTTCGGGCAAACGCTGGAGTCGACGGATCCGTCGCGTACCTGTGAGCGTCCATCGCGGCGTGGGCATTGTTGCTGTGTTGTTCGCGACGCTCCACTTGCTCATGGGCGTTTCTCTGTACGTGTAGGCGAGCGGCCTTGTAGCAGCGCGGGGGCTTGTGGCCAGCCCGTGCGCAAGACAATCGTCCGCACATTTCTCTCCTCAATCGCGCCACTCATTCCTGGAGCAAAGTCTCTTCGCCAAATGCACACATCCCTCCGCTGCTGGGATGCCTTCGTTGTACATCTGCGGCCTATTGACTCTGTGGCCACGCAGATGCTATTCTTCTGCCTCAGAACAACACTCCCAAAACTAGATCCACTGGACAATTGCGGTATGTTGTGTCGCACTACCTGTAAGAACGGAGGCGTTGCCATGTACGAGGTCATTTGCCCTGCATGTCGAAGAATGGTTGAAACCCCTAGTCATGTCGCAGTGGTTGGAGCCCGCTTCAAGTGCCCAAAATGTTGGACCGTACTGGAAGTGGAGGTAGATCAGCCTCTGAGGGTGATCGTCAGCGCTCACTCTCAAGGCAGTATCGTGCGCACGTCGCCGTCTGCAAGAACGTATGACCGATCCGAATTCGACAACTAATGAACCACGTGGAGGACTTGATGAAGACAGTTGTATGTCCAGAGTGCGGAGGCATCATCCTGGTTGCTGAAGACAACGCAGAGGTATCTTCTCGACTTGTCTGCGAGAGTTGTTTCGCCACGTTGGAGATCACGGCAGAAGATCCTATTGAAGTAATCGTTGTCGACATCGATGTGGATGAGCTCGACGACGATGACTACGATGACGAGGATGAAGAAGAGTAGAGCGTCCATCTTTCCGGTGTCTGATTACTACAAATCGCCGTTCCTGCAGTCAGGTGACGACGATCCATAGCGAGAGCCCGTCTACTGGCATGAAGATTCGTTGCCAGGAGTATGGCCCGAGAGAACGCGCAGCCTTCTCCAAGAAACAGGGTCTCTGGATCCTGTTCCCTTAGTATTCCGTCCTATGGCCAAACTCCGCACTCTCAGTCCACTCGTTGGGGCGGTCGAAGTACTCAACGAGGGATCCAACGAGCAGAAAGTGCGCCTTCTCGGCATCAGCAAGTCGCGTAAACAACTGCCTCACAGCATCGTCGTCGGCACGGGCAGCCTCTTCGCGATAAAAAGCTTCGGTCTGCCTCTCAATGATCAAGGCTTGCCGCAGCACAGCAAGTAGGTCTGAGTCTGGAGAGATTGCCGATGATCCCCCCTCAACAGCGCCGCGAATCCAATCCTTGGCTGACTGCAGCAAGCCTGATCCGTCCGCGACGCGCTCCATTCCGCGCAACGCCTCAGCATGCTGAGCTTCTTCATCTGCGAAGAACGAGAGAACCTTTGCTGCACTCGGATCACTGGTTGTTTTCACTGCTTCGCGATACGTCGTTTCTGCTTTCTCCTCCAGTTGGATCGCTTGTTCAATGATCGACGTCATGGCACACTCCCTTCGATTCGACTCCTGTTTTCTAAGCTAATGCGATTCCGCGACAGGGTCAACTGTCGACTTCGACGCCCTCAAATGGAAGCACTCGCCGGAAGACACGGTTCTCCCTCCATCCACGGTCATTACAACCAGTCGGCCTTTGTCATCAACATCAACAGCCACGCCCTCTACGGGACAACAGCCGGCAACGGCCTCAAGACGCACACGCTGCCCCAACGTCAAACAAGCCGTTCGATAGGCATCGAGATCAAGCCCGCCTTCTGCTGTCACAGCAAGCTCTCTGACAATACTTCGAACCCACCCGTCACGGTCAACGGTATCCGTAAACCTGGACACACACGTTGCCGTCCCCAGAGGCGCTTGCGTCAGGTTCAGGCCGATACCCACCAACGCATAGGGGCCGTCTGCTTCAGTCAAGACTCCCGCGATCTTCAGGCCGTCTACCAGAACATCGTTGGGCCATTTGAGGCCTGCGGGGATCGACACGGCCCTGAGAGCACGCACCAGGGCAAGCCCAGCCTTGAGGGAGATCGATGGATCAGCAGGCAGGATGAAGGTTACGTAGAGCCCACCACGTGGAGAAATCCAGGACCTCCCGAATCGACCTCTGCCATCGGTTTGCTGATCGGCAACCACGGCATGTCCCAACGTAGCGCTGCCCTCTTCGATCAATCGTCTAGCTTCACGCTGCGTCGATGTCGCTCGCTTTATGTAGTGAAGGTTCCCGTCCATACTTGCCTCTCCGCTTCCCATGGTTCTGCGTCACAATTCTAGCGTATTCGCATCCTACCGATCTTGATCGCATCTGGCTGTCCCGGTAGTCTGTTGGGTCGGTGCGTGCCTTCATTCTGGCGCACGTTACTACGGGAAAAGGAGAACGCATGAAGCGAACGTTGTTAACGTCGGAGTCTGTTACCGAAGGTCATCCAGACAAGATCGCCGACCGAGTGTCCGATTCCGTGTTGGATTCCATCCTTACCGACGATCCAAATGCCCACGTAGCCTGTGAGACATTCCTCACTACGGGCCTCGTGTTGGTCGGAGGGGAAATCACAACAGAGACGTATGTCGACGTTCCCTCGGTCGTTCGCCGTGTACTACGCTCCATCGGGTATAACAAACCCGGTCTTGGATTCAACTGCGAAGACTGCTCTGTGCTGTCGGCCATCAAAGAACAATCCCCCGACATTGCGGCGGCCGTGGATCACTCCTCCGATCTGCGCGCCGATCCGTACGACATCATCGGCGCTGGAGATCAGGGCATTATGTTCGGCTATGCTCGCTCCGATACCGACGTGCTGATGCCGCTTCCCATCATGCTGGCTCATCGACTGACGCAACGGTTGTCTGAGGTTCGCAAGAACGGAACCGTCTCCTTCCTTCGCCCGGATGGAAAATCTCAAGTAACCATTGAGTACGAAGGGGATCGCCCGGTTCGCGCTCACACGGTTCTCATTGCCGCGCAACATGATCCCGATGTTGATAACGAGCAAATCGAAGCCGAGATCTTGAAACACGTCGTTTATCCCGTTCTCGGAAACTGGGTGGATGAAGACACCCTCTTTCTCGTCAATTCGTCGGGTCGGTTTGTCATCGGCGGACCTGCATCCGACGCCGGAGTCACCGGCCGCAAGATTATCGTCGATACCTACGGCGGTTTTGGATCTCACGGCGGCGGCGCCTTCTCGGGCAAGGATCCGACCAAAGTCGACCGCTCGGGATCCTACATGGCTCGATATGTGGCCAAGCACTTGGTCGCTGCTGGATTGGCGTCGAAAGTTGAGGTCCAAGTGGCCTACGCCATCGGATGTTCTGCTCCACTCGCCGTCAATGTCAACTCCCAGGGGACGGGCACTCTGCCCGACGAGCGGTTACAGGAGGCCGTTTTGAAGACGTTCGACTTCCGGCCCGGCGCCATCATCGACCGTTTCCAACTGAAGAGGCCAATGTACGAACCGCTTTCGGCGTACGGACACTTCGGCCGAACCGACATTGACACGCCGTGGGAAGCCCTCGATCTTCTCGAACAGCTTAAACAGGCAGCTGCCTAGTACTTCACCCGTCTCTTCCCCATCCTGTAGATCGGCTACGGAGCCCCGCCTGCAGCTAGCACACGTAGCCGTAGGCATGGTCAACCGCGTGGCTCACGTCAGCTCTTGAGCCTTCTCGTCAATCTGCCTGCAAATCAACCCAACGACATCCTTAACCTGCATGTCGCCGAGATCTTCCTCGGTTCGCAACCGCACGGCGACGGCATCGGCTTCCTGCTCGCGATCCCCGACAACCAGCATGTAGGGAACCTTTTGCAGCTGCGCGTTGCGAATCTTAGCATTCATCCGTTCGGAGCTATCATCAACCGTTACGCGAATTCCCGACGCCTTCAGTTGTTCCGCCACGGCTCGTGCATACTCCACGTGCCGGTCGGCAATGGGTATGAGGCTAGCCTGAATCGGTGCGAGCCAGACAGGGAATGCTCCGCCATAGTGTTCGATGAGACATCCGATGAACCGCTCCAGGCTTCCGAGCAAGGCACGATGCACCATGAACGGGCGGTGTTCCTTGCCATCCTCGGCGATGTAGGTCATGTCGAAGCGTTCAGGCAGGTTGAAATCGAATTGAATGGTCGAGCACTGCCATGAACGACCCAACGTGTCCTTGACCTTAATGTCGATCTTGGGACCGTAAAACGCACCTCCCCCTTCATCCACTTGATAGGGAAGCCCGCGCTCTTCGAGCGCCGCTCGAAGGGCTTCGGTGGCTTGCTCCCAGTGCTCGATCTCGCCGACAGCTTTACCTTCGTGCGGCCGTGTCGAAAGATAGATGTCGAATTCCGAGAATCCAAAGGCCATCAACATCTTGAGACTGAAATCGTACACGCGACGAATCTCTTGGTCGACTTGGTCAGCGCGGCAGATGATGTGCGCATCGTCAATCGTGAATCCGCGAACCCTCATCAACCCGTGTAGCACGCCCGACCGTTCGTAGCGATACACCGTGCCCATCTCCGCCATGCGGAGCGGCAGTTCTCGGTAGGAGTGGACTTTGGTCTTGTAGATCAGGATCTGATAGGGACAGTTCATCGGCTTGATGTAGTAGTCGACACCGTCGATGTCCATCGGCGAGTACATCCCTTCTTTGTAGAAATCGAGATGTCCAGAAATCGACCACAGCGTGGCTTTGCCGATGTGCGGGGTCGCAACAATTTCATAGCCACCAAGATCATGTTGCTGATACCAGAATTCTTCGATCGTACGCTTCAGACGCGCACCCTTGGGATGCCAGCACACCAGGCCGGCACCGCCTTCTTCGTGAATGCTAAATAGGTCGAGTTCCTTGCCCAGTTTGCGATGATCGCGCTTGGAGGCCTCTTCCTGTCGCCATTCGTAAGCTTCAAGATCTGCTTTCTTCTCCCAGGCGGTTCCGTAGATGCGCTGCAGCATGGGCCTGTTCTCATCACCACGCCAGTAGGCGCCTGCCACTGACAGCAACTTGATGGCATCTGGATTCAGTTTGCCGGTTGACTGAACATGTGGACCACGGCACAGATCGATGAAATCTCCCTGCTCGAAGAAGGTAATGGTCTCGCCTTCCAGTTCGTCGAGCAATTCCAGCTTGTAGCTCTCACCGAGGGATTCCAGCAGTTCACGAGCTTCTGCAGCTGTCAATTCTTTGCGAACGAGAGGAAGATCCTCGGCAATGATGGCCTTCATCTCGGAGCGGATTTGTTCCAGATCTTCGTCGGTTAACGAGCCGGGCAGCTCGAAGTCGTAGTAGAATCCCTCGTCAATGGAAGGACCCATTCCCAGTTTCGCGTTAGGGAATAACCGTTTCACCGCTTGAGCCATGACGTGCGACGTTGTGTGGCGAAGCGTCCCCAGAACACGCGGATCCTCTTTGGTGAGGACCGTGAGCGAGCCGTCTTGTGTCAAGGGCTCGCGTACGTCTCTTGCTTCTCCGTCCACCACCGCGCACACCGCGGCTTGGGCCAATCGAGGTCCGATGCTTTCGACCACTTCCAAAATAGTGGTGCCAGCAGCAACCTCCTTGACCGATCCATCCGGCAAAGAAATGCGGATCATGATATTCCCTCCAATCGGGTTCTCCCTACAAGCCTGATCTTACCACGAAAGGCGCATCCTCCCTACAGGGCATGTCTCTCTCTACAAGATGTAGCGAGAGAGATCAGGATCCTTGACGATGTCTTGGAGATGGTTGTCAACATACGCCTTGTCGATGGTCACAGTTTGGCCCCCCAGATGATCAGCTTCAAACGAGATGTCTTCCACCAAGCGTTCCATAACTGTGGTCAGTCGTCGAGCTCCGATGTTCTCGGTCGTCTGGTTCAACTCGTAGGCGATGTCGGCAATGGCAGCCACTGCATCGTCGGAAACGACGAGCTGTACGTCTTCTGTTGCCATGAGCGCGTGATACTGCGTGACCAATGCGTCTTTGGGCTCACGCAAGATGCGTCGGAAATCGGCCGCTGTCAGGCTGTCCAGCTCAACGCGGATCGGCAATCTCCCCTGCAACTCCGGGATCAAATCCGACGGCTTGGACATGTTGAACGCACCAGCGGCGATGAACAGAACGTTCTCCGTGCTCACAACGCCGTATCGCGTACGCACGGCCGTGCCTTCAAGCATCGGGAGCAAGTCGCGTTGCACACCCTGGCGCGATACGCCGGGCCCTCCAGTCTCTTCCCGGCCACCAGCAGCAATCTTGTCGAGCTCGTCTAGGAAAATAATGCCCATCTCCTCGGCCAGTTGAAGCCCCGTCTGTCGAACCTCGTCCATGTTGATCAACGAATCCAGTACCTGCTCAAATAGAATGGCTCGAGCTTCGCGGATACGCATGCGCCGTCTCTTCTTGGAGCTGGGAAGTAGCTCTGATAGTACGCTGCCCATGTCGATACCCATCTGATCCATCCCGTCTTGAGAGAAGATTTCTACTTGTGGATTGGCTGACTCCTCTACCAACACTTCGATGTATCGCTCTTCCAGTTCGCCAGCCTCCAACTTGTCTCGCAGCTTCTCTCGTGTTGGTCGCGTACCCTTCTCGTGCTCTTCACTGAGCGTTTCGTCTGCAGGGGCGGTTGCATGAGAGGTTGGCAGCAGTGCATCGAGGATTTCTTCCGTCACCAAACGTTCAGCTTCTTCTTCTACGCTCAGGATCTCTTCTTCGCGCACCATGTCAATGGCCGTGTCCACCAGATCGCGTACCATGGACTCAACATCACGGCCAACGTAGCCCACTTCAGTGAACTTAGTGGCTTCGACTTTCACAAACGGACAATCAGTCAACCGTGCCAGCCGCCGTGAGATCTCGGTCTTGCCTACACCTGTGGGGCCGATCATGAGGATGTTCTTGGGCTTGATTTCTCCTCGTATCTCGGAGTCTACGAATTGCCTCCGCATGCGATTTCGTAGGGCAATGGCTACGGACTTCTTGGCTGCGGATTGTCCAACAATGTACTTGTCCAATTCGGACACGATCTGGCTCGGGGTCAATCCATCTAAATGAGAATTGGATACTTCAATAAGCTTTGACATCGGTGTCCTTTACCAGCGAATTTCTTCCAAGGTGATTTGATCATTGGTGTAGATGTCAATCTCTGCCGCAATTTCCAATGCTTGTCGCGCAATCTGCTCAGCCGTCAACGTCTCGGAAGCGGACAGTAGTCCTTTGGCGGCTGCCAATGCGTAGGGACCGCCTGAACCAATTCCAATGACACCCCCATCGGGTTCAAGCACGTCGCCGACACCAGAAATCATGAGTAACCCTTCTTTGGATACTGCAACAATCATCGCTTCAAGATGACGCAAGACACGGTCTGTGCGCCACTCCTTGGTGAGCTCCACAGCAGATCGTCGTAGCTGTCCATCGTACTTTTTTAGCTTCCCCTCGAACTTGTCGAGTAACGCAAGGCAGTCAGCAGTAGCTCCAGCAAAACCAACGAGCACTGTGTCATCATGAAGGCGATAGACCTTCTTGGTGTGCTTCTTGATAATCATGGTGTCGAGTGTCGCTTGTCCATCGCTGGCAATGACAGCCGTGTTCTTGGACTCCGAGTAAATGGCAAGGATGGTCGTACTCTTTACGTATGACATGGGTGTCCTATTCTAGTCTTGTTGCTCGTTAGCTTCAATGAGACGCCATTCTTCCAACAGCTTCTTATAGAGAAGACTTATTGTTTCAAGTATTAGCAGTAGTAGTAGCGCTGTGGATAAGTCGCTGTTTTGACGGAAGGGTTCAAATCATCTGCCTTTGCTTGCGCGGATCCTGCTGACATTTTGGGGACAAGTGACGCCTATCTGTGAACAAACGCTGTTGAAAACTAACGCGCGTAATTCTCCACTTGTTCTCCCCAGGGAATGAGACGATTTCAACAAGATGCCCCCAGGAACTCAACAGGGAGAACGGCTGCCTGGCAAGAACTACTTGTGCGTGGAGTACTGAGACGCAAGAGATTCTCTAATTGCGTTGATTTCGGAGTGCAGGAGAGGTGTTTCTTCAAGCATAGTTTGAACGCGGACGTAAGAATGCATTGCAGTGGTATGATCTCGATTTCCAAACTCGCGTCCAATAGCCGGGAACGAGTGATCTGTCATCTCACGCGAGAGATAGATAGCAATGTGGCGGGCTTGGGAGATCTCTTTCTTGCGACTTGATCCCTCCAAGACTTGGCGCTTGAGATTGAAACGAGCGGCCACTTCTTCCTTGATGTGAAGAATGTTCAAGCGAGGGCGCTGCCCTTCCTTGGGAAGCATCGATTCCAGTGTATTGGCATTCAGCTTCTCATTGCGCAAATCGGCGAATGCCAGCACCTTGTTCAGAGCGCCCTCCAATGCCCGCACGCTGGAAGATATCCGAGAGGCAATCAACTCCAAAATGGCGATATCAATGTCGAGACCCCGTGAATCCGCCTTCTCACGCAAGATGGCAATACGAGTTTCCAGATCAGGCGCTTTGATGTCGGCGACGAGCCCCCATTGAAATCGAGAGACCAGCCGATCCTGCAATCCAGACAAGTCATCTGGTGCTCGATCACTGGACAAGACGATCTGCTTTTCGCTTCCGTACAACTCGTTGAACGTATGGAAGAGCTCTTCCTGTGTGGCCTCTTTGCCCTCAAGGAACTGGATGTCGTCGACCAGCAACACGTCAATCTGTCGATATTTATTGCGGAACGAAGCCGTCGAGTTGTTGCGAATGGAGGTGATTAGCTCGATGGCGAAGCGCTCGGATGTTATGTACAGGATCGAGCTCTTCGGAGATTGCTTCAGAACCTGATTGCCGATAGCCTGCAGAAGGTGTGTCTTTCCTAATCCTACATTTCCATACAGGAACAAAGGGTTGTAGGCAACACCGGGCTTCTCGGCAACGGCCTCGGACGCATAATAAGCCAAGTCACAATTCTTCCCGCGAATGAACGAGTCGAACGTGTACTCTGAGTTGAGCATGAGCAACGGTTGCTGTGACGCAACAAGACCGCGCCTCAATTCCGTAGTGCTACCGGATGCTGATTCAGGCTTCTCGGAAACTTGAATGACCAGCGAGATAGGCTGACTGCAAGACTCCGAAGCAAGATCTTCGATTCGCTTGCGAAAGCGACGTTCCAAACCGCCTTTTGTGAATGCATCAGGAACAGCAATGGTGAGAACTTGATCGGCCAAAGAACTGGGAACGATGCCCTGGAACCAGGTTTCGAAGCTTGTATATGAAAGCTCCGATTTCAAACCAGACAACACAGAACCCCAGACCGCCCCTATGGCTACAGACATGCGAACACCCTCATTTGCAGATACTTGACATTATCGACTCCCAGCTCGAGCAGTCAAGAGATCAATCTGCGTGCGAAGGCGATCAAGCGTAGGTCCAAAGCACCTAATCAAGGGTGAAGCAGTCCGTCTGGACAATGGTCCGTTTCTCCAGGTGACTGATCGGCCAACCGCTTTCGCGAGACGGGAAGCGGCTCTCGATTTCAGTAATAAGGGGAGATCAGGCCGCATAATTTGGGGAAAACCCACGGATCATCAGGTACCACCTGCAACAACCCTGGGGAAAAGATTGTGGAAAACGTCTGGAACGTGCATCAAGTGGCTTGCCCAGGACACGCATTGCCTGTAGACCCACCCCCGAAACCTCCACCGAGCATACTTATCCACAGGAAACGCCGAAAATGAGTGGATTGCAGAGGGTTGTCAACAGGGTTTTCCACAGCTCGCGAGGAGGGTGAAATAGTAGAAGACAGCATAAACACGACCTTACAGAGAAGAGAGGGAACTCAACGCTTGAAAGGAATAGGAGAAAGTCGAGACAGATGTCCTAAAGTGCCGGAATTATCTACGGAAAACAGAAAAAAATGGTGCCGAGGCCCAGATTTGAACTGGGGACACCCGCCTTTTCAGGGCGGTGCTCTACCAACTGAGCTACCTCGGCACAACTGGCGGGGACGACCGGATTTGAACCGGCGATCTCTGGAGTGACAATCCAGCGTCCTAAACCTGGCTAGACCACGCCCCCGTAACACTCAGCTTCTCAGTGGGCGAAACAGGACTCGAACCTGTGACCTTCCGGATGTAAGCCGGATGCTCTCCCAGCTGAGCTACTCGCCCATTATAGCCCTCGCTTTCTCAACTGCAAGGACGTTGTTCTGGCGTCCCCAAGGGGATTTGAACCCCTGCCGCCGGGATGAAAACCCGGTATCCTAGGCCGCTAGATGATGGGGACCAATCAAGCTAGTGAGTCATGACACGCACTAGCTCGGCGAAGTATAGTGGCTACTCCACGTATCCTTCAATGTTCTGGGTCGTACTGGACTCGAACCAGTGACTCCCTGATTAAAAGTCAGGTGCTCTGCCGACTGAGCTAACGACCCCAGCAATAGACTACCGAACTGTGGGTCGTAAAGGACTTGAACCTTCAACCAACGGATTAAGAGTCCGCTGCTCTACCATTGAGCTAACGACCCGAGCGTGAGGAATGGTACGGAAGGGCATTTGCAGTGTCAAGACTTGTGGTGACCCATCTCCATGATCTAGGATCGAGGATGCAGCCGCTACAGTTCTGTGAACCGCCTCTTGCTCCTCTTGCCGAGCGGATGCGTCCCGACTCGCTCGATCGAGTGATTGGGCAAGAGGATTTGTTGGGAGGATCTGGCCCGTTGAGGTCACTGATTGAACGGGATACTTATCGAGCACTGCTCTTTTGGGGACCGCCTGGCACAGGGAAGACCACAGTCGGGCGGATCATTTCTGCACGCGCAGAAGCCAAATTTGTGCAGTGCTCCGCCGCCTTGACTGGTGTAAAAGAAGTTCGCTCGATCCTTGAGGCTTCGCAATTCAGGTATCAGACAGAAGGCAAACGTGACTTGCTCTTCTTGGATGAAATCCATCGGTTCTCCAAGTCACAGCAAGATGTCTTGCTCTCGTTTCTCGAAGAAGGAAGCATTATCTTCATCGGCGCGACCACGGAGAATCCTTCGTTTGTGCTCAACGCGGCTCTCTTGTCTCGGTGTCAGTTGTTCTGTTTCACACCCATCGATGAAGCGGCCATGCGTGGCATGATTGAACACGCTGTCTCTCACGAAGACGGATTTGCGGGCGCGGTTCAACTCACAGACGAGGCATGCTCGATATTGATCTCTCTCTCTGATGGAGACGCACGAAGAGCGCTGTCCACATTGGAGATGGCGGCATCTCTCTCCGAGAACGAGACCATCAACGCAGAGCTAATCGAGCATGCCGTTCAACGCAAAGGACTGCGCTACGACCGAGCTGGGGAAGAGCACTACAACATTATCTCGGCGCTACACAAGTCTGTGCGCAACTCCGATCCCGATGCTGCGCTCTATTGGCTGGCTCGAATGATTGAAGGGGGAGAAGATCCGCGCTTCATTGCGAGAAGGCTTATCCGAATTGCGTCAGAGGATATTGGGTTGGCTGATCCTTGGGCCATCCTGCAAGCGACGGCCGCCTGGGATGCGGCCGAGAAGGTAGGGTTTCCCGAATGCGATCTTGCCCTTGCGCAAGCGACCGTGTACATGGCGTGTGCCGAGAAGAGCAATTCACTGTACCAAGGCATGATCGCGGCCAAACGCGACGTACATGAAGTTCCGGCGGCTGAGGTCCCCCTTCACCTTCGCAATGCGCCCACTCGTATGATGAAGGAGCTAGGCTATGGGAAGGGCTATCAGTATGCCCACGATCTGTCCGATCAAGTCGCGCAGATGGACTGCCTGCCCGAAGCATTGAGAGGAAGAACCTACTATCGCCCGAAGAACGCGGGAATAGAAGCTAAGATTGCTGAACGGCTCAAGCGCTGGAAGGCGCTTCGCCAACAGCCGCCTAGCTAAGACAAAGAAGAACGGCCCTCCGCTCTGTTGTTGCAGCGAAGGGCCGTGTTAGACTTCTTTTTGATTAGTCCGTCTTGTGCAAGTGTCGCTTGATGTCGAGTTTCCCTGATTTCTCAAACGGCTGTTCGACCAACGTAATGGATTCCTTGTAGCGAATGCGCTTGAACGCTGCGAGGTTCTCGTTTCGTGCCTTGATGTCCTCCCAGATGAGTTCAAGTGCGGCTGAGGCGTCTTCGACGCCCTGGGCCTTCAAGTAGGCCCAGTCAGGATACACCTGGGCACAGACGGCGGGAACCCCTTGACGTTGCCCTTCGTGCACCATGACTTCCTCGATCGACGGCAGCGTAATCAGCTCCCATTCGATTTCTTCGGGGTACACGTTCTTACCCGTCTCAAGAACGATAACGTTCTTGGCTCGTCCGGAAATGAGAAGGAGACCGTTCTTATAGGTCCCCAAGTCACCGGTATGAAGCCAGCCTTCTGAATCGATCATCTCCGCAGTGGCTTCAGGATTCTTGTAGTACCCGGCCATGATGTTCGGGCCGTAGGCGAGAATTTCCCCGACCCCGTTCTCGTCCGGGTGATTAATCCGGATGTTGATGCCTTCGATGGACGTCATTCCCGGCTCTTCTGCAAACGCTTCGCACATCGTCAGTAGAGGCGATGTCTCTGTGAGGCCATAGCCTTCCATGATGCCGATTCCCATTCTTCGGAACCCGCCAGCCATCTCTGGGCTGAGGGGGGCACCTCCAGATGTGAAGAACCTGAATTGCTTGCCGAACAGCTTCTTCTTGACCAGCTTGCCCATCAGCGTGGGCGACGATCGGTCGATCATGCGTTTCAATGCCGACTTCTCAATCGACGAGCGAATTCGCCCGTACAGAACGGTGTACAACTTGGGTACTCCAAGGATAATCGTCGGCTTGGCCTTGTTCATTACTTCGGCAAGATTTCTATCCACGGGCGTGTAGGTGCTGGTTGCCCCCACTGCCATGGGCGTGATGAGGGTGATGGTGAGTCCATAAATATGATTCCAGGGAACGATGGAAAGGAAGTTGTCGTCTGAGGTCATCGACACAACTTTGATGGCAGACTCCGCGTTTGAAGTGATGTTGGCGTGCGTCAGCATGGCGCCCTTGGCATTGCCTGTCGTCCCCGATGTGTACATTAGGATAGCCATGGAAGACGAATCGACTTCCGCTCGTGGAAGCGGCGTCTTGCCCAACATGAGAGCGTCAAGGAAGTGAACGCGCTCGTCTTTGACGCGGTCCATCGAGATGATGAAAGGCTTCTCGGGTAACTGATCACGGAACGAAAGGATGTCATCGGTCTTTCCTCCCGAGAACACGACACCCTTAACCTCTGCTTCGCGGAGGATACGTTCAACCTCGCCCTTTTGAAGCTCAGGATCCAACGGAACGACAACGGCCCCACAACGAAGGATGGCAAAGAATGTCGTTGCCCAGGCAGCACGTGGTTTGGAAATGAGAGCCACATGATCTCCCGGTCTGATGCCCAGGTCCGTGAGAGCGGCCGAGAATCGACCTACCATCTCTCCCATGCGTTCGTACGTAATCTCATTGAGAACAAGCTGAACTCCACGCCCCCTCTTCCTTTCCTTTGGAATTGGCATTCGTAGCATCACGCGTGGCCCATGCTGGGCAACAGCATCCTCGAACACTTTTGAAATCGCTGGATACATGACTCTCCCCCCTTGTGGTCCTTGAGCCCGCGAACTCCCGAGTTCTCTGTTTTCGGGGCTCGCGAATTTCTGAGCCGAAGGGCCCCCCGCCCTTCGCAAAGCGTGTTGTATCAGACTACCCGGCCAGGTATTTCTGTGCCTCGATAGCAGCCATCGCTCCCTCGCCAGCAGCAACAACAGCTTGAGCATAGTGATTTGCGATCACACGTGCATCTCCAGCTGCGAACACTCCGGGCATGTTTGTATGCAAGAACGCGTCTGTTTGGATGTAACCATATTCGTCCAAGTCGATGGTCCCACGCAGGGAGTCAGTTTGAGGAAGGTGCCCGATGTTGATGAACACACCGCTGGTAGGAATGGCTTCCACTTCGTTCGTTTCAAGATGGCGAAGATGAATCGCGGTTACACGGTCCTCCCCTTCTACCGAATCGACAACACGGTTCCATAAGAAGCGGATTTTGGGGTGATCTTTGGCGCGTTGCTGAAGAATCGCTGATGCGCGAAACGCCTTGGGGTCGTTTTCGGAGTGACGAATGACGATGCTCACGGAATTGGCAAACCGAGTGAGGAACAGCGCCTCAGTCAGGCCAGAGTCCCCGGCACCCACCTGGAGAATGTCTTCTCCTTGGAAGAAATATCCGTCGCACGTTGCGCAGTAAGACACACCTTTTCCCTTCAAGCGTGAAGCGCCTTTTGCTGGGAGTTCCTTGGGCCTTGAACCCGGCGCAAGAATGATGGTCCGCGCGCTGTAGCGACCTTGAGAGGTTACAACTTGATGAATCGACTGGCCAGGCTCGATTCCCATGACGTCGTCCAACACGATGGTTGCACCGAATCGCTCGGCTTGACTGCGAATTTGCTTCATCAGTTCCGGCGCGGAGATGGCGTCTGCAAATCCGGGCCAATTCTCAATGAGGTCTGTCTCGTTGAGTTGACCTCCCGGGAGTCCCTTCTCAAGCACAACGGTGGATAAAAGGGCTCTTCCGGAGTAGATAGCGGCTGTCAAGCCAGCGGGTCCAGCACCAACGATGATAACGTCAGCTATTCCTCCTCGTTCACTCATAGATGCGATTATGGGTCAGGGTTGCTTCCTCGTCAAAAAGCAACCCTTCCCGCGGAAGCATCAACGAGAGGTGAGCTATGGGTCAGGGTTGCTTCCTCGTCAAAAAGCAACCCTTCCCGCGGAAGCATCAACGAGAGGTGAGCTATGGGTC
>Ga0272441_10005253_pt1 | contig 22707 bp, 14 predicted proteins | sample SSMProp6N_FD_193582 | JGI IMG/M metagenome (GOLD analysis project Ga0272441, IMG submission 193582) | Marine sediment archaeal communities from Little Sippewissett salt marsh, Falmouth, MA, United States - SSM-Prop-6N | ecosystem: Environmental > Aquatic > Marine > Wetlands > Sediment ... | reverse complement strand
GAACGGCTTCGGCTGCGACCAGGCCCATGGCCTCGGCGATGTGGTGGGGGATATCCGTGTTGTCGTGGTAGCCGCTGAACCGTTCGGCCCCGGTCCCCATGGCCGTGGTCGGCACCGGGACACCCGTATGGCTGAATGAGGCAAACCCGATACCCGCCTGCTCGCCGACCAGACGCAGGCACGTGACGGTCAGCGGATCGCGAGGCCCATACAGGGCGTACTCGGCTGAGCCTTTTCTGGGCGTGTGGTGGGGCTTCATGCTGGCCGCGTATGCAGTCTTGATCCGCGTCAGTTCTGCCGGTGAGAGCACCTCATAGCCAAAGGCCTGCCGGATGACAGGCAGCGCATCGTCGAACGTGGTGCCCGCGTCGCGCCATCGGGCTACGTGTTGGCCGAACCGCTCGTGCGACATCGTTTGTCTGGCCAGGCGCGCGGGGTTGAGGGGTCGGCCGGCGGCAAAGCCGAGGGTCATGCCCCCGGTTTCGTGGTCGGCCGTGACCACCACCAGCGTGTCGCTTGGATGCTTGCGATAGAAGTCGACGGCTTGGGCCACGGCGGCATCGAACGCAAGTGTCTCGTGGACGGCGGTGGCGGCATCGTTCTGGTGACAGGCCCAGTCGATCTTCCCGCCCTCGACCATAATGAAGAACCCCTTCGGGTTATCCAACAGCTCGATCGCCTTACGGGTCATTTCGGCCAGGGACATTGCGTCGCCGGGCCGATCGATTGCATAGGACATGGCTGCGGCGCTGTCGGTCGGCTCGTCGAACGCCCAGACCTTTGCCGATCGGACGGCGGCCAACTCGGCTCGCGTCGTTACGACGGAATAGCCCGCCGCCCTGGCCGCCTCGATCGGTGACATCTGCCCTTCACCGGCCGACCGGTCGACCGGCTTGGCTGCACCGCCGAAGAAATCGAACCCGCTTTGGGGCAGCTGCATGGCGATGGCGCGGTAACTGCTGCGCTTGGGCTGGTGAGCGTAGAAACAGGCTGGTGTGGCGTGATCTATGCTAACGCTGCTGATGATACCGACTTTCATGCCGGCGGCCTTGGCTCGCTCGGCGATGGTGGTGAGTTTTATCTTGCCGGTCGGGTCCATCGCGATGACGCCGTTGTCGGTCTTCTGCCCACAGGCCAGCGCCGTTCCTGCCGCAGCAGAGTCGGTGATCAGCGAATTGGCCGAGTGCGTATAGGTGAGTCCTGCGACGGGCATGTCGTTCATGACCAGGCGCTTGATCGACCCCGATGGATTCGTGGACATCGTCTTGGCGTCGGCAAAAAGCTCGGCCGCCGCCCGCTGCGCCGGGCCCATCCCGTCGCCGATCATCAGGAAGACGTACCTCGCCCGCTCGCCCCCGGCAACCGGACCGGCCCACAAGGCAATCAGTCCAACGACTGCACAGAATCTCGAGCACATCGCCCGATTCGTCGCTGTCACCATGCAGACACCTCATCCAAGACCGTAGTCTTCACTTCCGCTGAGGGCGGCAGAAGTCGCACGAGAAACGCTACCCGTGGCGCATAGAGCTTCGCTCACAAACTGCCCGACCGTCCATAAGGAGGCAATGCGCCCTTCGCTCGTCTACGATAGACCCAGTCCCGCTGCAACGCCGTCCCCGTACGCCCGATCGGCCTTGCGAAAATGGGCGACCATCTTCTGCTGGAGCTCCTTCGGCACTTTTTTCAGGCTGGCGGCAAGGTTCTCGACGAGCCTTTTCTGCTCGTCGGGCGGCATCAATCGATACAGGTTACCGGGTTGGACGTAATCGTCATCGACGCCTCTTTTCTGCTCGTAACGATCCGCGTCGCCGGAGATCTTTAGCGGCGGCTCGGCATAGGCGGGGTCTTCCTTGGGGCCGTCGAAGCTGTTCGGCTCGTAGTTCACCGACGTGCCGGCGTTGTCGTCGAACCGCATAGAACCGTCTCGCTGGTAGTTGCTCACCTTCGCTGCACGCGGACGGTTGATCGGCAGAAGCTCATAGTTGGCGCCCAAGCGGTATCGATGCGCGTCGGCGTAGGCGAAGATGCGGGCCTGAAGCATCTTGCAGGGCGAAAAAGATATGCCCGGAACGACGTTGGCGGGCGAGAAGGCCGACTGCTCGACCTCGGCGAAGTAGTTCTGGGGATTGCGGTTCATCTCCAGGACACCGACCTCGATCAGGGGATAGTCGGCGTGGGGCCATACCTTGGTCAGGTCGAACGCATTCCAGCGATACGTTTCCGCGTCGGCCTCCGGCATGACCTGCACGTGGAACGTCCATTTCGGGAAGCCCCCGCGTTCGATGGCTTCGAAGAGTTGGCGCGTATGGTAATCGGCATCCTCGCCTACGATGCGATCGGCCTCCTGCTGGGGTATGGTCTGGATGCCCTGCTGCGTCTTGAAGTGGAACTTCACCCAGAAGCGTTCGTTGCGGGCGTTGATGAAGCTGTAGGTGTGGCTGCCGTATCCGTTCATGAACGGAATGCCTCGGGGAATGCCCCGATCCGAGAAAAGAATAGTTACCTGGTGCAGCGATTCAGGAACCTGTGACCAGAAGTCCCACCACATGACTTCCGATCTGAGGTTGGTCTGAGGAACACGTTTTTGGGTATGGATGAAGTCGGGGAATTTCATGGCGTCCCGCACAAAGAATACGGGCGTGTTGTTCCCGACCATATCCCAATTGCCTTCTTCGGTGTAGAACTTCAGCGAGAAGCCTCTGACATCGCGAACCGTGTCGGCAGAGCCTTTCTCACCGGCGACCGTGGAGAACCGGCCAAACACCTCGGTCTTTTTGCCGACCTGCGAAAAGAGCCTGGCTTTGGTGTACTGCGTGATGTCCTGCGTGACGGTGAACACGCCGTGGGCGCCGGCCGCCTTGGCATGGACAACACGCTCGGGAATGCGCTCCCGATTAAAATGGGCCAGCTTCTCGAGCAGATGGTGGTCCTGCATCAACGTCGGGCCGCGCTGCCCGGCGGTGAGAGAGTTCTGGTTGTCGCTGACAGGTATGCCGGCGGCTGTCGTTAGTTTCTTGCGTTTGCCCATGATCCGTCTCCTTTCTTCTCGGCTTTCCTGGAGGCTTATGGCCGCCAGGTCACGTTCACGGACTGCCTGGCTCGCCGGATTTGAGTTCGTCCAGCTTGGCGCGCACGCGGTCGGCGTGACCCTGGGCGATCACCTCCGGCCAGTGGTAGGCGATTCGACCGGCCGGATCGATCAACACGGTGCTTCGAATCACGCGACGGCCGAAAGGGGTCTTGGCCGATGCACCATAGGCCTCCATCACGTGCTGATCGGGATCGGCCAGGAGGTCCACCTTCAAGTTGTATTTGTCGGCGACGTTCTTGTGGCTGGCCACACTGTCGGGACTGACGCCGAACACCTTGGCCGACAGGCGCTGGAACTGCGCGTGGCTCTTGTTGAATTCCTGAGCCTGACACGTGCAGCCCGGCGTGCCGTCTGCCGGGTAGAAATACAGCACCGCCCATCGGCCTTTTTGAGCCTGGAGGGTAACCGTCTCGCCGGCCTGGTTGGGCAGGGCAAAATCGGGTGCCCGCTTGCCGGTCAGCGGCGAACGTTCGGCGGCGGCTGTCTCGATCTCGGCCGCGCGCTCGGCTGACATGCAGCCGACCTGCGTGAAGACAACAACCGCCACCAGCACCGCCAGGCCACTATAACGGAGCGGCCACGGATACGTCGTTCGGATCGTAGCCCTGACTGCTTCGCGTCTCTTACATCCAGCTATCATCTCTTCGCCTTCCTCCGGGTCGGCGCACGCGAGTCGGCGCGCGCTTACCGCTTAGCGCGACACCCGGAACAGATGCCGCGGAAGTGGATGTGGTAATCGTCGATCCTGAATCCGTGCCTCCGTACGTCCGGTGAGTCAATTCCGTTCAGTCGCTCGTCTTCAAAGTCGACGATCTTCTCGCAGTGCAGACAGACCAGATGGTGATGCTGATACGTCTTAGGATCGAAACGCGCTACCGAGCCGGGGTGACAGATCCTGGCGACCACGCCCACGCCAACGAACGTGTCGAGTATCCGATAAACCGTCGTCCGCGAGATGTTGGGCTGGCTGCGCCTGACCTGATCGCAGATCTGATCCGCCGTCGGGTGGTCATCCCTGCCGAGAATGGCCTCAAATACGGCGCGCCGTTGCACCGTCAACGGTAGTCTTTGCTCTCGGCACACTTGTGCCAAGTGCATCATACGTTCCGACGTAAACTGAGAATCCATGGCCCGAACTCCTTGGTATGCTATGGCAAGCAATACAAAGTGTCAAATTGCGTCGAGGCCCCTGCCCCGATCGACCAGTGCCCTAACAGCCGTCGCACCCGGCGAACGGCGTCAGCGGCATGCCCGCTGCCGGACGCAGCGCACAGCCTGTCCCGCTCCGGCACCAAGCGGATGCCTTGGTCAACTGCCCCGACGGCGCCAATGCGGCTGCCGGCCAGACCCCGTCGGGCTGACCCGGATAGACCGTGCGCCGCCGTGATTGACACGGGTAAGGACCGTCGTTACCGTTCCGGGTGTCTTAAGCGGGGTCGGGCACAATTGTTCGGTCAGTAGTTTGGGCCGCGTCCGCCCACGGGATCGGCGCTTCGCGAAAGGGCTTTCTCCTATGCGGGGATCGGGCCTTGTGGATTGAGCGAGGCGTCCCGCTCGTTACGTCGGACGACGGACGGGCCAGATGTCGACCACGTACATCCAGACGGAAAAAAGGAGACGATGATGAATCGCTGGAGTTGGCTGACGTGTCTGGTTGTAATCGGCTCTCTCATGCTCGGCTGTAGCAAGGAAGAAAAGTCCGACGTCGGCAAGGCGATGGAGGAGGCCGTCAAGCCGGCCGCCGAGCAAGTCGAGGAATCGGCCAAAGAAGCCACCGAGGTCGTCGAGAAAGCCGCAGAGGACGTGGCTAAGTAATCCAAGCCACGGCTTTGACGAAGCTGGGAATCTGGCGTTTCGTAGGGGATGGGCGAGGTTTTGGCGCGCCCAACGAAGGTCGGCCTCCCCAACGCTGCGCGTAACCTTTTCGTCCGTGGGGATCGAAGCGGCACACCCACACGTGTGTTTCCGCGCCGCCTCGTCAGTCAACGCTCGAACCCGTATCGCGTCACGGCTTGGGCGGCAGGCGATCACCGAGGTGGACCTTCACCACCGAGTAATCGGCGGTGGTGACGCGCCCGCTGCCGTTGAGATCGCAACAAGCGTCTGTGTACTCGCCCATGTGAGCCTTGACCTGGCTGTAGTCGGCCGTGGTCACACGCAGACTGCCGTTGCAGTCGCCAATTAACGTGCAGAGATCCAGCACAAACGGCTGCACCGCCAAGCCCGCCGCAGGCGTCACTTGGTACCACGTCTGCCCGGCCAGGACCGTGCCCTGCTCGACGGCCTTGAGCGTCACGCCATCCGGCTCAACCGAGTAGCCGAACGACCCGCCCTGATCGGCGCCGCCGCCCAGCGGCACGATTTCTAGCGCCGGTCCGCCCGGCAGCGTGACCGCCGCCGAGAAGGTCAGCAGGATCAGGTTGTTTTGCGTCTTGGGCAGTGTGCCGTCGACGGGCGGCTCGCTCGAAACCAGCGACGGCAAGGCAAGGTACTCGTCGGCACCGAGGTCAGGCCCCGAGCCCACCGGGCGGGCGTCGCCGTCGATGTCTTCGGTCACATCAGCCAGCGTGTCGGCCTGGTCGATCGCGTCGGTCGCCAGCTCCGTCAGGTGGAGGTCGTTGTTGGCCACATCGACGAACCACGCGGGAACCACCTGTGACCCGTCGGTGTCGACAATGTTGCCCATGGGCCGTATGGCCTCCTCCGTCCAGCCGCCGTCGACCGTCAGGTCGTGAATACGACCGCGGACGACGTTGTTGATCAGCTCGAGATTTGTCGTCAGCCCTTCGCCGGCTTCGTCGTAGATCTGAACGGTTCGGAAGTACGTCGCGTCGTCGCTGTAGATGGTGTTGTTGTAGACCTTGAAGTCCTTCGTGTTGTCGAGCTCCAGGGCCCAATCATAGGTCAAGCCCCGGCGGATGATGAAGTTGTTGCGGATCATCCCGCCGACCGCGTGCCACGGAGCCACGTGCGAATTGTTGGGGCCGGAGGGATTGCCGATCGATATTCCATGCCCGCATCGCAGGATCGCATTCTGCTCGAGCGTCACGTTCTCGACGCCGTTCCAGAGGAAGATTCCCGCCCTTCCTCCCTCGGTAGCTCCCCGGATGTTGAGGGCCGTACTGCGACGTATCGTCCAGCCGTTGTGGTGCATCGCGTCGATGCCGCCGATGTAGTTGTACTCATCGACCGAATGGCCGGGGCGCCGCAGGTAGGCCTCGGTCTGCTCCATCCACAAATCCTCGATCAGCACGTTGTCCGAGATGCCTGACGAGGCCGAGCCTTTCACGTGCCGCTCGCCGCAGTTGACCGTCTTGACGTTGGACACCACCACGTTGTCGGCATAGGGAGTACCGCAGATGTGGATGCCGTGATGCCAAAAGTCGCGAATCGTCAGGTTCTCCAGGCGAATGCCGTTGGCGGCGGCCCAAAAGCCCTCCAGCACGCCGCTCTCGACGTTCATGCCGTTGCCGTACAGCACCACGTCGTCGCGATCGCCGGTGGCGCCGCGGAACGTCAGGTCGGGCGTGGTGATGTACAGGCTGTTGGTGACATGATAGCTGCCCGCAGCGATCACAATTTCATCGCCCGGAATGGCCGTGAACGCGGCGGTCCGCAACTCGCCGAACGTCGAAACGTTCCACACGTCGGCCGCTGCGCCGGACACCGTGACCCACAACAAGACCACCGCGCCCAGGTTCGATACGTTCGATGGTTTCATGTCTCCGATCCTCCTTTGACACCGCGCTGGCGCACCCACGCCACCCCTCAGGGCTTTACCGGAACGCGGCCGCCCAAACGGGCCTTGACTACGCTGTAGTCAGCTGTGGTCACGCGACCGCTACCGTTCAGGTCGTAACGAGCGTCCGTGTACTCACTCATGTGAGCCTTGACTTCGCTGTAATCCGCTGTGGTCACGCGTCCGCTGTTGTTGGCGTCGCCGAACAACGTACACACGTCGAGTGTGAACGGCTCGACGTCGAACCCTCCCGTCGGCCCGACGCGATACCACGTCGAATTCGTCAGAGCCGAGCCCTGCTCGACCGCTTTCAGCGTCGCTCCGTCCGTCTCGACGCTGTAGGCAAACGCGCCCCCCTGATCGGCGCCGCCGGCCAGTGGCACGACAGTCAGTGCCGCGCCACCCGGCAGCGAGATCGCGCTGTCGAACGTCAGCAGGACAACGTTGCCGGCCGTCTTGGCCAGCGTGCCGTCTGCCGGTGGCTCGCCCGAGGCCAGCGCCGGCTTGGCGTCGATAACCTTGTTCTTGATTTCCTTAATCTTCTGCACGCTCAGCCAGCCTCGGAGAAGGTAACCGGAGTGGCTAAGCCCCTCGCCGTTGCTGGGGTATGGATTGCTCGAAGCCGTGTAGCCGCCCTGGTCCGCACTGGGGTGGATGCCGTCGTTGCTGATCAACGTGCCGTCCCAACTGGCGCCCGGACGGCGGCGAAGAATCTCGGCCCCGTAGTCGATCAACGGCAGCTTCCTCGTCTGCGCCAGGTTGCGAATCGCCGCGTTGTAGGCGCTCACGTCGTCCATGTCGCTTCGCTTGGGCGGGATGGTCGAAAGCACGACGATCGCCTTGTTGGCCAGCACCTTGTCGGCAAGCGCCTCCAGGTCGGCGACCATCGCAGCCGCGCTTCGGTTGCCGCTGGCGTCGTTCGTGCCGAGCATGACGACCGCGATCTCGGCGTCGCGATACTGCTTGCCGTCGGGATTGGCAAACCCGGCGGTGAACATCTCGTCGCTGCTGGGCAGATTCGTACTGCCGAGCAGATAGCCCGACGTGGTGATACCGCCCTTGGCCGTGAAGCTGCGCCCCTCAGCCCCCACGTCATAGGCGCAGAGGTACCACCCGTTGGCCGAGTTATTCGTGCCGTCGCCCCAGATGCCCGCATGCATCCAGTCGGTAACGGCTTGGTCTTCCGGCGTCTTGCCGCTGCCGCCACGGGGCCACTGACCGTAAGGGTTGGCGTGGGTGATCGAATCGCCCAACTGCACCGCCAGTCCCTCCGTACGGAGGCTCGCGTCCTTGGCCAGCCACTCGTTGTGCAGGGCACGCATCTGAGCGACCCAGCCGTCGAGTCCGCTTTCCCACGCGTCGTCGTAGCCGTTGGCCTTGTCGATGTCCGCGTCCTGCTCGCGCAGCTCCAACGTGATCGCGAGGACTTGAGGCGAATTGGCGGCGTTCAAATCGGTCACCACAACGTTGGCTGTGTACACGTCGCCGGGCAGACCCGAGTGATCCACGTGTACGACGAACGCCTCACCGTCGCTACCGGAGGTGTCAGTCAGCGTCAGCCAGCCCACCGGACCGTCCTGCACCGCCGCGGTCCAACTCAGCACGCCGCTGCCCAGGTTGTCGACCACCACAGGCTGTCCGGCTGGTGCGGGATCCAAGCTGGCCAACTGATAGGCCAGCGAATCGGGCGTCAGGTCGATGACCGGCGTGTTGGCGGCGAAAACTTCCAAGACCACCGAGACGTACAACGGGCTGTTGTTGGCCCCCGAATCGGAGACCGCCACCTTGCCCTCGTACTGACCCGGCGTCAGGCTACCGGCGTCGATGAAAATCCCAAAGCTGTCCCCGTCGCTGCCCGAGGCGTCTTGCAGACTCATCCAGGTTTCGTCCGGGCTCTCGGCGGCCGTCCAGGCCAGGGCGGGCGAGCCGGCGTTGGTGACCGTCACGGTCAGCGGCCCCGCCTGCGGACTGCTAAGGTTCACCTGGACGTCGAATGCGTCCTCGTCCAGCACCATCCACGGTCCGGGCGGCGGGCCGTTGATCTCGACCCGAACGTCACCCGCGCCGCCCCACTGGCTGTCGCCGAAGATCCATATGCGATCGCCCGTAAGCTCCGCCGTCACGAACAGCGCATCGGCGCTGGGGTTGGCGATGTACGCGGCGATCAACGATTCAGGAACGTCGATGATGATGTCCCACGCGGGCAAAGGGTGCGCCGTGTTGTAGTATGCCTGCCAGTCCGCACCCGCCACGATGACCGAATCGCCCACCGCCGCACCTGCGTTGATGGCCGCAACCAGATTGGCGTAGCTCGCACCGCCATACATCCAGTTGCCGCCGCCGGCGTCGGTGGAGTGCGATTGACCCCACACCAACGTGCCTCGATCGATGTCCACCGAGACCACGACCGGACCGGTGCCGGCCGGGGGCTCGTCGCTTTCCCAGTTGACCTGGGTGACGACAACCTTGGCATCCCACGCACCATAGGTCGCAACCGCGCTGTTGATGGCTACTTGCAGCGAGCCGCGATCGAACTCGGCAAAGGTGCCTCCCGCAGCCGCACCCGGCCAATCACGCAAATACCCATAGGAATTGGGCAGTGACGGTCCCTGCCAGCTTGAGATATTCCCGGAGACGTGACGGATCGTGGTCGCTTGTGCGACACTTACGCTCGTCAGAACTGCCGACAATGCAGCCAGGTACTTCACGAAAACCCTCCTTTGCAGAGCAAACGTCTCGACGACTGTCCGGTCAAGTCTACCCGGGCAGTTCGATGCTCCTTTACGCCTTCCGTCGCCGGAAGAGCCGGCAGAGCGCACACCATGCGTGCCCCTCACGGCTTGACCGGCGTGCGGCTCCCCATGTGGCCCTTCACCACGCTGTAATCGGCTGTGGTCACGCGACCGGTACCGTTCAGGTCGTAACGAGCGTCTGTGTACTCACTCATGTGAGCCTTGACTTCGCTGTAATCCGCTGTGGTCACGCGCCCGCTGTTGTTGGCGTCACCCGCCAGCGTGCACAGATCCAACACGAACGGCTCGACGGCGAAATCCTCAGCGGGTGTAACCCGATACCACGTTTGGTCGGTCAGCATCGGTCCTTCTTCGGCGGCTTTGAGGGTCGCGCCGTCCGGCTCGACCGAGTACGTGAACGCGTTGCCTTCCTCCCAGCCGCCGCCGAAGATGCTCAAAGCCGGACCCGCCGGCAGCGCGATCGCATCGTCGAACGTTAGCAGGATGATGTTGTTCTGCGTCTTGGCCAGCGTGCCGTCGGCGGGCGGATCGCTGGCGACCAGCGCCGGGGCTGCCATCGGACCGACGTAGTTGTAGGCGAAGACCATGTTGTCGAAGTAGGCGTCCATATCCCAGTCCGCTGCCCAACTGCCGCCCACGTAGACGTTGAACCAGATGCATTCGATCTTGAGGCTGTACACGTCGCGAAACCGGATGTCGCTCTTTTCAAAGACCAGTTCGCCGTCGACCCACCCGCGCAGAATACCGTCGTTGTTGCCCACGCCGTCGGTGATGGAGTTCATCATGGCGTAGGTCTCAATGCAGTACCATCGGCCGCGGGCCAGGTAGGCATCGGTGCCCCACGTCCAGTTGTTGCCGTAGATGCCGGTCATGTCGGCGTGATAGCAATAGTAGCTCATCTCCACGTAGTCGCCGCGATCGTAGTTGGACATGCGTGCCGACCAGCCGTCGTCCCCGTGCGATGGTCGCCCGCCCCAGCCGGCGACACCATACGTGCCCGCAGGCCCGGGCAGCTTGCCGACCTGCCCGCCTGCCGCCAGACGCCATGTGTCGTCCAGATATATGTAGTAACGGAAATACACTTCCTCCGGCTCGGGCAGGCCCATCTGGGCGAACTTCCACTGCCAGGCGATGCCCGTGTGCTGACCCTGCGGAACGGTCACTCGCAATGCGTACTGACCGTCGAACACCGGATCGGTTACTCGGCCACAGTTGGTCGGAACGCTCGACTGGCCCCACTGGGTGTGGAAATCGGCGTATTCGAAATCCTCGAAGAAGACAATGTCGGATCGTCCGATAAGGCCCGGCTCCAGATCGGGCGAGCCCAGGTGCTCACCCCTCGCCGACGACGCGGCGAGCATCAAGCAACATAGCGCCGCTGGCACATGCATAAAAGAGTACCAATAACGTGTCGATTTCGGTCGAGGCAGCCCATGGTGAACCGGCATGAACAGTCCCCTCCTCAAGCTCCTATACCCCAGCAAAGCATAAGCTCCCATCAATTGTAGCGGAGCATGACGCTTGAGGACACCAGAGTTTCCCTCACCACCAATGTAGGCAATCACGGGTCAAAAAGGAACCCCCCAGGCGCCTCCAACAGCCCGACGGCAGGGACCGCACCGCGGCCTGCCGATGCCCGAATACGCCTCGGGCAAGGCTGGCAACTTGCCGGCTGGCGATTATGCTGGCGATCCACGGAGCGCTATCCGACGTCGTGCAGTGCGGCGGCGACCGAGAAAACGTATGTATCGTATCGAATGTGAGGGTACCCGATGAGTGCGAAGGGCATATGGCTGGGCAATGACGCATGGCCCAGCAACAAGTCCTGCGGGCAGTTTGCCAAGGATGTATTCCGACTCGTCGACGCCAAGACCGACAAACAGAAGGCGCTGGCGTTCTACGACTGGTTTACCCGCTGCATGATGCGCGGGCCCAACCTGCACAAACCCCACGGCGCCGGCGGCTACTCGCGGTGTTACGACCCGCTCGTGCTGCTCACCAGTTGGGGGTATGGCGAGTGCACGTTCTGGGGCTGGGTGGCCACCGAGTGTCTCAACGGAGCGGGTCTCAAGACCCGTCGCGTGGCTGTACACAACCAGGGGCACACCTACTACGAAGTGTGGTACAAGGGCGATGACGGCGTCGAGCAGTGGCACGCTTTCGACCCCTACCTCGGATGGTACTTTCTCAACGAAAACGGCGAAGTGGCCAGTTGCGAGCAATTGGCCGCCAACCCGCAACTGGCGCAGGACCCCTTGCCCGGCCACCCCGTGCCGCTGGGACACCATCCCGAACGGACCGGCCTGGCCCATCGCCATCGCACCGAAGACCAGCTCTTCATCGATCAAGCGCATCGCTTCGAGCAAAACCACTGGGACCTGCAAAGGGGCATGCAGGTCACCATCAACTTCATACCCGAAGCACCGAACAAGGCCCTGTTCACCCACCATCCCAAAACGGGCGAAACCCCTGTCGACGGTCGTCCCAACGGAGCACACTGCGACATGGCCGAGATCAGTCGGCTCGGCTTTCGCCAGTACGAAAAACACATCCCCTATTGGCAAAACTACATGTGGCCCACACCCGGCAAGACGCAGCTGAACGAAGGGCGCCCGGTCCGCTGGCACGGCGCGGGCGGGCTGCGCTGGAAGCCTTTGCTCTACGGCTCAGAGGTCACCTGCGACGCCCGTAACGCCCGCTTCGAAAACGGCTGCCTCAAGCCCACAGGCCCGCATGACTTCACCGAGGTGTGGTACCACTTCAAGCTGCCGTATCTGGTCGCTTGGCTCAGCCTCGACTACGACGTGGTCGGGGCCGGCGGCGACTTCTTCGGCTTCGCCCTCAGCGCCGACGACCGCCGCTCCTGGTGGTCGCTTCCCACGCGGACGCACGCGCCGCACTACGGCGCCATCTCCAACGGTCAGGAGGAGTGGAAAACCGGCCAACCCAACGTGCAAGGCCTCCAGGAATTCTGGCTTCGGATCGACATGCACACCCACAGCGCCAACCCGACGCTGGCCATGCAAGCGCTGGACGTGGCCGTCGGCTTCCAGCACAACATGCACGTGCAGCCTCGCCTCGTGCCGGGCCGCAACCGCCTGTGGCTCGAGGCCGACCAACTCGACGACGGCAGCAAGCTCCAGGCCGAGTGGATCTACCACATCGACGGCAAGCAACTTCGGTCAGCCGTTACGCTCGATAAACAAGGCAGGGCGGGCGACACCGTGGCCGCTCAGGTCGACGCGCCCGAGAAAATCCTGATGACCGGCGTGAAACTGAACTGTCTGTAGCCGGCACCGCCTCCTGCGCTGGACGTCAGACGGTTCAAGCGTCGATGAAGAAACCCGGAGGGTGGCCAGCGCGGCTCCGGGTGGATACACTTTTCCTCCCTAGCCGCACCGAGGGCAGCAGGTATGGTCCAGGAGCTTGAATACCGCTACGAACCGGTCACCCAGAACGTGGCGGCCCTGCGCGTGGTCGGGCCGGACGAGCACTTCCAGAACGTTTACGTGCTGGGCGAGAAGGGCTCAGCCGCCCTGGTCGACGCATCCGTCCCCGAGGTGGGCGCCGATCTGATCCGCACGTTGCAGGCCAACGGCTGGGCGCCCGACGACTTCCGCCACCTGATCATCACACACGAGCACGGCGACCATTACGGCTCGGCCGCCGCCCTGGCGCGATGGGCCAAGTCGGCCGAGGTGCTCGCGCACGTGTCGGCTGCGTGGGTGATGAGCCAGCGCCGCAGCCGCTTCGCCCAGTGGCCCTGGCCGTTCGGCGAGCCCACGGCCGAGCGGTTCGCCCAGTGGCAGAAACGCCAGCCTCCCGCCGTCCACACAAACCGCTTGCTCTGGGACGGCGACACGCTCCAGATCGCCGGCAAGACCTGGCAGATACTGCACGTGCCCGGGCACGCAGCCGGTCACATCCTGCTGGCGGACCGCGAAGGCGGCGTGACCATCGCCGGCGACCTGATTCAGGGCTGCCGGGAAGCCAAGGGCTGGCTGGGGTTGTTCGAGGACATCCGCGCCCAACGGCAGAGCCTTCAACGATTGCTGGAGTTGGAGTCGAAGCTGCTGCTGATGGGGCATCACCATCCGCTGACCGGCGAGCAGATCGGCAAGGACATCGACGCCGCTTCGCAAAGGCTCGACGAACTGCTCGAAGCGGTCCGCGAGGGCCTCAAGGCCGGCACGAATGAACTGGATGCCCTGGCGCGTCTGGCGTTTCGTCGCGTGTTCGGTAACGAGCCCGATCCCGTACCTTCCTATGCGCTGACCAGCATCAACGCCGTCCTGGCCGAGCTGTCGTTCCAAAAGCTCGCCCGCCTCAACCGCCAGCACATCTGGCTGTGGGTGGGCGATTAGCCAACCATGTGATGAGTACCATACCGCCACCCGACTCCGTCATGCAGCCCACGCGCGCCGCACTAAACAGGTTTGCACCAGTTGAACGATTCGACGTGTGAGTGTGCTGTATGAACGACCGTGAGATCCTCGAGCCTTTGGTCGACAAGATCGTCGAGCTTTCGCAAGGGCCCGAGCAAGAGATCCGTAAACAGCTCTGGGCGCGTTTCAACGCCCTCCAGCCTGTCGCCAGGCCTCCGGTCTGCGTGACCTACGGCGGCATACCCGCCCGGCAGTGGGACCTGATGTTCGGCCGGAACCATCTGCGATGCGCCGACCCGCTCGCCCGGCACATCGAGTTCGATCTGAAAAGACGCATCTGGGTCGAGCAGAACGTGCCCGACGACAACGTGACCTGGCCCGCCGTGCTCGTCCCCGCAGCCGCTGCGTCGCCGCCCGACTGGGGCGTGCCGGTCGGCTGGCGCAGCCCCGACGACGAGTTGGGCGCCAAAGAGATCACCGCCCCCTTCGCCGACCGCATCGAACTGACCAGGCTCAGACCGCCAAGGACCGAAGTCGACGACCGTGCGACGCGGTCGAAGCTCGACCACGCGCTGGAACTCGTCGGCGGGCGCCTTGCCGTACATCCGGTCTACCCGAGCCTGGGCAAGGCCGTCTTCGACAACGCCGTGCAGTTGCGGGGCATGGAAAAGCTGCTGACCGACGTGATCGACTCGCCCGAAACCGTCCACGCCATGATGACGTTTATCACCGACGCAGTCGTCGCCGACCACAAAGAGCGCGAGCGCCATGGCTGGATCAACGCCCCGCCCGATCCATCGGGCCGCTATCAGATGGTGCCCATCTTCCGGCACGTCGCCGCGTTCCTGCCCGACGACTTTGCCGACCGCAAACCGCTGCTGCGCGACGAGTGGGCCTACGTAACCGCCCAAATGTCCGCCGGGCTCGGGCCCGACATGTATGCCGAGTTCGTCCACCGCTACAACTGCCCCTTGGGCGAGCTTTTCGTCGACAACACGGTCTACTACCACGGTTGTGAATGCCTGGACCAGAAGATCGACATCATCGCCGGCTTGCCCAACCTGCGGCGGTTCCACGTCTCGCCTTGGAGTTCGGTGGCGCGGGCGGCCGCAACGTTCCGCGGCACGGTGCTGCTGGAGGTCCACGCCCATCCAACCGAGGTGTTCTTCGCTGCGACGCGCAACGACATGCAAGAGGAGCTGGTCGGGCTGCTCGAGGCGGCCGACGGGCATCCGCTCTGCCTGAATCTCAGCGATATCCACTCGGTCGCCGACAATCCCGACACCCTGCGCCTCTGGGCCGAGACCGCGCAGGACATGGCCGAGCGATACCCGTGCAGATATCCCTAGACCCGACACGCCCGATGTAGACGAGTCTTTGTATCCGATATCGCTCGATCACCCGATCGGCGACGGCATGAGCCCAGCAAGAGGCCACGGCTCGGCCGCTGCAACATTGTGAGACCGCGTGCAACCTGCTAGCCTGATGTCCTGCTGAGGTGACTGCCCGCGCGTTTTGAGTCACAGAGCCACAAAGGAAGATATGGAAGACGGACTGTCAGAGGTCAACGCGGTAGGCCGGGCCGGCGGGTATCGCGACCAAATGTGGACCGAGGTGCTCCAGCTCGGCACGATCATCGCGCGGGGTCTGGAGTTCTTCGAGCCGGGCGGCCAGACCGTGCCCCTGCTCTCGGTACCGGTGGGCCCGGACTACCACCGCGAAATGCTCCAGAGCTCATGGACCGGCCGAACCTACCGGTGCACTTCGCACGACGCTTCGGTCGTCGTGCACCAGCGGATCACTCTGCCCGGGCCTATGTTCGAGCAGTTCGGAAGGCATCTCTGGCTGCGCTTCGCCTTCGGCAATGCACCCGACCGCATCGACGGGCTCGAGACCGGCCGGCGCTGGCCTCGCACCGACGGAGGCCTGGGCCGCGTGTTGCTGCTGACCGGTCCGCGACGCCCCGCCCTCCTGGTCGCCAGCGAACCCTTCGTGGATATCCAGATCGTCTCCCACGAACACGTCCACCTGACCTTTGAGACCGATGCGGCTCGTGTCATGTGGGTGCCCCTGCTGCGCGACGCCGAGCAACTGCTCAAACCCGAGATTCTGCACTTATGGGTCCGGCTGGTCAGGCGCCCGCCGTTGTGCTGTCACGAATCGTTCGAGATGGGCGACGACGAGCACATACAAATCCGCCAGCAGTTCTCCGACCTCCAGGGCCAGCCGTCAGAGTTGGCGCCGATCCCGCCCGCCGCGGCCCTTCTCGGCACACGGGCAGGCCTCCAGCACCTGCGGACCGGCGAGCTGCTGACCAAGACGCTGCTCGGACCCTATCAGGTGCTGGAAGGCAGCGACTTTGACTGGCGAATCGACACGTCCTGGATGCATGCCCACCTCGTCGGGGCCAAACGACTGACCGGCCAAGCCGCCCAAAACCTGGCGCCAATCCCCGAGGAATTGACGTACGCGGGCGACTTCTCGTGGAAACCGGGCACGCCGATGGATCAGTGTCTGGCGCTTCGTGTGTGGGCACCTCTGGCTGGGGTCATGCCCGAGTCGCTCTGGCAACAACTCAAACCACAACTCACCCCGCCCGACGCCGAGTCGTTCCGGCAGAGTCTCCAGATCATCACCGAGCCGTTCACAAAAAAACGATGGGCCAAGGACGCAGGTATCTTCGTCGAGCGCTGCGAGGCCAGCTACGACGCCGACTGGTACAACGGCCTGACGCTGGCAGGCCTGTGGCGCGGCGCATGCTGTGCGGATGCGGAAATCGCCGACGCCTGCCGTAACCTCGCGCGCGAGATCAAGAGCGAGCGAAAACTGCTGGTCAACTACATGTGGCTGCTGCACGACTGGGCCTTGTGCTGCTCGTGGACCGACCCGCGCGGCGAAACCTGGAACCTCGACTGTAGCCACAACGGCCTGGAAGGTGTGCTCGCTGAAGGCAACCTGCGCCGACTCGAAGGCGATCACACCGGGGCCGAACAGGCCGACTACCTGGCGGCCAGGATGTCGGTTGCTTTCATGGCCGCGTTCGAATTGGCCGACTGGTTCCGGCAGGTGGGCTTCGTCCAGCGCGACGGGGTCGATCCGCACATGGGTATCGACGCCATGCGGGAATGGCGCGGGGGATCCATCTGCGGATGGGACAACAAGCGGGCCTACGCGCTCACGGCGCATTTCTTTGAGTATTGGTACCTGCTGGCCCGACACGGCCCGCGGCTCCGTTTGGCCGAGGTGGCCGACCTGTGGTGGCGACACTGCCCGCAGCGATACCACGACTGGGAGCGGTACTACACGGGCGGCAAGCGCACCGCCTGGCAAACCCTCAAGCAGGAAGAGCGGACCCAGGCGGCCGTAATGTATCACCTCGCGCCCGAGGTGGGCCTGCGCATGTGGGTGCTCGGCCAGCCGGGATCGGCCGTCGAAAAGATGTACAGCACGCCCCTCAACCTGGCCGAGCAGTTGTGGTGTCGCAGTAACGCGTTGATCGTGCCCGGGCAAATCCGCGCCCGGCCGACCGACACGGCCAGCTGATTCGATCGCACGCCCGGCGCGGTGCTGATATCGGCAAACGCCGGCTCTATCGCGGCCAGAACGCAACGCCGGCTGCGGAGGCTGTCCTGCTAAGGAGTCATCATGCCCAAGCTGAATATCAACAAGAACGCGGCGCTCAAACGGCTCGTGCACCTGCTGCGCGTGCCTGGGGTGTCGCGCCAGGAGGCACAAATCAGCCGAGCCGTCGAGCAGATGCTCTGTAAGCTTGGCGTAAAGCCCTCGCAGATCGCGCGCGATCGGGCACACACGAACTTCGGCGGCGAGGTGGGCAACTTGTTCGCTCGCCTGCCGGGCAAGGGCAGCCTCGCCCGGGCGCCGCGACGATTCTTCTCGGCCCACGTCGACACCGTGCCCACCTGCGCGGGCGTGCAGCCGGTCGTTCGGGGCTCCTGGATCAGGCCCAAGGGCAAGACGTCGCTCGGTGCCGACGACCGCGCCGGCGTGGCGGCGATCCTGTCGGCGTTGGCCGAGACGCGGGCGAGCGGTGCCGATCACCCGCCGCTTACGTTGGCGTTCTTGGTGGCTGAGGAGGTCGGCCTGTGGGGCTCGCGCTACGTCGACCGCAAGGTCGTGCGCGAGTGCGCCATGGGCTTTAATCTCGACGGCGCCTCCCCCACCACTGCCACGGTGGCCGCCCCGTCGGGCTGTCTGCTCGACATCGGAATATCCGGCATCGCCTCTCACGCCGGCGGCAGCCCCGAGAAAGGCGCCAGCGCCGCCACCGTCTTCGCCCTGGCAACGGCCGAACTGGCCCGGGGCGGCTGGCTCGGTAAGGTCGTCAAGGGCCGGCAGGAGGGTCGCACCAACTTCGGCGTCGTCCGCGGCGGCGAGGCGACCAACGTCACCATGCCCCATCTGACCGTCAAAGGTGAGGCCCGCTCGCACTCGCCGGCGTTCCTCAAACGAATCGCCGGCACCGCCGAACGCGCCTTCGAGCGCGCCGCCAAGAAGGTCAAAAACGACGACGGCAAGACGGCCGCCGTCCGCTTCCGCGTAACGCCCAACTACACCGCCTTCAAGCTGCCGGTTCGCTCGCCGGTCATCGCTGAGTACCGCCGGGCGCTTCGGCAGCTCGGCGCCAAAGAGGCCGAGACCGTCGCTGGCTTCGGCGCCGTCGATGCCAACAACCTCTGCGCCAAGGGCCTGCCCACGGTTACCTTCGGCGCCGGCGGGCGAAACGCCCACTGCATCGGCGAAAGCTGCTATCTGCCCGACTATTACCTGGCCACCGCCGTCCTGACCGAACTGATGACCGCCGCCGATTCGTAAGCCCATCGCCAATCCGGCGCGCAAGACACGGGAGCACCGCCTGTGAGCAACCACACCAACATCGTCTTCATCATGACCGACACGCAGCGCTACGACATGCTGGGCGTCAACGGCAGCACGTTCTGCCAAACGCCCCACCTCGACCGGCTGGCCGCCGGCGGCATGAACTTCCACGCCGCCTACACCACCACCCCACTGTGCACACCGGCAAGGGCGGGGCTGTTCACCGGCCTGTATTCGACCTCGTCCGGCGCCGCCGCCAACCAGATCTCGCTGTTTGAAAACGTCCGCAACACCGGACAGATCTACAGCGACGCGGGCTTCGCCACCGGCTACATCGGCAAGTGGCACCTCGACGGTATTGAGGGCGGCTACTACGGCACCGGCCGCGCGCCCGACGGCTTTCCGCAACAATGGTGGTACGACGGTAAGCAGTTCCACATCGACGTCGGCGACGAGGAATTTGAGAAATGGAAAGCGGCCGACGACCTCGCACCAACCGAGTGCTGGGCGTGGCGCGTCGCCGATCGTGCCGAACGCTTTCTCCAACAGCACAGCCAAGCCGAGCGCCCGTTCTACCTGGTGGTGTCGTTCGACGAGCCGCACGGGCCCTGCTCGGCCCCGCAGAAGTACTACGACATGTACCGCGGCACCACGCGCCCCCGACTACCCAACATGGACGACTCACTCAAAGACAAACCCGCCGCACACCGAGCCTTCGAGGAATACTACCAGCACCGCGGGCGCGTACCGGCCGGCGAGGACCCCGGCAACTCGCCGAAATACTACGGCTGCAACACGTTCGTCGACGAGCAGATCGGCCGAGTCGTCCAGGCCGTCGACCGCCTCTGCGCCGACAACACCATCGTCGTCTACACCTCCGATCACGGCGATCACGCCGGCTCGCACGGCCTGCTGGCCAAGGGCCCGACGATGTACGAAGAAACCACACACATCCCGCTGATCATCCGGGCGCCCGGCCTCACACAGCCCGGCTCCACGTGCGATCAGCTCATCAGCCACATTGACCTGGCCCCCACCCTCTGCCGACTCGCCGGGGTCGAGCCACCCGCCGCCTTCCAGGGGTGCGACGCGACGGCGCTTTTGACCGAGCCGTCGAAACCCATATGTGACGAGGTCTACCTCGAATACTTCCGCTTCGGCCTGCCGCACCACACGCGCTGGGGCTTCCAGCCCATCAAGTGCATCCGCACCAAACAGTACAAGCTCGTGCTCAATCTGCTGGACACCGACGAGTTGTACGATCTTCAGGCCGACCCGGGCGAGAGTGTCAATCGCATCGACGATGCGAAGCTTGCGACCGTTCGCAACGGTCTGCACGATAGGCTGCTTGCCTGGATGGACGCGCGGCTGGATCCCCTCCGCGGCAACGGCTGGTGGCAGCGACCCTGGCGACCCGACAAGGTCATGCCCCCGCGCTACGATCCCTGACCGAAAGCCGGCAAACTAGCCGCGCACACAGTTTGGACGTAGTATCCGCCCGTTTGTGCGAGACGCGGGCGCCTGCGAGGAACTCAACGATGAAGACTGTGGGGCAAATTCCCTATCCGGCTGAAGAGTCTTCCGCTCCGGCGGGAGTTGGATTGGTGCTGCTGATCGCACTGGCCGGGGCGGCTTGTTTCTGGGGTCTCGATGCAGGCCCGCCGCTGAGCGATCATGAGGCGATTGTTCCCCAGTGTGCGCGGCAGATCCGACAGACCGGGAACTGGCTGATCCCGCACTTCAATAATGTCCCATTCATTCGCAAAACACCCCTGCAATTCTGGTTGGTCGCGGCAGCGTCGTACATCGTAGACCCCGCCGACCTCGATCCTCCGGTCAGTCCGGTGGCGGCTCGCCTGCCGTCTGCCGTCACGGGATTGTTGACGGTGCTGGTTGTCTATTGGCTGGGCACGAGCGTGTACGACCGCCGGACGGCTCTCGTGGCCGGTGCGATCGCGGCGTGTTCGGCAGGAATGATGTTCTTCGCCCACAACGCGCAGACGGAAATGTTGCTGACGTTCCTGATTGCCGCGTCCATGGCGTTCTTCTATCAGGCAACGACATCCTGCGGCCCGAAGAAACGGTATTGGATCGGCTTCTACGCGTGTTTCGGTCTGGCCATGCTGGCCAAGGCGCCTTTGCCCTTGGCGCTGGTCGGTCTGGCCTTGTTCGTGTACTGGTTTGTCACGATCCCGCTCCAGCAGGCCCTCGAACGGGGATCGGCGGGGTCACGGTCTGTTTTGCGGACGACGTTCGGCGAAATCTTCGATCAACTCAAGCGGCTGCGCGACCTGTGGCTTCTGCCGGGAACGATCATTTTCCTAGCGATCGTCTTGCCCTGGCCCATCTACGTGTACTACACGATCGACAACGCCGTCCAGCTCTGGCGTACCGAATTCATCGATCGATACATCGGCCTGCTCAAGCATAGCAAGCCGGCGTGGTACTACATCCCGATACTCTTTGCGATGGTGGCTCCGTTCTGCCTTTCCCTGCCCGACGCCATCGCCGGAGTCTTCCGCCAGCGCCACAGACAGGACCGGCCGGGCATGCTCTTTGCATTAACTTGGGTTGTTGTGCAAACCGTGTTCTTGAGCACGTCGTCCTTCAAACGTCCTCATTACCTGCTTCCGGTGCTCCCCGGCGCGTGCCTTCTGCTGGCACCGGTCATTGATCGGTTGTTCCTTCGCGCGATCACACTCCATGCGACTCGTCTGCGAATGGCTCTCATCGCAATATGCTCAGCCATTATTGTCGCCTCGCCATTCGGCGTGTGGGCAGCCGCCAAAGAGGATCCCGATGTGGTATGGGCGGTAGCGCCGGCCCTTGTTCTGCTTCTCGCCGGCGTGGGTGCAGTGTGCTATCTCTTCTGGCGACAAAGGCGTCTGGCCAGTCTGCTTGCGCTGTGCGCTATGTCCGTGTCCGTATTTGCGTGGACATGGTCTTCGTTGGGCCGCAGCGACGTCGGTAAGAGCGAAATCAAGATGGCCGAGGCCATGAAACGGATGTCGATCGGCGCCAACGACCGGATTACTCATGCCGTCGGGCGTCCCGACGCCCGGATCAGCTACTATCTCGGCGTGAACGTGAATCCGCTTTATTCGCCTCTGGAGATGGCCACTCGCCGCCGGGGAAGGCTGGAGGTGCCGCTCGAAATACTCATCGAAGGGGCAGCACGCGTAGCCGATCGTTTGAACAGCGATCAGGAAGAGTATTTCATATTCGAGGCCAAAGAGCTCGACATGCTCCAGTTTTTATCGCCTATCAAGTATCGAGAGGTCCTTCGCGTCGAAACGGAAGACAACAACCCGGACAAGGCCATCGTGCTGATCACCAACGCCTGGAACACGGGCGAAGAAGAGGACCTACGCCCGCCCACGACGACGTCACCCACCACAACCGGAACCACAACACTTCCCTGACGGAGCCGTACTACGACATCAGGCTGATCGACATTTCACCCGAGTCTCCTACGTAAGAACCCGTACATCGTTCGGGCCCTCGAACGGCAATCCGTCTCAGTTCGATCCAAGCACACCGAAACTCCCGCACCCGTTCCGCCAAACAGGCCCAAATGGTGATTGCGTCCCTTGTCGGTACGCTTTACACTCCGAGCAACGCAGTATCCGTTACTCCGCTTTCTCCGATTCATGCCAATCGGGTGTGGCGTAGTTCAGAAAGTGGGAAGCTTGTCCTGCTTCGGGAGCAGGAAGGGGTCTTTTCTTTTTCGCGAGGACAGAGGAATGGATCGTATCGCAAGTAAAATGGCATGGGGCGCAACGGCTGTAGCATTGTTTCTGGTATGTTTGGCCGGATGCGAAACGAATGACGTACTGGATCCGCAAGGAACAGATGACGGACCCGATCCGCAAGTAACCTGTGAAACATTGAGTGGAGCGATTA
>Ga0272441_10005252_pt1 | contig 22717 bp, 17 predicted proteins | sample SSMProp6N_FD_193582 | JGI IMG/M metagenome (GOLD analysis project Ga0272441, IMG submission 193582) | Marine sediment archaeal communities from Little Sippewissett salt marsh, Falmouth, MA, United States - SSM-Prop-6N | ecosystem: Environmental > Aquatic > Marine > Wetlands > Sediment ... | reverse complement strand
GCATATTGAACCTGACTCAAAATTTCTTGATTGACCAGGCAACGCCTTACCGGGCGCAAAGATGATCGCTACGATCCTGTCCTCAGGGTTTGCACCCGCAACAACAGCGCCCGAATGGTTCACAACCTGAAACATTCCATTGGTGTCCTCGTTCAACATGGCATATGGCGGGTTTTCTTTATATGAGGAACTGACGGCATAAAGCAGACACGTCCCGCTGTTATCCTTCAGCGGCGGCAGTCCCAGCGTTTTCCATGGCAGCCAGCCGATGGCATTCCAGTTTGGGTTTTCGCATGAATCCTCTGAATTCCCTTCGGTCCCGCTATTGTCAACATCCGGGCATGGAAGAAATCCGTATTGACCTGGCTTTGGAGTTGGCGTGGCGATATCCGCTCTCGTCGCCGCGTACGCCAGTAGTGCGTTTTTTGCCCTGTGCAAAGATTGACTGGTAGCGACTAATTGATGTTGTTTAATTTCCTCAACGGAAAGCCCTGTCAGCAAATAGGCGATAGCGCCCAATGCTAAAGAAATCACCAGCACGAGCACCACGATACCTTTCTGAGCTATAAACTTGTCTGGCCCGCTGCTACTCATTCTCTGCATTGCAATCGTTGTCTTTTATACTGACGGTACCTTCAGACCAGCACTGCCCTGGCTCGATGTGTAGCAGCTTGTCATCACGCATTAACTGGGCCTGATAGGTAGCACTAGCTGCAGTCTTCGGATACCACGTTGCGCCCTTGACTGACGTACCATTCGGAAAGCTTTCGGCGTTGATCGAGACAACATTATCACCGCCACTACTCCTCTGATGCCATCTACGCGCACCTTGGGAACCCGGTTCGCCTGAGGCCTTTCAGCGCTATCCGGTCCCGCGCCTTCGAGCCTCGAATTTCTCTCTCCGCTCAGCATCTATCGATGGACAGTCAAGCCCTCCTCCCCCTTCAGGGGCTTTCGCCCGCTCAAATCTCAGCATCAACACCACAGAGGTCCAGTGTTTGCTCCTTATGGTCATGATTTCTAGTATAGACAACTCATGCATCACCTGCTTTGTTCAACGTGGACCAGTTGATTTCGGAATAAGCTCTGATGTTGTCCGTAGCATCCAGACCAATAATGCCGTCGGCGCGTAAAAGAAATGGACGCCCTGTTGCTCGAGTAACAACCGTTTTCCGACAGCCGGCGAGAGCCCTGCATTCAATCCTGAATATTCCGATATTCATCCCCAGAATACGGCCAGAATACGGCGGCCTTGCCGAGTAACTGCGCAAAAACAGACGAGGTTCACTCACCCCTCGCCCGGATGTTAACGTTGATCAAAAGCCGCCATGCCAACAGCGGAAGTCAGTGGGACGATGTCGCGAAACAGGGAAAGACCACTACGCGAACTTACCGGCTTTGGAAAAAAAGAGCGGTTAAGAATTGGTTTTCTTATTGCTGAGGCAACGCATCATTGAGCTGCCAGTCATAACGATCGTCGCCGATACGATCGACCTTTGACAAAGCCGCACGGAGCTCCGCATCTGCGTAAGTTTTCAGATGCGCGATGACGCCACGATCGTTGCCACCAAAATCCGCTTCAAACCAGTCGTAAATGCTCGACACGACCAAACGGCCGTCCTCGATCTGCGCGCCGCGGGGATGATTGACGAAATCACGTGCCGCGGTCTCGAGCAGGGCTTCGGCGTTGGCGGCAGTAAAGGCCTGCGGTTGCAGGTTCGGGCAACCAAGCGCAGCACAGTTTACCGCGTAGTGGATGCGAGCATCCTGCCAAATCGGACGCAAGATGCGGTGTTCGATGTCATCCAGTGTTAGCGCTTCGTCTTCGATGGTTACGAGCTCCAGCCCCCATGGGCCGAACGAAAAGAACCCGGATTTGATCTCTCGAATGCTCTGCACTGGATAATGTTCCAGTATGACATCGACGGTGAGCGCATTGTACAGGTTCACCCAGTAGGCAAACTGCTCGGCGCGGCTGTAAGTGCTGATATCGAGCGCGGCCAGGCTTCGGATGTAAGATTGCAGCGCCTGGTGGTCATCGGCCGCGACACGACGGTAGGCGACGCGGTTGATACCGTCGGCGCTGGTGACAACGAAACGATCGAGCCAGGCACTCCAGGCGCTGTGGTCAATGGTCTGGCTGGAGTCCGCATCGTGCGCGCTCCAGCGTGGCCATAGATCGGCTTTCGGCGCCGCCAGCGAGGTCAAAGTCCAGCTCAACAACAGCAGCGTCAGAAAGGTCGCGAGTGGTCGCTTTATATTGGGCACGCCACGCCTAAATGTGTCGCGGTTCGAACCGGGTTGCGCCCGAGTGGTTTCGCGTGGTCCCCGTGCGGCTTGCGAGATTCAAAGATTGCTTCGCTTCGCTCGCAATGACGGCTATGCCTGTTCTTGTCAATACGGTCTCCGCTCCGAGCGTGCGCCAAGCCTACGCACCGTCTTTCTGAGCCACACGTCGAGCCTTACGTTCTTCGGGAAAAATGTATACTGCATGGCTGTTAAAGACCGCATAAACGGGCTTGGGTTCCTGGCCTGCTTTGTTATCAGATGAAAATCCTGGGTGAGTTTCTATCGAGCGTTCTAGTGTTTGATCTGCGTGACTGCTGGATACCAGTGCGAGGCTTTCATGCCTTCATGACGTTCGCCGTAGCGCGCGGTTACGTCCTGAGTCCAATCGCTGGGAATAATCATTGGCAGAATCAGCAAGGCCCTCAGGACAAATCTTCTGGTTCTCGTTGCCTTCCTGATATCGATATTCAGTCCATCCACCACGGCATTATCGGTCAAGGGATTGACTCTTGGGTATCGCCGCCTGAGCGACCAGACGATGACCAGGATACCGAGCACGCTCATACCGATGTTGAACTCCTGTCCGGGCGGCAGGCCCAGTAGATCCATGCGGTATTCTCTGAAGAAGTCAATGATGATTCGAAAGAACCCGTAGCCAAAAAGAAACGTGCCAAGCATGGCGCCTCGAGGGGGCCGCAGACGGCGGATCAACAACAGGATGGGCACGAGCATGAGATTCTTTAGTCCATCGTACAATACGACCGGATGACGGAAACCTTCAGCGTCCGGAAACTTAACAGCCCAGGACACATCGGTCAGGCTACCAACAATCTGTCCGTCAATGAAATTCCCTATCCGGCCCAATCCCATGATCAAGGCAGCTGGAATCACCAGTTCATCCACGAGCGAAAGAAAGTTTTTGTGATTGAGATAACAGAAAAACCAGATACCTAGTGTGCCGCCAAGTAAAATTCCATGCGTCGACATGCCGCCCATCCAGATCCAGAAAATGTGCGCCAGATGTTCGCCGTAGTGGGCCCATTCGTAGAAGATCACTTCGACCAGACGCCCACCGATCAACACACCAAGGGCAATCGATATCGTCAGATCGTAGACCTGGGGCACGTCGAGTCCGACAGACCGACGGACTGTTCGCAACCAGTGGAATAAGGCCAGAAACCCCAGCGTGTAACTCAACCCGTACCACCATAGATAGACCTCTCCGATCTGCCCAAAGATCGGGTCAATGTTGTGTACAAATGGCCCCATGCTTAGTTTGATGACGTAGTACTCAAGACTTACTGACAGATAATGGATGCAGGTGGTAGAAAGCAAATGATAAAGTAATTCTAGGAAAATTTAGCAACATAACGGGAAAAACCGTGGATAAACTCGCCATTCATCTTGCGTTTCATGGGGTTCTGGTTCTGACTGTGAGCGTTCTGGGCGGTCTACTACTTTATCGGGCAATACTCAAAACGACCAACGCAGCAGACTGGCACTTGCTGCACGCCGGCGGCAGCGCCAGGGGCATCATGCTGATCGCACTCGCTGCGATTATCCATTTACCTGCCCTGCCAGCATCGCAGCTCACACTGCTGGTATGGCTCGTGATTTATTTCGTCTGGACCTCGACACTGGCGATGCTGATCCGCGCTGTCACCGGCGAACCAGGATTCAAGTTTTCAGGCTCGAGCACCAACAAGCTTGTTTTCGTCTTGTATGCATCTGGTGCTGTTGCTTTGTTTCCAGGTCTATTCCTGCTGCTTTTTGGCTTGCTCAATGCTTTTCAACACTGACAAATTTGGGCGCAGTGTCAACGACTGGGTGGGCCAGAAAAGCCTATGCGCGCATAAACAGGTCCCAGGCGCTGTCTCGTTGGCTCGATTCATTCTGGCACGCTCTGACCGGAAATCGGCGGATGTCGCAAAGTCAGGGCGCCAAGCCAAAAGTTGCATAGGGCTCAGAGTGTCTGACCTTGGCTTTCGCTCGATACGGGCTTAACGACTCTGATTGCTCTGGTTTTTTCGTTCAATCAGTCAACCGTGGTCAACCATGCCAGAACACCAACCTCTGGATACGGTATACAGCCCATGCAACATCATACCTTCAACATGACGGCTTGATAATCGCAAGAAGGGCGATATATACTTAACAAAAATAAGGAAATTATCCAGGGATGTTGTCAAGCTTCGACTGGTTCCGCGTCAGCGCGGGTCCGTCGGTGCGAGCAGAAGTCCCTTCACCTTCGCGCTCGAGCGCGGCTGGGATGGCAGGTGAATGTGAATCGGAAGCATTATCAGCATTTCAGGAGTTTGATCGTGAGAAACATAACGAAAACGCTAGCCACCTGCATCATTCCACTGGCGCTGGCGGCTTGCGGGTCCGATGATGACACCGTGGCGTTGCAAGACAACGAGCAGCTGGTGACGACACCGATCGAGCAGCTCGTGCTGCAGCAAACAACGAGCTGTGAGGAGCTGCGCGAATACGCGATCGAATCGATCGCCGACCAGTTCATCGCGAACGCCTATCCCTACCCTATATGTCTCGACTGCGAACCCGACGTCATGCCGCCCCCACCAGGCGAGCCCGTGATGGATAGCGCACCTACCGACGACAGTTTCGATGACTACACCACCACCAACAGTCAGGAAGCGGGCGTCGACGAACTCGACCTGGTCGAAACCGACGTGAATGGCAACTTCTACCTGGTCGATGGTCACTATCTGGTGATCGCGAATGGCCTGCCGCCGGAGGATCTGCGTGAAATCGCGGCCCTGCAGATCATGGATTCCGGTTACGTAAACGGCCTGTTGCTCGATGAGTCAGTTAACAGGCTCGTCGTCGTGGCCAGCGGGACACATCAGGAAGACTCCGATGTCGCCAGCATGCTCGGCTCGACTACCGGATGGGTTCCGTTAGTCGAGGTGTTTTTCATCGATGTATCGAACCCTGCGGAACCGGCCATCCAGAAACAGCTGCTGTTCGAGGGTTACCAGATTGCAGCCCGCCGCATCGATTCGCGCGTACACCTGATATCGCATAGCACGCCCCCACTGCCGTGGTCGCTCTACAGCGACAGCGAGCTGACGGCGCTGTTGCAGCAGTATCAAGATGCGGTAATGACTGCGTCGTCCGAACTCGCGACGCTCGAGCAGCAGATCCGTGAGCGAATCAGCGAATTGCTCCTCCAGGTCGATATCAACACGTTATTACCGCAGATGCTGGAAAAAACCGCCGGCGGCGCTTTTGTAAACGTGCCAAACATCAGCTGCGAAGTCAGCAAGCCCGCCGTCAGCTCGTATCTAGCGTTCACATCGATTACCAGCGTCGACTCGGACGGGCAGAACCTTGACAACCTGATAACCGTGAACAACGCCTGGAATGTGTATGCAAGCCAGAACAATCTGTATTTGTTCCAACCCAGCTCCAGCTGGTGGTGGGACACCTGGCAACGCGAGCAAACGGCGATCTACAAATTCGCGATCGGCGGCGGTGCCGCAGAATATCGCGCTATGGGCACGGTCACTGGTACCGCCACGAGCAGCTTCCAGTTCAGCGAATTCGAGGATCATCTGCGCGTTGCGGCCAACCGAACCGAATTCGATCCCGCTACCGGAAACTGGACGCAGGACAATCATTTGTTCGTGCTGGCCGAAAACGCAGCAACTGGCATGCTGGATATGGTCGGCTCGGTCGAAGGCTTCGGCAAAGACGAATCAATCTTCAGCGCACGCTTCCTCGGTGAACGCGGTTTCGTCGTGACATTCCGCATGATCGATCCGCTGTTCGCATTTGATCTGTCCGACCCGAACAATCCGATGCTGATGGGTGAGCTGGAAATCCCCGGCGTCAGCACCTACATGCATCCGTTGGATGAGAACCACTTGCTGACGATTGGCTTCGACGGCGATATGACCGGTCTCACTCCAGGTTTTCAGCTGCAAATTTTCAATGTGCAGGATCTGACGTCGCCGCAACTGCTCCACGCTTACTCGCCGGTGTTCACCGCCGATGGTTTCAGCTGGAGCACGGCCTTGTGGAATCACCTGGCGTTCAATTACTTCGACAGCGCCGGCATACTGACGATTCCGGTGCAGTACTGGTCCAGCGATATCGACCAGGATTTCAGCGGTTTTGCATCGTTCTCGGTCGACATCGACGCGGGTTTCAGCGAACTCGGGCGGCTCGATCACAGCGATCTCGCCCGTCTGGAATACTGCATCGATCCGACGGCCGACTACTATGTTTACGTCTGCGATAACGGCGCCTATTTGGAGGCCGCAGTACCGCTGCGTTCGGTCATCGGCGCGGTAGATGATCAGGTTTACATCTACACGTTTTCGAACGCCGGAATCAAAGCCAGCAATGCCGGCGACTTCGGCAATCCTCTGGCCACGCTGCCATTGAATTATCCATCATCGTACTGGTGGTGGTTGCCTTTGTAGCCCACAATGGCGCTGTGGCGCAAACGCGAGGCCCGCTTCGTTCACGTTACAGCGCCGAGGTCAGCGAGCGTCTTTGCATCAGCGCTCGCTGAAGAAGGCTTTGATATGCGCTTCGACGCTCCTGGCCAGCGCGTGCAAGGCATACCCGCCTTCCAGCGAGGACACGATGCGACCATTTGCGCTTTCTTGGGCCTGCTCGAACACGCGTCGGGTCACCCAGGCGTAGTCGTCCTCGACAAGATCAAGGCCCGCCATATCATCGAGGCGGTGCCCATCGAATCCAGCCGAAATCATAATGAGCTCTGGCGCAAAACTCGCCAACCTCGGTAACCAGTCGCGCTCGATGGCATCGCGAAAGGCCCCGCCACCGCTGCCGACCGCGAGCGGCGTGTTGACGATATTGGACACCGCCGCACCAATGCCGGTGTGAGGATAGAATGGATGCTGAAACGTTGAGCAGAACAGGATGCGATCATCGCCGCTGACGATATCTTCGGTGCCATTGCCATGATGAACGTCAAAATCCACGATCGCAACACGTTCAAGACCGTAGCGATTCAATGCGTGGTAGGCGCCGACCGCAATATTGTTGAACAGACAGAAGCCCATCGCGCGGGCACGCCCGGCGTGATGGCCCGGCGGCCGGACCGCGCAGAAGGCCTGGCCGACTTCTGCCTGCATCACCAGATCAACGCCCAGCACCGCGGCTCCGGCCGCGCGCAGGGCCGCATCGAGCGAATTCCGATTCATCGCCGTATCGCCGTCGATCCAGACCAGCCCAGCTGCGGGTGACGCGGTGAAGATCGAATCGATGTAAGCAGGGTCGTGCACCGCCTCCAGCTGCTCACGTCGGGCCAGCGGCGCATCGTACTGTCGCATCAACATTTCCAGGCCAGACGCGATCAAACGGTTGTTGATCGCACTCAATCGGGCCGGTTGTTCGGGGTGGCCCGCACCCATGTCGTGCAAAAGACAATCCGAGTGAGTGATGTATGCAATCGTCATGTTCAACCATCTGCCTGGGCTGAATCTTGCTGCTCGCGATGTTGCAGGGCAACATACGCTTCCAGATTCAGCGTGTATGATGAAGGGTACACGAACAAACTACCACTAGCGACCATGAGGTTGTAACAATATGAAAAGACATTACCTTCACAAAGTCTTCGAGCCTCAATCTGTCGCCATCGTCGGCGCATCTGAGCGTGAACGCTCCGTGGGCGCCCAGCTTCTGCGCAACATACGTGAGAGCGGCTTCACCGGCGAGATCTACCCCGTCAATCCCAAGCACAAGAACATTCAGGGATTAAAGGCCTACGCCTCGATCAGCGCAATAGATCATTCGGTTGATCTGGCCGTGATTGCAATTCCAGCGAGATCAATCGCCGATGTCATGCGCGAATGTGGTGAGCACGGCGTCGGCGCGGTCGTGATCCTGTCTGCAGGCTTTGGCGAGACCGGCAAAACCGGCCAAATGCTACAACACGAGATCGTTGATATTGCCAAAACCTACAATGTACCCCTTGTGGGTCCGAACTGTCTCGGTGTGATCCGTCCGCGCGTTGGGCTCAACGCCACGTTTGCGAAGAGCGGGGTAAGGACCGGGCACGTCGCACTCGTCGCCCAGTCGGGCGCATTCTGCACGGCCTTGCTCGACTGGGCGGACTCGAACGGCTTTGGCTTCTCCGCTGTCGCCTCGCTCGGCGCCACGGCCGATGTTGGCTTCGGCCAGGTGCTCGACTATCTTGCCGTCGATCCTGAAACACGAAGCATCCTGCTTTACGTCGAAGGCGTTTCCGATGCGCGTTCGTTCATCAGCGGCCTGCGCGTGGCTGCCCGCCTGAAGCCTGTCATCGTGGTCAAATCAGGTCGCAACGCGAGCGGCTCCAGGGCAGCGGTCTCGCACACCGGCGCGCTGGTCGGAGGTGATGATGTGTTCGATGCGGCGATACGGCGTGCCGGTGCAGTACGGGTAACGACGGTCAGCCAGCTGTTCGCTGCGGCGCAGACGCTGGCGTCGGGCACGCGCGTCGAGGGTTCGCGCCTGGCCATCGTGACCAATGGTGGCGGTCCTGGTGTGATGGCGGCGGACCGCGCCAGTGACCTCAGCGTGCCGCTGGCAAACCTGTCCGCTGACACGATCAGGCAACTCAGTGAGGTGCTCCCCACGCACTGGTCGCACAGCGACCCGGTCGACATCCTCGGCGATGCCGATAGCGAACGTTACCGCGCCGCCACCGAGATCGTGCTGGCGGACAGCAATGTCGACGCGCTGCTGGTATTGCTGACGCCGCAGGCGATGACGGATCCTACCGCCTGCGCTGAGGGCGTGATCGCCGCAGCCGGGCCATCGCGCAAGCCGGTGCTCGCTTGCTGGATGGGACAGAATCTGGTCAAAGGAGGCCGGCAGCGATTCGCCGAAGCAGGCATTCCACATTTCACCAGCCCGGAGGGTGGTGTGGATGCATTTGGATACCTTGCCAGTTACCACCGAAACCAGAAAGCCCTGCTGCAAGCGCCCGCACCGTTGTCGCGTCGCCATGAGCCCGACGTCGATGGTGCCCGGCTGATCATTGAGCATGCGATCAGCGAGCAGCGTCGCACCTTGAGCAACGCTGAGGCCAAAGCGGTGCTGAGCGCATTCCACATACCCACCTCGCCCACCATCAATGCCAACTCGGCGGCAGAAGCGCTGGTCGCAGCAGAAAGCGTCGGCCTACCGGTCGCGATGAAAATTAATTCGCCTGACATCACGCATAAGTCGGACGTCGGCGGCGTGCGCCTGAATATCCGCGAGCCACTGTCGGTCCGAACGGCGTTTCGCGAGATGATCGACAGCGTCAAATCCCACGTTCCGGATGCCCGAGTGAACGGTGTTTCGATCGAGCCGATGCTGGAGCGCCCCCACGCACGTGAGATCATGGTCGGTATCGCCAATGATCCGGTTTTTGGGCCAGTGATCAGCTTTGGTGCCGGCGGCACCGCAGTAGAGGTCTTCGCCGATAATCAGGTCGCACTGCCCCCATTGAATGACTATCTGAGCCGCGAGCTGATCAACGGCACGCGCGCTGCGCAACTGCTGAAAAAGTTCCGTAACCAGCCCGCGGTCGACGTCAGCCAGCTCACGCGGGTGCTCCAGCGTGCATCCGAAATCGCCTGTGAACTCCCCGAGGTTCGGGAACTTGACATCAATCCGCTGCTCGTTGATGACCAGGGTGTCATCGCGATCGATGCACGCGTGGTCGTCGCTCCGCCACGAGTCAGCACTGCACGTTATGGGCATATGGCGATTCACCCCTACCCGCCAAAGCTGCAAGTCAGCTGGCAGCTGGCCGACGGCACTGATGTGTTGGTAAGACCAATCCGGCCGGAGGACGCCGAGATCGAACAGTATTTCGTGCAGAATCTCTCGCCCGAGAGCAAGTACTTTCGTTTTATGCAGAGCCTGGACAAGCTGACCCCGATGATGCTCGCGCGCTTCACCCAGATCGACTATGACCGCGAAATGGCTCTGGTCGCAGTGATCAACGAGCACTCCGCGCAGGCGCGCATCATCGCGGTGGCACGTTATGTCAGCAATCCCGACGGGCAATCCTGCGAGTTCGCATTGACGGTTGCCGATGCCTGGCAAAAAAGAGGCATCGGCAGCCAACTGATGCAGCGCTTGATGACCGTCGCCCGCGAACGCGGCATCGAAATCATGGAGGGCGAGGTTTTGTCCAACAACGTGAAGATGCTGCGCCTGTGCGAGCGCCTGGGCTTTCGCGCCGTGCATAATTCCGATGAGCCCGATGTCGTGGTGGTCAGACGTCACCTCTGAGCATAGCCAGCCCGCATTTCTCACCAGGCGGCGAGATGATCGCGCCGAGATTTGGATTGATGAAATAAATCCATGTACTTCACCCCTTCCGGGTCGCTTTGCGGTCCGAATCCGTTTCACACGGACTTGTCACAAAGGATTTTGCGAAGGGGTGGAATACGCGTGCGTATTTCCGTCCAAGCAAAGTGCTCTGTGGATTCAAGGATCAAGTGAGGGCTCGTCCGTCTGGCGGGACATGCGGGATTCGTCCTGCGCCGCCTACCGTGACCCTGGTGCGAAATGCGGGCCAGGCGCGTGCCCTCCTGACCGCCACGGGCTGCTGCCGACTATTTTTTGCTTGTCCCATATTTGTCCAATCACTTCTCTTGACATTGGGCCATAAAAGGCATAATGTCTAGGACAATAGTTGGAAAGTTGATCGGGTAGCAGTAAGATCAATCAGATGAACTCATTAAAAAGCCCAACAACGGCGCAATGCCAACACTAATCAATGCATGCCTAACTATGAGGAGGTCTGCCATGAACAAGAGTCACAGCAAGCAGCAGTCGACGAGGCCGTTATCGCGGCGCGAAATCAAGGACTTACGTCGTGCAGAGGCACGGCACCGGATTGAACTGCTCCATGAGGCAAAAACACTGCACGACCATCTCGCTGATTTCTGGGATGAAAGCCTAGATGGGCACAGGAACAGGCATGCAACGGACATGCGTCTTTATTATACGGAACTGGAGACAATAATCGGATCCACCGACGACAGCGGTGACACAACAGGGGCTTACTTGACAGACACCGCGCTGCAGGAGTCCGACTTTACGTGTGCGACGACGAATGTTGCCCGCAGACAATGACACGACCCTAATAAAAATGAGGTGATGATATGAATACTTACAATTCTACAATCAGACAAACGCTAACAGAAAATCATGAGAAAACAACGTTCGGCGCGCGGCCACTCCGTTGGTTGGGCGCTGGCTGGGACGACATGGTGAGTTCGCCCGCGAATAGCCTTGCGCTTGGACTCGGCTTCACTGCGCTGTGCTTCGCGGCCTACTCCGCGGCAAGTAATTTTCCTATGTTTTCGATCACGTATCTGACGCTGCTGCTCGCGGCCAGCCCCTTTCTGGCAACAACGGCATATTTCGTCGCGCGTCAAATTGAGCAGGGTATGAAGCCTTCGCTACCTGATTCCGTGCGAGAGATGCGTAACAGGGCACTGAGCATTGGACTTTTTTCGCTGTTGAGCGCGCTCATGGTGGCAGCATGGGTACGGCTCTCGAGTATCGCTTTCGCTTTGTACTTCGGCACGCTCGGCGTCGATCAGGCACAGCTCGCTCGTACCTGGACCGCAGGCTTTGAAATGCCGGCTATGCTCGTTTTCGTCGGAACGGTTGGTATTGCTCTAGGATTAACGCTATTTGCAGTCGGCGCGTTGGCACTTCCATACATGGCGGATCGTAATGACAATCTTATTAACGCTGTTCGGACGAGTCTGGAAACGTTACGTTCGAACGCGTCGACAATGGCGGTTTGGATGCTGTTGATCGTGGCTTTGCTCGCGCTCGCTCTGGTGACTGACCTGCTGCTGATGCCAGTGATCTTTCCTTTACTTGCATACGCGACGTGGCACAGCTACAGGGATCTTTGTAAGTAGGCGGGGACCGCCTGAAAAAGCCCCTCCACCAGCGGATGCTCACGGACGAGCGGCGATGGTGGAGTGTTGTTACTCCGAACAGATGTTGTTTAGCAGCTCGCGAAACCCAGAAAAAATGAACTTCCGGGCTGTCAAGCGGCCGAGAACGCCGGAATCGACATGAGGTTGGCGTCGCTGCAGGAGGCGCCAACGACCTCGTCCCTTATTTCTTTGACATGCCTGCCACATTTACCGCATTGTCCGGCGCACCCCAGCGTCTTTCGCAATCCGCTCATACTGGTTACGCCATCCTGAACTGCACTACGGATTTGACGGTCGGTTACAGCCTTGCAGATACAAACGTACATCGCTCGAATCACTCCAAAATCAGAGATTAATCTGTTTCAAACGGGATTTAAGCGCAAATGAGATTGATTGTCAATCGCGTTCTCAGAAAATGCTTTGCGCCGACCACTCGGAAAAGCCTGCATCCATATCAGGCAGTTTGGGGTTGGCGTTGCCTGCCCTTTGCAAAGGGTATAGACTTTTTTTCACAAAAGGAAATTCTGACTCATTCAGAGTTTCCGCAGCGCACGGACGCGCCGCCATTTTCAATCGCCTTAAGCGATTGAAAATGCAGGAAAACCGAAGTTCGCATTTTGTGTTTCCCGCGCTCTGACAATTCTGGGATGAATTATTCAGAGCTTCCGAAATTCAACAAACAGAGCAAATGGCGGGGCTTCTGATACCCTAGGCCCAGCGAACCGTCAGCAGAGAACAGAGCCTTGAGGAGAATCGCATGAAAGGTGACAGCAAGACCATCGAGTATCTCAACGGTGTTCTGAAAAATGAACTCACCGCCATCAACCAATATTTTCTTCACGCGCGCATGCTCGGACACTGGGGATTCAGCAAGCTTGAAAAGAAAGAATACGACGAATCCATCGATGAGATGAAACATGCGGACAAGCTGATCGAGCGCATTCTGTTCCTGGAAGGCCTGCCCAATCTTCAAGACCTGGGGAAACTGCTGATCGGCGAGGACGTTACAGAAATACTGAAAAATGACCTCAAGGCTGAGATCGAAGCCCACGATGACCTGATCAAGGCTATCGCCCATTGTGAGACCGTTGGCGATTATGTCAGTCGGGAACTTTTCGGTCACATCCTGCAGGATGAAGAGGAGCACATCGACTGGCTGGGGACCCAATTGAGCCTGATCGAGGAGATCGGCCTCGAGAATTATCTGCAATCGCAGATGTAACCAATACGAGCACATCGAAAATGAAAGGCGACGAAGCTATCATCAAGCATCTGAACGATTTGCTGGCAGGCGAACTCACAGCGATCGACCAGTATTTTATTCATTCCCGCATGTATGAGGATTGGGGCTACACCAAGCTCTTCGAGCGCATCAAGCATGAGCACGAAGAAGAGACACAGCATGCAACGCTGCTGATCCAGCGCATTCTCTTCCTGCAAGGTACCCCGAATTTGGGCAAACGAAAACCTGAGATCAAGGTTGGCAAAAATGTGCCCAAGATGTTGCGCAATGACCTGGACCTGGAGTATCTCGTTGTCGACCACCTGCGAGAAGTCATCGCCGAATGCGAGCAGAAAAAGGATTTCGAAACGCGAGAGATGCTCGAGGTCCTGTTAAAGGATACCGAGGAGGACCACGCGCACTGGCTCGAACAGCAACTCGGACTCATCGACACGATAGGCCTGAAACGGTACTTGCAATCACAGATTTGAGTACCCAAAACAACCTGAGCCAAGCATGATATCGACATTATGATACCGTCATTGAACCGAATGCTGGCAGCCGTTTTACTGATGCTGCCGTTAGTGTCCTTTGCTCATGAGGCGCCCTTGCGCTATGACCGTGTTCATCTGAGCGCCACAGCACAGACGCAGATAGAGAACGACACGATCATCGCCACACTCTACGCGCAGCAAGAAGGCCGAGACACGGTTCAGTTGGCCAATCTTGTCAACCAGCAGATCAACAAGGCCATCGAGTATCTGAAACAGCACGCTGCAATCAAAGTGCAAACCAGTTCCTATACCACCTCGCCGGTCTATCAAAGCAACAAAATCACCGGCTGGCGTGTCAGGCAGAGTATTGGACTGGAATCGCAGGACATGGCTCTGATGAGCAGTGTACTCGGCGAACTGCAACAAACGCTGGCCCTGCAAGGAATAAACTTTGCAGTTTCACCCGAATTGAAGAACAGCACCGATGACGAGTTGATCAGTGAAGCGCTGAGCGCCTTTGAACAGCGCGCGAAGAATATCACCCAGCAGCTGGGGCGGAAGAACTACAAAATCGTCGATATCAACATTGCCACGTCTGGGGACGGACTCATTCGCCGCAATTACGAAGCCGCCGCCATGGCGAGCAAAGTCGCGGCTCCTGCGATCGAAGCCGGCGAGCGAACCTTGCAAGTGACTGTGAATGCTGAAATAGAACTCGAGTGAATTCGCTGTCTTCGCCATGACCTGGGACAGCGGCCCTTTCGAACATCATCCAAACGCCACCAGGTCATTCTCGCCGCAAGCGACCTTGACGCAACTGCTCGGTCAGCGCCCTGGCGCTCAAGAACGCGGATTCGACATCCCCTTTGATCAGCCAGTCACCACAGACGCCTAACTGCAACTGATGGTCAATCAGGTAATCTCGCTCCGTTTCCGGCTGGGCACTCGCGTAGCGCCAACGGTGCAGCTGCACAACGCCAGGGTCAGTCAGAGGAACAGGCAGCAGACGCTCGAGTTCCTGCAGCAAGGTCGACTGCACCAAAATCTGTTCATCATCGATGTGGCCTTCAGCCCATGTCCTGGTTGTTTGTGCCAGCAGCGAATAGCCCAGAGTTCGGCCCGGCTTTGCTGAATCGACAGCGATCCACTCGATCGGCGAGTTCTTAACAACCGCGGCCTGCCAGGTAAGATCGAGCGCAGTATGGAAACCAAGCATCAAACTGTAACAGCCGGACATTCGGCATTCTGTAACCGTTGAATAGCCAGCCAATGCTTCAGGTAAGATCGCTGCTGCCTGCGGCGCCGGTATCGTCGCGATCAGCCAATCGAACGGACCATAGCGGTTATTACTTTGATCACGTAGAAACCATAACCGATGTTCGTATTTGATATCCATGATGCGCGTGTTGAGATGGAGCCGCCCAGTGCCGGTGAGCGCGTTGCACAAACTGGTCATTCTGGGCGATGCAACATAGTGCGGTTCGAACCACTCACGGTTGTAGATGCCTTTGCCGTCGCCCAAGGTGACAATGCGAGGCTTCCATTCCCTGACGGTTCCATTCGCGATGAAGGGTTCCAGGAATCGCTGGAAGCTCTGCGAGCGTGCGGTAAAAAACTGGGCGCCATGATCGAACTGAAAATGTTGGGAATATCGGGTCGACATGCGGCCGCCCAGCCCTCGGGATTTTTCGAAAATCGAGACATCTGTATGTTTGGCCATATCGCTGGACACGGTCATACCTGCCAGCCCAGCGCCGATGATTGCGATTCTGACTGTGGGTTGGTGATCACGTGCCATGCTTCAGATCAATGCGTATTTCTTTGGTTTCGGCATCGTTGGGAGCAATATTTGACATCATCCCAATTTTTTTTCCATTTTCTTCGCCATGAAAAAGGCCGCTTACAGGTCGGACAGATTTTCTCCGGCAGCTGCAGTTTCTTGTGGCCCATACTTCGATCCTCAAACATAACAGACTTGTCACGCAACCTGGTTTTACGTACAGTCGTTGTTTATGACAAGTCAGCTGCTCAAATTACTGATGGTTTTCGTGATTGTGCTGCCTGTGTTTTCAACACCGCCGGTTTTTTCACGTGAAATCTCCAGCTACGCGTTCGTCAACGATGACGGCAGCCTGCGCATCAAGCGTAAGACCATCCATCTTTACGGCATCCATGTCCCAAAGACTAGTCAGAACTGCCGAACCAACCAGTTTCCGCAAGAGTGTGGATCTCGCGCAGCCCTGGCTTTGAAATTCAAGATCAAGGGCTTTGTACGCTGCGAGATCATGGACAAGAACCCTGATGGTAGCCTGATCGGGTTTTGTCGCGTGAACGCATCGCGACTCAGTGAAGGAGAAGACCTCAGCGCCTATCTCCTCGAGCGTGGCTGGGCTGTCGCGCTTCCCGATGCGCCTGTGGAATACCAGGCGATGGAGAAAATCGCCCGTACGCGCGGATTTGGGGTGTGGGGCATTCAGATCGACAGACCGCTCCTTTGATCCTCCACACTTGCCAACCATTTTCTATGCGGCAATGGGGCTGTTCAGAGAAGCGACGGGCCAGCCATACAGAGTCACGTTTTATTCTTATGCTTTTCGTGTTAAACGTGAGAACATTGACTTCGCGCTTGAGTCCAGACGCGCACACGACTGACGAGGTTTTCGATGCGAAAAAGAATCATTGGCCAAGACCAGAGCAGCAATCGGCAAGAGCCTGCGGTTGAGTGGCTCGATCTATCCCAACTGGCTGAGGTTGAGATCACCTCAGAAGATGCCCATCATCCGATCGAATTCGCATTGAGCGTGGACAATGAGAGCGGCTGGAGGGCAGAAACACCCGGTGAGCAAACGATCCGCCTGCTATTTGACCACCCTTTGAGCGTCTCGCGCCTCCATCTGTTGTTCAAGGACGACGAGCACGCCCGTACTCAGGAATTCGTGTTGCGTTGGGCCCAGAGTCACGACGGCCCAACACAAGAGATCGTTCGCCAGCAGTTTAACTTCAGCCCGACCGGGCAGACACGAGAGCTGGAAAGCTACAACGTTGATCTCAATAGTCTGATGATGCTTGAACTCACCATCAAACCGGATATCAGCGGCACCAGCGTCCGTGCATCGCTCGAGCAGCTCTATCTCGCCTGACAAATCAAGGGGTCAGACTCGATGATAATTTATCATCGAGTCTGACCCCTTGAAGTCTATTCAACGATCAGATTTCCGTTGGCTAGCAGGTTATCAAGGATGGTCTGGTCGGTGAAGGTGCCACCCGCGGTCAGATCGACACCCGTCAAGGTAATCTGCTGAGTAGCATCGAAACTACCGCCTCCGTCCGTGTCGACCTGGACAATCGTGCCACCATTGCCGTCACTCTCGAAGTGCAGGTAGTCAGTCAGATTCCCGGCATTTTCTCCCTGCAACATATCGGCGAGGTTCAAGACATCGCCACCCTCGCCCACTGTGAAGTCGTGAATGACGTCATTGGCCGGCGCCATTTCAGAGCCCTCATCGCCACGGCTCCAGACAAAGGTGTCGATATCCGCACCACCTGTGAGTTGATCGTTGCCAACACCGCCATTGAGGATATCAACACCCGAGCCACCGAACAGACTATCGTCACCCGAGCCGCCAACGAGCAGATCATAACCCTCCTCGCCTTCCAGCTTGTCGTTGCCGGCACCGCCATACACACTATCATCGCCATCACCGCCCTGGACGATATCATCACCTGTGCCGCCGTCAACCAGATCGTTAGCGGCACCACCATCGACATAGTCGTGACCGGCACCACCCGACAGGATGTCTTCGCCCGCACCGCCGCTGACGTAGTCATTGCCGGTCTCTCCATAAAGCGTATCACTACCCTCACCGCCAGAAACCGTGTCATGCCCAGCACCACCAGAGAGGATGTCATCTCCCGCGTCACCATCGATTGCATCGTTCAGGGCACCGCCGCTGATATTGTCAACCCCAACCGTCCCGCTTATGACTTGATCAATGGTATAGATTGTGAGTCGAGCCGTATCCTTCTGTCCGTCGCTATCGGTCAGCGTGTAATCAACCAGCTCTGGTTCCAGCGCCGAGACGGCGGTTGTCGGGGGGGCCTGATAACTGACATTGGCCAGTCCAAGGTCCCAGCCACCACCGGTGTACTCTATGTCGAACTGGGTCACACCCGAGAACTGCGACAGATCCAGTGCTTCAGCGCCGGCATCGCTAGCAGAGAAGACCACAGTGTCGGTCGTCAGGTTGCCATCGCCATCCGTGTCGTGTGTGACAATCACGGTCGCCTGGTCTGTGTTGACGCTCTGGAAGTCGTTCAGTGTCAACACCAGGTTATCGACACCATTGGGCAATGCTCCAGGATCAAAGCTGACCAACAGCGCTTCACCCGAGCTGAGTAACTGACCGCTGCCACCATCGACGCCAACACCATCGGCAGAATACTGCAATGAACTGCCACCTGCGCGTATGGCTATATTGAGGTCAGAGGCCTCGACATTGACCTGTGAAGTTGTGTCAACAGAAACGTCGACCGGCCCACCGCTCTGATCCGGTGTGAAGTTGTAGTAGCCATTACTGCGCATAATGAAAACTGAACCGTCACTGGAATCAGTGACTGTTGCCTGGAAGATATCATTGCCGTCCCGATCAGCTTCATGACTGTATACCCAGCTAAGATTGCTGCCATTATCTCCACCGGTCTGATCCAGAGTTGTCATTTCGGTGAGCGAGGCAGGCGTCGGGTCGTAAGCCACATTGCTCAGTTGTGCATCCCTATCATCACCGGTATAGGTCATGTCAACTGAAGCAACACCGGAATATGCAGACAGGTCGATACTCGTGCCACTCGTCGCCGAATGCACCACGGTCGCTATGCCACTACCTGACGAATCGTAAAGCTCCAGGGTGACAGCATCACCCCTATTAGCCTGGTAATCGTTCATTTCAAGCACCAGGTTGTCTGCACCATACGGCAATGCACCGCCGTCAAATGTGATCGTTAATGCAACACCGCTGTCCTGGTTATCGAGCCTACTATCAGAACGTCCACCACTAACACCAGCACCATTTCCATCAAAGCCAACCCCGCTCGTACTACTCAGTGAGAAATCAGTGGTCGTGAAATCGGTCGAGTCGTTAATGGCAACATCGGCTGAAGCGCCTGTGGGATCAGGCGGCATGACGAGCGTGGTTGTCAATGCCAAATCTAACGAGATTTCCGAACCTCTGTAATTGAATTCAGTAACTACCGCATCGTCTACGATCTTGTCGACCCCGGCACCCTGGGTCGCAAACGGTGTGAAATCCTCACCGAACGATGGACCGCCATCGGTGCCTTTTGCAGTAACCACATTGCCTGCCGCCGTTTCATAGGTATCAACCGAATGGAGGTCATCACGTGCATCAGGAACATCATCTACGATATGTATGGTTGCGGTCGCCGATGCCAGGTCGCCATCGCCATCGATAATCGTGTAGTCAAAGTCGAATGTCGCCTCCGCGGTACCATTCGGTGCAATGAACGAATAACTGCCATCGGCAAAATCAAATGTGAACGTACCATAGTCAAATCCATCATCGTCGTTCAAGGTCAACCTGGATCCATCTATGTCTATTGCCGGCAATGCCGGTGACACGCTGATCGAGCTGCCGTCGTAGTTGAAAACGTACGTTGTGACTGGCGTACCGAGTTCCATCTCGATCGACTGGACGTAGCCGCCATCAGCACCGAAATCGATATTCTCTATGCTGCCATTTGCTACGATGTTGCCACCAAACGCTGTCGGCACCGTGCTCAGTAACTCAGCTTCGAGTTGTGAAATGTCTGCGACAATCAATGCGTCGTCGACATGGCCGTGACCGACGCCCATAGAGTCGATATTGTGTATGTAATTCAGATCGCTGAGATCGCTCGGCAGGCTGGAGCCAATGCCGACAGCATAGGAATCGATCGAATTTTCGTTGGCGAATTCGAGATAGCCACTACCCACTGGTGATGTACCGGCATTGGCCTCGCCATCCGAGATAAAGTAGGAAATATTCTGCACGTCATCAGCGGGGTTCTGCGCAGCCAGATCATCCAAGAACTGCGTCTGAATTTCATCAGTGGCATCGACGTAATTTGTGCCACCGCCGGGCGTGACTGAGTTCAACGCGGTCTCAAAGGAAGCGAAGTCGCTATATGTGCCAACGAAGGTGGCCGATGAGTTGAACGTAATCAGGCTCACGCTAACTCGTGTCGACTGGTCAAAATATTCCTCAGCCAGCGCCGACAGTGATTCCTTGGCAATCTCCATCCGCGTCGCTTCGCCAGGAGGTGGATTAGTACTACCGGACACAGCCCCCCAGCCCATACTGCCTGAGTCATCCAGCGTGAAGACAATATTGAAGACCTTCTCTTCCGATTCAGGCACGGTCTCGATCAAGTCATTCGCCACCGGCACATCGTCGATGATATTGATCGTCAAGCTATCCTGCTGCGCCGAACCACTCGTGAAATGGTAAGTGAAGGTTTCGTTCACATCTGCACTGGTGACGTCATTCGCCTCCAATGTATAGATGTAATCACCTGCACTGAATCCCGGGTTTGTATTGTCGGCGAAGACCGTCAGCGTTCCGAGTGGCGTATCAATAGTAATGACGCCACTACCATCCGCAGTGTAGCTTGTTGCATTGAAGTCGACACGATCCAGCGTGGTCGAGCCATCGGCCGCCGCGTCATTGGCAAACAGATTGCCACTTGCGACATTCAAACCACTGCCTTCCTCGGTACCACTTGGCATGGCGCTTTCGTAAACCGTGTTCACGTCGGCTTCCGTTGAACCCACATTGATCGTAGTCGTGCCGACAGTGGTCAATTCACCATCCGACACGCTATAGGTGAAGACATCAGTGCCGTCGGTCGTACCCGCATCAAACTCCAGTGAGGTCAATTCCTCAAGTGTCAGCACATCATTGACACTGACCGGTGTACCGTCAGCCAGGGTCACCGCGCCCACGCTCGTCGGCAATCCGGTAACCGTGATGACCAGTTCAGCATTGTCCGTATCCATGTCGGTTGGCGCTACGATGTTCAGAGCATTATCCTGTGCACCGGCAACCGAGAAATTATTGCTGTCGAAAACTTCTGGCGCATCATTTACGGGCATCACCGTCAGAGTGCCGGCATCTGCGCCGAACAGATTGTTATAATCCGCGTCATAAGCCTCGACCGTGATCGTGCGTGTCGCGCTGCTTGGATTCTCGGACAGGTTTTGATATGCCAGCGTATCAAGGACTGACTGGTACTCGTATATGTCAGCCCCGCCGGTTAAGGTCAGCTCCCATATGTTTCCGTCAACATCGGCCGCGCCGCTTACACTAGTGCCAGCTGTCAAATAGGACAAGCTATCCTGGCCTCCAATATAACCTTCGACGCGCACGACAACTGAGCTCAGATTGTTGTTATCAACATCAGAGATTACGATACCTGGGAGCAACGCCACCGGTGCATCATTCTCGGTGTACGTCGTATCCGGCACCGAGCTAACAAGTGGCGGATTGACAGCCGTGTTGCTCACTGTAACTGTCACGGTAGCAGTATCTGTCTCGCCGTCGGCATCCGTGACGGTATAGGTGAACGTATCCGTACCGGAGAATGCTGGATCGTTGGGTGTGTAAGTATAGGTACCGTCACCGTTGTCGACGACAGTGCCATGCGCGCCCTGGGTAAAGCTCGTCAATGTAGCGCCATCGACCAGTGAATCGTTATCCAGCAGGCTGCCAATAACCAGCGGCGTATCCTGCTCGGTAATGAAATTATCGTCAACTGCATCTGGCGCACCGTTGTTGGCACCGATTGTGCCTATACCCTGAACCCCATCAGCCATCAAATGCGAGCCCGATACGAAGTTGACAGGCTGGTTGAAGTTGGTCAGGCCGAGCGAGAAGGTTTCGTCACCCTCAAAGTTGTTAGCATCACTGTTGACGGTGACACTTACGGTTGTCGAACTCTCTCCAGCAAGAATGGTACCCGTTGACGCAATACCGACGTAATCAGCACCCGCCAATGCACTGATATCGGCAGTGCTGTAGTCAAACGTCAGGTCACTTGTCAGAGTCTGATCCAGTGAAACGGTGAACACCAGAATTGCCGTACCAGCAGCAGGCTCCTGGACAGACACGTCGGTGATAGATACTGTTGGCAACGTCACAACATTTACTGTGGTGACTGCAATATTACTACTAGTGGTACCGTCAGAAACCGACACCTCGATACTACGCATGCTATCGGCGGACGATCCGTCATTGGTAAATTGAATGGAGCGGATTGCAGTCTCATAGTCTGCGATAGAGGCACTGCCTGATAAGGCCAGGCTGCCGGTTGCTGGATCAAATGCTGATGCAGTGATCCCTGTCGGCAGGCCGCCGACTATCAAAAGATCTCCGGCCTCGGCATCGGCAATCGTAATCGTGGCCCCCTGCATCGAGCTGGAATCGAGATCGCTAATCGATATATCGACATCAGCAATGGAAACGCCAGCACCACCCTCAGTAAATGTCGTCACATAATCAGCAGCCAATGCGCCACTATCATTATCCGTATCGAGGTCTAGTGTTGGCGTATCGTCTACGGAGTTCACTGTAATGCTGACGCTCTGGGTCGACGATTCACCGGAGGCTACATCGGTTACTGTATAGGTGAAGCTGTCGGTGCCGCTGAAGTTAGCATTGGGCGTGTAGTCATAGCTACCATCGCTGTTGAACACGAGATTGCCGTTGCTGACCCCAGAA
>Ga0272441_10005251_pt1 | contig 22718 bp, 17 predicted proteins | sample SSMProp6N_FD_193582 | JGI IMG/M metagenome (GOLD analysis project Ga0272441, IMG submission 193582) | Marine sediment archaeal communities from Little Sippewissett salt marsh, Falmouth, MA, United States - SSM-Prop-6N | ecosystem: Environmental > Aquatic > Marine > Wetlands > Sediment ... | reverse complement strand
TTGATGCTTTTCATGATGCGCTCCTTTAGTAGTTGAATACTGATAGCATTGTATCATGCCGGGATATGAAAGTCAATGCCAATTTTGCAACGTTTTCGCAATGTTTCTCCGGCTCTCCGGATCTACCAGCTTGCCGGGTTTGCCGGGTTTGCCGGGCGGATCCTGGGCGGCTCCCGGCTTGCCGGGTTTGCCGGGCTTGCCGGGTTTGCCGGGATTGCCGGGATTGCCGGGCGTGCCGGGCTCGCTGGTAGGCTGGGCGTGCCGGGTGTCGCCATAAAAAATTTCCTCATCGACACCCCCACGTTGGTATTTGCTTGGAGTCTCTTCATGTTGGGTCCCCTTGCGTGTAAAAAACTGAGGGGTATTGAGATTAGCGGTGTCTATAAGAAGTTCTTTGCAGACGCCACTCCCCTACCCTACCCGAATAATGCCAGTTTCCTCTCATTCTGGCAATTATTGGACCCTTGACAAAGGGGCAGGGGTGTGGTATAATATACGCCTAAGTGTTAATAACAAACTTCTTGTTAACAGTTTTGGAGAAACCATGGCTCGATCATACAAGAAAGCGGTATTCAAGAGCGACAGCAGTTACAAGCAGTTCGCCAAGAACCAGGCCAACCGGCGGGTTCGCCGGACAGCCGGCGTGCCGGAGTACGGTGGGCACAAGAAGGTTTACAATAGTTGGGACATCGATGATTGGATCTTTGATATGAGGTTCGGGACTGGCAGAGGGTTGCCAAAGGGAGCAAAGAAGACTAGATCGGGATGGGTAATCCCAAAGTGAGGATCAGTGAAAGATATTGGAACGCTTCAGGTGGAGTTGACGAAGGAACTTGCGAAAAGAACTAGCGACTATATGAGCATGCCGCTTTACATGAAGATCGGGGACACGTATGAGCCGGTCGACGACATAGAGGCAAAGGCTTTAGTCGGGTATATTTGCGGCTTGGCTTGGGCACTGAATAAATCAATGGGCGTGGAGGACTGATGGTGACAGTTTTTGCATGGATAGTTGTTGTGCTGTTTGTGTTAGTTGCCCTGTACCTTCTAATCGAAAGCGGTGAGTGGAAGGTGCTTCTGTTTGTGTTGGCGCTTTTCACTATCCTTGGCTTGGCGTCGTGGGCAATAACTTACCTGATATACATTTACGGATAAGGAGATCGGTGATGATAAGCAAAGAATTGATTATAGGCGCAACTATTGGGCACCTGTGTTCAATGCTCGATAAAGGGCTAGACCCTCGCAAGGTGGAGTTTCCCAGAATGGCAGAGGAAATCTTGAGCACCCTCATCGCCGAGGATGAGCGACCCAAGTCTGATTGGGATATTATAACAAGCAGTTGTGTTGCGGGTGGGAATAGCGCAACCCTCACCGCCGAGGATGAGCCGAAACTTACCTTTCGTGATTGGTGCATACTGATGAAAGACCATCCCGATAGCAAAGGCGTGCCCCTCACCGCCGAGGATGAGAGATGAGATATAATATAACTTGCCAGTCCTGTGGTTCGGTATACACCGCCGACAGGATTGATAACTGTAAGCACTGCGGCTCACCGGTGGCTATCCGGGACATCCAGGATAACCGGGTTCTCCGGACAACCGTCCGTGTGAACGAACACAGCCCGATGGTGATCGAGCGAATGGATGATCCGTTTGAGCCATTTGTGACTCGATTCAGGGCATATAAGTGGGTTGACGGACAGAAGGTAGCTTGCGAGATCATGGTGTCCGATCACATGATGGTGGACGCCAACTTCAACGTCAGGGAATATATCGAGCGGCACCTTCGCCACAAGATTGCAGACTATATCGCAAACCAGACCGAGGTCGTTTACGACAGAGATCTCGGATATCCAAGACAAACAGCTTACGCCATGATGGACTGGAGGTGATATGAGTCCAAAAGGAAGACCTAACTATGCAAGACCAGATGGCAACTCAACGGCGATCGTCGACGGGCTTAGGGAACTCGGCTTCGACGTTGACATCATGCCTATACCAAATCGATATGACATTGTTGTATCGGGGGTCCGGCTTGGTAAATCAAGCTCAACTTTTACTGTGGACACCTCAGTTAGGGTCGAGATCAAACGACCCGGAGAAAAACTCAACGCCAACGAAGAGTCCTACTGGGAAAAGCAGAAGAACCCCGGCTCTTTGATACGGGCCGAGAGCATTGACGATGTTTTGGAATGGTTTGGGCGCACATGACAAATGTCATACAATTGGGTGACAAATGTCACTTAAGGTCTTGACAACGCAGGTCACTTATGATATAATGGGTGACCTGCGTAAAAATATGGGTTTGTGATGATAATGGGAACATGCCTCTTTTGCAAGGAGGTCATCTGGGTTCGAGTCCCAGCAGATCCACCTATAGCCGGGTAACTCAATTGGACAGAGTGCTTTCCTTACAAGAAAGAAGTTGTGGGTTCGAGTCCCACCCTAGCTACCTCGACGCCCTGTCGTCTAATGGGAAGACGCCGTTCTGATACAGCGGTAACAACGGTTCAACTCCGTTCGGGGCTACCAGCCTCATTGGTGTAAGGGACAGCATAAAGGTGTTCTAAGCCTATGGCCTTGGTTCGAATCCAAGATGAGGCTCCTATGCGATCATAGTTGAGCGGATCAACAACTGTCTTCGAAACAGTATTGGGTAGGTTCGAATCCTACTGGTCGCTCTCAGGGGTGATAGAAGGTTCGAGTCCTTCCTTAGTTGAGTGAGTATGGGATACTCAGCCCCACATGGTGATCTTGGTGTAGCGGTAACACGCTTGGTTGTGAGCCAGGTTTCACGGGTTCGAATCCCGTAGATCGCCCCTAGTGGATGGGTTGCATTTGACGACCACTATAAAAAATGGAAATTGCTACCCAGCGTGACGGGAATCCGGCATACCTGGCTTGCTCAAAACAAGTCGTTTGGTGGTTCGACTCCACCCGTTGGGACCTTATCAGTCTGTAGCTCAGACCGGCTAGAGCGGTGCGTTTGGGGCGCAAAGGTCGCAGGTTCGAATCCTGCCAGACTGACCTAAGACCCTGATTCCGAATGGACAGGAAGCCGTTTGCAAAGCGGTTCAAGAGGTGGTTCGATTCCACCCAGGGTCTCTGGCCTCCTAGCCAGTGGTGCGGTTCATTTGGATCGCACCACACATGCCAATGGACTACGTTAGGACGTAGACTTCTCTTGTAAAGAAGACTGAGCAGGTTCGAATCCTGTCATTGGCTCCTAATGCGGATATGGACTAACAAGTGTTGGTCACTGGCTCATAACCAGATGAAGTCGGGTGCGATTCCCGAATCCGCTACTGGCCGAATGCGGAAGCGTTTTGGGCCCTCCTTTCGCAGTTCCCCCAGTCTGCGTTATCAAAATTGGGCAAGCCTGAGTGGCGTAGAGGTAACGTGAGTGGCTTCCAACCACCAGTCCAGGGTTCGAGTCCCTGCTCAGGCTCCTGCGGGCGTGTCCTGGTTCGATTCCGGGGTGCTGACTAAATCGAGTGCACTCGATCAGCATTAGCATAATGGTAGTGCAGTCCGTCAATGGAGAATTGGCCGAGCGGTAAGGTAGCGGTTTGCTAAACCGTACACGTGAAAACGTGCGAAGGTTCGATTCCTTCATTCTCCGCCTAGGGAAAGTAGGGAGCAACGGTGCTCAACAGGTCTTGAAAACCTGCCCGTGTATCCGCACGATGGTTCGATTCCATTACCTTCCTCCTATGAGTGTTTCGTATTCTGGGAGTACCCCCGGCTGTAACCCGGCAGAGAGTGGTTCGATTCCACTAGCACTCACTTATTCCATGGTGGCGTAACGGTAACGCAAACGGCTGTTAACCGTGAGATTGTAGGTTCGAATCCTACCCGTGGAGCCTTTGGTCTGGTAACTCAACGGAAAGAGTATCCGGCTGTCTACCGGAAAGTTGCGGGTTCGAGTCCCGTCCAGATCGCCTTATCCAGTTGTAGCTCAGTCGGGAGAGCAGTTGGCTCTTAACCATCAGGTCGGTGGTTCGATCCCACCCAACTGGACAATATGCCTTCGAAGCATTGTTGGTGATGCAGAGGACTTTTAATCCTCAGAAGCAGGTTCGATTCCTGACGGGGGTACAAGCCGATCGGTTTCGGGTGCAAATGATCAGCCGGTCGGCCCTGAAGATCCTAGACCCTGCGGTAGGGTAACACGCTCATAACGTGTCAGGTTCGGGTTCGATTCCCGTAGGATCTACCTATGTGTCTCTCGTATTCTTGGTGAGACCTCCGGTTGAAGCCCGGATGAGACTGGTTCAAAACCAGTGGGACACACTACCATCGGGTGCAGGCCGTCGACGATAAAACATAGTCTGTGTTCGGTGGTCATGGAATCGTGGTCTAAAGGTTATGACATTGGGCTTTCAACCCAATAATCAGGGTTCGATTCCCTGCGATTTCACCTAATGGTCGATGGTGAAGAGGTATCACAAGTGACTCTGACTCACTTATCGGGGGTTCGAATCCCTCTCGACCTGCCTATGACGGGTTCGTCTAGTGGAAAGACACGGGCCTTTGAAGCCCAGGACCTTGGTTCGATTCCTTGACCCGTTGCTATAGGGGTATGCGCTAAATCAGGCTGGGCCTGAGACGGACTCCAAACCCGTTGCGATTAGGTTCGATTCCTCGTACCTCTGCTGTGCTTCCGTGGCGGAATTTGGCATACGCACACGTCTTAGGAACGTGGTTCTGTGGGTTCGACTCCCACCGGGAGTACCTTTGCCCGGCTAACCTGGTCACCCAGGATCGCCGGGCGAACCCTCCGGGTAACCGGAGGATACATTCAAAGGGGAGACATGACTGGATTACTTATCATCCTGGCGGTGATTTGTATGATCATGCTGGCTTTTGCCAACCTTAGCCCTCGACGATAAGTCGGGGGCTTTTGCTTTATAAGGTGACAAATGTCACTTTCCTGCTTGACAAATGTCATCCTACATAGTATAATGAAGTATTGCAAAAAGCTAACGTTGCTGATATTTATTCAGGAGATTTATGAGAGAGGAAACAGTGTGTAGAACTGAGGAAGAACTCAGGCGAGATTACCTAGTACTGCAAGAATTGGACGACTTTATGGAAGAGAATCATATCGATCCTGCCCTGAAGTTCATTCTGCGTCTACAGCGGAGAAATTTCCTGACGACAGAACAGATCAAGGATGACTTGGTTCCGGTTGCGGCTCATGCGAAAGTCTGCAAAGATAACCCGTCCATTATTTGGTGCTTCAGAAATAAAACGCTTGTAACCGTCACGACCGTTTCTGGTATTTCTTTCTTCGTAATTATTCTTTATCGCATTGTAGAATACTTCGTTGGGTTTGGCGACCTGGTCGCTAAATTCCTCGTGCCGTAAAAAAAACGTAACCCGCCTTCGGCGGGAAAGGAATAGGTAATAGAATGGAATTTGTAGACTTGGTACAAGCGTGGCTGTACAATCTTGCGGTTGCCATCCTTCCTATCATCGGTGCATTTGTGGTAGCTTACCTCAAAGCTCTTATTGAAAAGAAGATGGTTGATATTGCTGAGGCAAAGCCACAGCTAGCCGACGCTATCCGGCAGGCCGTCAACCTGGCTGTCAAAGCCGCCGAACAGGCTGGATTCGCTGGGTTTGTCGATGAAAAGAAACAGTACGCCTTGAATATTGCACAGATCTGGCTGAATGAAAACGGCTGGGACGAGGTCGACATTGACGTTCTCGAAGCCGCTATCGAAGCTGAGGTTCTTGCTCTGTTCAATGAAGAACGTGGTGAAAAGGTACAGCCAGCAGGACTTTGGAACTCTTCTGCCTGGTAAAATAAATGCAGATTGAAAATCTGTCGCTTGATGAACTTGCGGAGCTTCGCAAGGAAGCCCTGGTTGCCCGAAGTCGTGAGTTTTCACCTTCGGGCTTCTTGGCTTTCTTTGAACTGTTGCACAATATCCCGATCCACAAACATGGTGTTCGGTGGGCGCACGAGGTATTTGAGGCACACGAAAAGGGGTTGGGGTATCTCAATAAAGCGCACCGAGAATCAGCGAAGAGCACCTTCGCTAAATTCTTTATGGCTTTCTTTATTGGGCACCATCCAGAAAAGTCAAGTATGATCGTTCGTATTAACGACGACGTTGCTGGTGAAACAACACAAGCTATCGCAAACATTATCGAGTACGACCCACGATGGAAGAGGGTATTTCCTCATGTTGTTCCCGACAAAGACGTTGCTTGGGGAGCCAAGGGTTACGAAGTCAAACGGACAGACATGGAAGGAAGAACGGAAGCTGAGAAATACGAAGCCTGGCGGCAAATAAGAACGTCAGGGCTCGTGGATCCGACATTCGTGGGTTACGGATGGAACTCTGGATCTATTATTGGTTCTCGTATCAACGGTGTTGCTTTGATCGATGATATCCACGATACTAAAAACACAAGCTCGGCCAGACAGCTCAAGGCTGTCAAGAAGTGGCACGGCGAAACGTTTGATCCGTGTATTCAGGAAGGAGCGTTCGAGATCTGGAACTATACTCCCTGGTTGGAGAACGACCTATACGCCTCACAGGAATCTAGTGGGACTTATATGCTGTCTTCCACACCAGTCATGTATGAGGCTTCGAAAGACGAGCCAGGCGCAGAAATGTGGCCAGAGGATCCAATGATTCCTCTTTCCGGAAAGTACTATGTGCGCTACCTGCCCGAATTCTGGCCTTGGGAAAAACTAAGCAAGAAGTACAAAAGAGGTGCTGACGACGATGATTCAGGTGGTCACATCAACTTTGCCAGAATGTTTTTGCTGGATCTCGAAACTGCAAAAGGTCTCGATCTTAAGTCTGAGTGGATCCGGAAATACCCGGCAGACCAGATTGATTCGAGTTGGCCGGTTTTTATGGGTGTCGACTATGCCTCTACGATGGACAAGATACGAGATAAAGACCGTGACTATTTTGCGCTGGCAATCGGAAGAGCACTACCGGGTGGTGGCATCGTTATCACCGACGGCATTAAGAAGAAAGTTTCAAAGGCTGAAGCAATCAAAATTGTTCTTTCGTATTGGGGAATGTATCCGACGACACAAATGATCGGCGTTGAAAATATCGGGAAAGGCGAAGAATTTTATAACGACCTACTCCTTTCTGTAGACATGGTGGGGCGAATACCGCCTCTCGTTCCGATCAAGCATGGTCGCAGAAGTAAGGGAGACAGGTTCGAGAATTGGCTTGCACCCCGTTGTGAAACTGGAAGAATATGGTTTTCAAATGTGCCAACGCCGTTCTTGACAAGCTTTTATAACGAGTGGCTCACTTACCCTAACGCCAAGCACGATGACACGATAGATGCGGTGTACATGTGTGCATGGACAGCAGAAGGTAAGCTAGCAAGAAAGGATCCTGGAACAGGGACGGTAAAAAGAAAAAGAAGCTTCAACCCTTACGCATCAGTAATGGAGTAAACTATGAAAAAAGCCAAGTATTACGCAGAGAGAAACCGAGAAGTCATCCAGTCAAATAGAGAGAGAAATAAACTCTTTGAAAAAGTTGACGACATGGTTGAACTTCGGTACGAGCTTCCGGACGAACTGCGTCAACTAAAACACATGAGAACGATCAAGTCAACGGCACCCCTGTCGGCTATCCTGGTCAGCCGGAGAACCCTGGCTACCGTGGAGCCACAGCCGTTTATTCAGCCGCTGAACGATGAAGAGGGAACAAAGCAACTTGCCAACCAAACGGAGAAGATCTTGAAGTGGCAACTTCGCCAGGCTTCACGCAGGGGACAGAAGGACATTGTCGGTGATATCGTAGAATCCGCTCTCCGCTACGATATGGTGGCTGTACAGACCATCCCGATCGAGTGGCAGTTGAAGGGACAGCTCGGTAAGTCTCTTAATAAAGAAAGATACGATAACGCAAACAGCTACGGACAGTTTATGGTCTCTGTAGAGAATCCCAAAAACGTGCATCCTGTATTTGACGCACTTGGGCTCAATACAGTTATCCTCGAAAAGGTCATGACGGCAAGGGACGTTGTATCGTTCTATGGGAAAAACGCCGACAAAGTTTACAACAAGATTAAGGATAAGCCGGAGGAACTGTATGTAACCTTGTACGAAATGTGGGATAATGAAGTCAGATTTGTGTACTGCACAGAGCCACGAGTGTCCCAGGTAGGCGGGGATGTTTCTGACATTTGGTGCGAATTGATATTGAAGGAACATGGGCTCCCATTTATTCCGTGGACAATAGTTGAAGGCGGAACAGGACTTGCGGGATCCCCATCACACTCTTATAGGGGTATACTTACTCCAATAGCGCACACGAAGATGTATGAGACTCAATGCCTGGCAAGATCTCTTTCGTTCTCAGAGGCGATATCACACTCGGCGTCTCCGAGGGGGATTGTCTTTTCTTATTCGGACGACAGCGTAAGGATCGATTACGGCGACATCAATAACACGATATATCTGAACCCTGGAGAGGATTACCGACAGATCAATCCTCCTAGAATCGACGACAACCTTCTTCGTATCTTTGAGGAAACTGGGAATGAACTCGATCAACTGACGGGTATGAAAAATCTACAAGCCCTTGACCTTCCTTCCGGAACTGCGTTCGCCACGATCAATGCTCATATCAAGGCGGCCACAACTGCACTTGACCCGGCGAAAAAGTTGTCGGAAAGGGCGCTGGACGGCGTTTACACGAATATGCTTTGGTGGACAAAGTTCACGAAATCAGATCTCCGTGGATTTGCCGGCGAAGATTCTGCTGGTGGTGTTATGGTAAGATCTCACGAGCACATCGACCCGAATAGGATTATCATCGAAACTAAACTTGCGGCTCACGTTCCGACAGATAGACTACAGAAGATCAATGCGGCGAGCTTGATGAACAAAGAGCTTATGTTCTCCAAGGAAGACGCTTATAAGGAGCTTGACGTGGCTGATCCCGAATCAGTAATATCCAGATGGGAAAAAGAACAGATGCGTGAAGTAGCCCTACAAAGCCAACTAAAACTTTTGGCGGCGGAAGCTGATCTACAGATCAAGCAGAAAAACATGCAGATGGAAATGCAGGCTCAACAGGCTATGCAAGCCCAACAAATGCAGATGCAACAGGCTATGCAGATGCAACAGCAACAAGACATGCAAGCGCAACAGCAACAGCAAGCTGGTCAGCAGGTTGCCCAGGCTGGCCCAGGCGGGCCTGGCGGGCCGGGAATGCCGCCTGGCGGAATGAGACGAGACCCGCAAGGTCAGCCGATGAACTCACCGCAGACACAGCAGTTGCGTGGCAGAGGCTTTGATCCGAATAGTGGCGGGATAAGTCCCAACAATGCGGATCCAGAACAACTTCTCAGGGAGTCTATCACGAATAGACCCAAGCGATAAGGGGTAGAAAATGGCACTAACCAACCAACAGGTTCAAAAACTCAGAACGGGAGCACCGGGTTTCAGGTTGCCTTCGGAAGAGTATAGCTACTGGCGACATAAGTATTACCAACACAACGATATCATGCGCCTTATGTCCGACAAGAACCGAAGTCTTGTCGACCAGGCAGACCGTCGTCAAGCCGCCGCATTCTCCGGGAAAGGAGATCTTGACAGAGCCTGGGTTGACGGACAAGCGGGGTCAATCAAAGGTGGAAAATTTATTGCCGACGGCGCAAACACAGCGACGGAATTTCTGGTTTCAGACGGGGACACCCTGGAGGACGCCGCAGAAGCTCTTGGGCAAGACCCCTTGACAACTATGTCCTCTCTTGGTCCCGACGGTCTCGTGCCCGGTACTACGGTCACAAACAGATCTGGCGGGAAACCTATGATGTCTCCATCTTGGAGTGGCGGAGAAGAAGATGACGAAGAGGGGTACAGAGCCGATTGGTGGAATACGCCGGACGGAAGCCGTTACTGGAAACCTGGTTTCAATATTAACGACGACATGGTTGGGATGAACGCAGGAGCTACAAGAATCCCCGCCGGCGTGAACGTTGAGGATTATCTTAACGAAAAGTACGGGGTCGCAGGCAAAGGTTTTCTGGGGAACGCCAAAGATTGGATACAGCAAGAGGCTAGAGATTGGTGGCAAAGTGTTGTGAATATGCCAGGAGGCGGGAACTCTGGCGAAGCGATTGGAACAACTGTTGATCGTAACTTCGGTGAACGCATTTGGCCGAACAGGAGAGGACCGACCCCAACGCCAACACCGCAACCGCAGTCATCCCTGCCTGGCACGGGTGGCGGAAAGGTAGCGTCGCCACCTCGAGGAACCATGGGGCCTGATCCTTATTGGGCGGGGCCGAGAAACGGAAACTTTGTGCAACCAACAGATACGGGCGTGTTCCAGGGATACGATCCGGTTGAGTATGACGAGCCCTGGTACGATGACGCCAGAACCATCGCTTACGGACAGGAAGGAAAGAACATATCTGAAATGACTCCGTTTGAGAAAGAGGTATATTTCGGGTACATGGATTCGCCTGGCAGATGGGAAGATCTTACGGGCTGGGTAGAGAACAAAATTGGAGTAGACATCGACCCAACTGACCTTATGGGCGGGAACCTTGATCCTCAGATAGTTGATGCCATCGTGGGTGAAATGACGGATGCTGAGATCGGGTACCTTGTAAGCGTAGGTATCTTGGAAGAAGTTGAGCCGGGATCCGGCGTTGTAGGAACGGGGGGAGGATTCGGCCCTCCAGGTGGAGGTGGCGGATATTCACAAAGGGGCACACCTATAAGGTCTGGTTCCAGAAACTGGAGAAACGCACGAGCACCGATCCTGACTCAAACAAGCTGGAGTATATAAATGACTGAAAAGAAGCTTCCTATTCGAGCCACAGAAGATTACGATCTGGGGTTCGGGGATTACTCGTCAAAGGGTAAGCAATACAAAACAACAACGTGGGCAAAACAAAACCTTGTTATCGGAAAAGTAAACCGAATGATGAACGAGGAGTTTGCGCCTGCAGAATATGTGCCTGAAATGCGATCTTCAACGGGTCCTAAACCAGAAGATCCGCTGTCGCAACAGATAGCGGATGCCCGTGGATACGGGATGAGTGACATTGAGCTTGCCCAGCAACTTGGAACTCTGGTAGGTTTTACACCGGAAAACCTTTTGGCTTTCGACGAAAAACAGGCGCAACTTTTTGTCGACGAGTTGGTTGTTTCTCTGAAAGAATGGGAATCCGAAGGTTTTGTGAACGAAGATAACCGAACCGAGGTTGAGCCGCTTACTATGGAAGAGGCGATCAACAATGAGCAGGTTTCTACACTTGGGGGACACCTGCTTCGGGTCGTGGGACAAGACTTGCCGCCGAGCGAGGTAAGAGAATGGAAGCTTAACAGGTGGGATCCAAATAACACTGATGGACCCGGTGGAAAACCGGTTGACATTGACGGCAATCCGCTTCCGGAGCGTGCAATCTCGTGGATGGGTGACGGCCAAACTCCATTTTACGGGTATGGATATAAAGGTGCGTGGAAAAAGCTGCTAGACAATCTTGGTGCTATCGGGGAAAGCTTTACGTATCAAACGCAGGAAAGAGAAGGGTCTTACGAACGTAGGGTGTGGGGAGAAGGAACGGCCCCCCGATCTTCCGAAACTGGCTACCAGGCCACGGGCACAACAAAAGGTATACAAATCAGAAAGGGCGGAACCAGGGGATATGTGGGTGCCGGCCTCGGTGTTGTAGCTAAAGGTGCATTTGAAGTTTTCATGTTTCTCGCTCAACCTATGACTGAGTACTGGGAACAGTTCATGACTGGCGTAGAAATGTATGCCGAGGATGTTGCAAGAGAAACGGGTGCTTACGAAGAAACCGACGATATACTTGCGGACGTGGAGAGAAGGGGTACAGAGTCTGCAGAAACACTTATGAGCGGAGACGCCACTTTTTTGGAAAGGATGGGCGCAACAGGTAATATCCTTTCTTACCAACAGTCTATGCCTGCTATGTCAAGGTATTATTGGAACGAGGACGTAGATCTCGAAGCCTTGGGTGTTGAATGGGCGAGTTTCATGAAGGCATTTGACCCGGCGGTAAACCTTTCCAATTTCACAGTAGCGGCGGCGGAAGCGATATCCTCTGCTTTCGATAAAGACAAAAAGATGCCAGACATAAGCCCGTACTTCCAGGCCGGGAAAGGTGGATACACGCTTTTTGCAAACGAGAATGAAAAACAAGCCATACTTAATATGGGGAGATCTGGCGCAAGTAATCAGGATCTCGAAAAGGCTATTGCTCTCGTCACTAATCCATACGCCGAAATGTGGGGACAAATAATTGCAGACCCGTGGGACCTGGCCGTGTCCGGAATTGGTAAAGTGGCGAAAGTTGTGAACGCTGTCCCATCCGTTAAAAAGGCGGCAAAAGCCGTAAAGAGACTTCCGTTCATCGAGGATGCTATTAAGATTATGGCAAAAAGTTCGGACGAAGTCTCAGACGCCGCACGTGGCGTGGAGCTTAGAAAAATTATTGACGATGTCGTTGTTCCGGGACAAATAGAACGGAATGCAAAGACAGCGGCTAAAGTACAGGACGCTAGAACCGCTTTTATGCCTTGGCGACTAACAAAGAGTTCGTTGAGACAGGTCTCAAACGAGACAGTCGGCGAACTACTTCATATTCTTGGAAAACATTCAAGAAGTCCGCAAGAGGCCGCAGAAGTTTTGATTGAAATGGCGAGTTTGCACATTAGAACCGGAGACAATGTGGCAGATACCGCACGAATAAAGGCGGCGGTTGAAAAACTTCTTCTACACCCAGCCGCTAAGTCAATTTTTACAGATCGTGGAGACTTGGCTGGAGAAATATTGTACCAGCTTCTTAAGAAAGCCGACGGTACACTAAACCTGAGTAAAGCTAGCTCTAGATTTAACAATATCAAGAGGTCTGCCGACCTTGGGGAAGCCGCAGAAAAGCTTTTGCGCTACGCAAACCAAGCTATCGATAATGTTTTCCCGGATCTGGCAAAATTGCCCGACGAAGAGCTTACGCATCTTCACAAGGCGGCCCTGACCCTTGGTAAATTCACAACAAAACCTGCTAGATGGGTAAAAAGTAAACTTGCTACACCAATATACCTGATCTGGAACACGTCAAACCTCACAAAAGACTTTATTGGAACGAATTTGACGATGCTTGTGGATCATAAGATCGCCCCGTTTGTCAAAGCGGGCAAATGGTACAGATACGCTGACGTTGAAGCGGACTTGATAGCGATTCTCGGTAAGCTTCCGGAATCAGTAAAGCCTGGGTGGACTATTCTTGGGGATGAAGTCGGTGTCGTAGATAAAATCAGAACACCTCTCCAGCTTTCTTCAGAGGTACAGCGAAGACTGTCTGTCCGGGCTATGGCGAAGACGCTTACTGGAGTGATGGACGACTTCACAAGAGAGGGTATGATCCTTCCGAACACAACGATATTGACAGATGTAGGGTTTAGCGAAAACACCGCCAACGCCATCAGATCAGCACTTTTGAAAGCAAAGTGGGATCCAGGTGCTTTGGATAACTTTGCTGAGGAGGTCCTTTCCAAAGGTGAAGATTTTGTCAACTGGCAAACAGGAGCCTGGATATCAGACGCAGACAAAGCCCTTCTGAGGGACTATGGAGTTTGGGAAGGTGTTTCCAAGGCTCTGGACGACAACACAGACGACCTTGCGGGGTTCCAGCGTGCCGTATTCGAACTCATAGACGGTATAGACGAAGCTATACAAACCACAAAGCTAGAAAGACCTGCACTCGAAAATCTTAAACCAGAACAGGTGGATCCGGTATTTGAACCTGGTTATCAGTTCTTTGTACAAAATGCCGACGCCGCAACAGATCAAGACGCCTCAAAAATAGCCTCTCAAATCACGAGCGTGTCGCAAGTAAACTATTCTTCGAAGTCTGTTATCAATACAGCGGCTGGAGAGCTACAAAGAATAGCCGCAGAAAATGGGTTCGTCGATGAAGCAAAGGATTTTCTTGACCAAGCCGGGCTTGAAGACCTGCTTACCGGTGGGGAGAAACTTGCGGACGAGCAAAGATCCTTTTTTGAAAACTTGCAGAAGATAAAGCAAGAGCTTTATTCATTGCCTCACGGAGCGGAACCGGACGTCTATAGAACGGTATTGCGAAAAGTCTTTGGGGACAAAGTAAACAGTGCGCCGTTTGGATATATGACAAAGGATGATGCAATCCAGTCTCTTTGGTCTTACGTGTATGCGAGAAAAGATGCTACTTGGAGACTTTTCTCAGAGCAAAGATCAGCAAGCGCAATCAAGTTTTATGGCGAGGTGAGCGATTTCATTACCGGAATACTGGGCGAAGGATCTCACCTGAGCTCAACGTATTATGATGAACTGGTAGACCAGATGGCCTTTGTACGGGCTGGAGAAGGAACAGCGATCGTAAACGGTCTGGAATACAGGCTTGGCGGAATTGTTCGTGGATCTCTTCGGGGCGGAGACAAGGCTACTGCAGTTCGTGGTATCTTCGCTCGGTTTGGTATCGGGAAAATCTCTGATTCCAAATACACTGGCATGTTGACAGAGAACCAGATTCTTGTCGCCGTAAAGAAACACACCGGCAACCAATTTGATACGATCAACGATGTTCCTCTTCAGGTTGCCTTGGATACTGCGAAGGCTATGTACACAGACATGGGTCTAGAGCTCGGCAGAATGGCTGATATCGAAATCAGCCACATCCTGGGGCTTGACACCACAGATCTTAAGTCTTTGGGTGACGTGCGACGTGCTCTTCGTGATGAGGGGATCACCGAAACCATTGCTTTCATTCGAGAGAATGGTACTGACGGGGATATCAAGCTTCTTGACAGGCTAGTCCTAACCCTTGACGATATGCGCAAGGCGGAAATCAAAGATCCGTCTGTAATCGACAGTATCTTCGATCTTGGGGCCGACCTGGCTCGCCGGGATGCCCGGCGGACCGTGGCTAGAGTGGCTAACCAGGATCTCCCGTTGCACCTGATCGGGAAAGATCTTGATGAGCTGAAGAATTTGCCGGCAGACGAATTCGGTACTCTTTCCAGCCAGGTACCTGGGATGGCTCGACAGATGTTGAGCGAAATCCGACCTGCGGAAGAAATCCCAATGCACATCCACAGGAAGGGACAGGTCTTTGGTGGCCCAGCCAAGAATAGAATGTTCCTTCGGGAAGACGTAGCGACAATGGTTGAGCACGGAGACGACCTTGGTGTCCTGAATGAAGGGGACTGGATTGACAAGGTTCCAATGAGTGCTGATTGGTACCGGGATCTTACAAAAGGCAAGTCACATCTTGGGGATCTTGCCAGCCCCCCAAGCAAAGACACGATTATCCGGGCCTTGGAAGCCCTGGCAGAAGACAGAATACTGAGGAACAATAAAACATTTGATCTCTTGCGAGACATGCTGTGGGACCGACTCAAAAACGGTGGAGAAGGAATACCTCCGAACGGTTTCTTCAAGTTGCTCATGGATGGGGTTGATGAAACTATAGAAGCGGCAAAGACCGACATAAGAATCATAGAAACCATTAGTGAATATGACGAGCAACTAGCTGACGCATTTACTCTTGCAATGTTTGGCGACTCCGGAGCACGTGAGGCGCTTGACCTTCTTCTTTCTGGTGATGTAAAGCGCCTTGACGAGGCGCTGGATATCGTGCGTGGTACCGGAAAAATTCAAGAGTCTGTTACAGAGTTTGTTGTGAGTGCGAAAGATCTTGCCCGTGGAATTATTCCTGACTTTGATGGGGACACGCTATCAAACGCCCAGTTCAAGCAAATCGGGTTGTTCCACAGCGACAACTTCATTAAGCTTACCCACGGTAGCAACGGTCTTTCTATCGAAGATGCGGCAAAAGAGTACTATCGAGTGGGAGAGAATTTCCACTCTGAAAGAGACGCCGTTCTCGCCGCTACTGCCGCCTGGACGCACGGTGTAGTAAAGAAGGGGGCGTCTGAGGGTGGTGCGGCGGCTATCTTGAAGGAAGCTCTCGAAGTAGCCGTTAGAGAAAACCCAGAAGGCGCAAGACAACTTGCGGAAATCTCACAACGGGCTATCGACGGAGATACAGTCACCCTTACGAGGCTTCTCTCACGAGGGCAGACAGCCGTTCCTCTTCCGGATTCTCGGTTGCCAGACCTTGATCTTCATAGATTTTTTGAAGACAATCCAGACAAGTTGGTTGTTATGGAACTGGATACTGGCGGGGAAACAATACGCTACCTATTCGGAAGAAACCAGCATGGACAATGGACGTTCAGAACATACTGGGCCGATGACACCGCAAAGTTTGACCACTTCGGGGCCTATAATAGGAAGCCACACCACACCCCGCAGGAAGAGGTGAACAGGGTTATTGACATTTTGGCCTCGGTGGGAACTGACAATGGCGAGACACGAGTGCTCGGAACACTAGATCCAGGAGATTTGCTGGAGCCACGGAACGAACTTGACGGACTTGGGCAAATGATGTTCCAGGATGCTGTTCCACCTTGGGAAAAAGTTTCTCCTATAAGCGACTCTTACGTGGGTAGTTACCAGGGTCTGTTGCCTGGGCCTATAGACGAGTTGGCTGGTGGTCTTGTTTCTTTGACGGACAGCACGGACGAGATCGAGGTCCTTGGTGATCTAAGACCAGGTAGATACAAAACAAAGTTGGATATCGAGGTTCCCAAAGAGAACGTTTTGATCAACCCGGAAGTTATCCCAACTTCTGCCCACGGGCAGTCGGAATGGATTGTATCCGGAATGGACGGGGCGAGGGTTATCAATCCTCATACCGGGGAACTTGTTCACGTGTTTGATGGCACACCGGGAACACAGATTTCTTCCTTGAACGAGGTTTCAGTAAGATCTCTTGTCACAAAAAAAATTGAGCAGATCGTAGACAGTAAGTTCATCACGCAGGTTTCTCACGACGGTGAAGACGTTTACAGGGTTCTTGATAGCAGGGGCGAAGAGCTTGCGATTGTAAAACTAATGGAAAATCCTTCGGTTCCTGGCAAGGCGTACTTCACGATAGAGGTGCCAAAGGGCTGGGGACGACAAGAGGGAAGAGGGCAGAAGGCTCTCGAAACGGTCCAGCAACTGGCGGATGAGTTTGATCTAACACTTTATGGTGAGCCAGAGCCATTCACTCTGCAACCTGGTGCATCGAAAGAAAAGCTTATCGAGTGGTACACAGCAAATGGCTGGGTAGAAATGCCAGACAAGCCCGGTAGCTTCATGTATGAACCGAGAAGAATTCCAGACCCGGCACAGGCTTTGAACACAGTGCCGGATGGGGCGCAGATCTCCGCTGGCCGGGTGCTCCAGGAAACCCGGCAAGCCGTGGATGGCCTGTTTGACCGGCTGTTGACCGGGGCTAGCGACAACTTTGCGGAAGCCGTAGACGAGCCAGTAACTCCGGAAATGATGGCCGGGTGGACAAGGTATCTGGACCTGGTAAAAGGTAACCTGGCAGAGGCCAAGATAATAGGGCTTGAATATGCCAACCAGGTGAAAAATGTGACGTTCCCTAACTACGCCATGAGGTATGGTATTGACGATATCATGGGGATGATCTGGCCTTACCACTTCTGGTACACAAGAACCGGAGCGCAGTGGGTGTCGAGAATGTTCACGTCTGGTGCCGGATCTATGATGAGCCGGTATGGGAAGTACGTACACGCTATGTCGCAGGCAAAAGCCGAGCTTCCGGAACACTATAGAACATCACTTGATCTAAGTAAGATCCCTGGACTTGACTCGAACAATCCGATCTACTTCCAGTGGTCGAGATGGATCATGCCTCACTCTTTCTTGCTGAACGAGAACCAGTACAACGACAAATACAAAAGAGCGACTTGGTACGGATCCGTGCTGGATAACTTGAATTCATTTGGCCCTTCAACGTGGGCTCACCTGGCGGCTCTTACAGCCGTTGGTATGCAGAATGAATACAAAGAGGAAAAGGACGAAAAGTTCCGGATAGGTGCGGAGCGTTGGGCGGGGCGAGTACTGCCGTGGACTAGACCAATCCGTGATATCGGCGCATTGTTTGGGAAAGATTGGGAAGTGGATCCGTTTGTTCATTACTTCAGTGATGGCGTTGATCCGTGGTTGCGTGATGATATTTCCAGAGAGCTTTACGGGATGTACTCACGTGGCGATATCTCTTGGGCTCAATACGCTGAGGTAGCCTATAGCCAATCCGGCGAGGTTTGGGAAGAGGCTAAGATGAACGCCTATAAACAACAAGCTCCACAAAGCCTTGTTGGTATGTTCACCGGTGCTGGTGTGAAGGCCCGGACAAAAGAAGACAGAGAAATAGAAAGCATGTATAACCAGATGGGGCAGATCTTCAACCAGATGGAATATATGGAAAGAGAAGAGATCCTGCCCATGTGGGATCAGTTGAGACAGAATTTCCCATGGATGGACGCCTACCTTCTTTCAAGAAAAGGTGGATACGATAGAGACAGAGCCTGGGTGTACAACGTTATGGCTCGAATCCAGCCCGGACAATTGGATGATCTCCTGGAGGTCGCCGGGGTCGAGTACGAAACAATCCAGCAGTTTTGGGAAGACAAGGGTGATATGCGAGAGTGGGACGAGACACAGCACAGCAACCTTGTGGACGGTATCACTGTAATCGCCGCCGTTCTGGATATGCCTGACACTGCAACAACAGAAGACTGGTCTCTTGCGAAAGATCAGTACGGCTCATACGTAATGGAGCCGCTGAAGGTCATGTTCGACGACGAGATACACGACAAGATAGATCTGTACATGTCTCAGAAGGCGATCGATGATCCGTTGAGCAGACAGCAAGCGGAAGAGATTTTGCAGATGTTCCCGGAAATTGGGGAAGCTCTTGATGCCAAAAATGCGCTGATCCTTTCTAACCCAAGGTTGTCAGCTTACTACGCAAGCTTGAATACCGTGCAAAGCTTCTACAACGGGATCATGTATGAGAAACTAGATGAAATGTACCCCGGCATGGATGATCTCTGGACAGAATACTACGACCTCAAAAAGATCGGAGAAGAAGAGGCGGCGAAGAGATTCAAAAAAGCGCATCCAGAAATGAACGACTATATGGACACTCGTGATTTGTTCCGCCAGGTGACAGATCAGAGAATCGCAGACTTTATCGATTACCTTCCAGAGGGTATGCCTATGTTCACACGGGAAGATTTCCAGGCGGCAGAGGCTACACCGCAGGAACGAAAGCTTTATCAGTATGTGAACAAGTCGGAATTCCCTGGCTTGACGTTCAACCAGTGGAAAGAATACCTCACACAGCCTGTAATAAACGATATCGTTGCGGTTGGAAGAGGTGACGCCGTAATCACTCCGGAACTAGAACTAAGACTGACCCCAGTTGCGGACCAAATGGGGATCTCGGTCGAAATGCTGATCCGGGGTATTTATCAGCTTCGCTACTAACAGTGACAAGTGTCACATTGTTACTTGACAAATGTCACATCACATAGTATAATAAGATAGTTACAATTTAATAACAAGGGAGTAATTAATGTCTGACAAAGCTACGGAGAGACAGGTTACTTCCTCGGAGATCCTTGAAACGCCAAATCAAGAATCTTCGCAGGAAAAATCTTCTTCTTCCCCTGGTAATTCTGACGTAGAGCTTGATTCTCTTATCGAGAAACTTGCTTCTCATCCTCGTTTGGTCGAGGCCGTCACTGCAATATCCCAATCCGACAAGGATAAAGGGATAGCAAGCGCAAAGAAGGCCGCAAGCGAAGCCCTGGAAAGCACGAAATCGTTGAGAGAAACTGTAGCCCGGCTTGATGAGTACATCAACCGTTACGGAGACAAAGAGACCGCCATTCGAGAGATGGAGCGGGACGACAAGATCGAACAGATCCTCTCCGGCACACCGGCTACACAGGTTGACCGGCAATCCGCTGGCCCGGATAACCGGCCTTGGGCAGTGCGACAGAAAGAGATATTGGATTCCGTTGGTCTGTCACTATCAGATCCGAGAGTGATTGAGCTAGCTAAATCAAAGAACGCCTGGGACCACGACGAGTGGATCCGGGAGCTGGCAGAAAAATCTTTTGGCTGGGTGCAGACGGACTTGACCAAACCACAACCAGATATTTCTACCGTCGCTAACCCGACAAGAAGCGCAGGAACTTCTGGATCTTCAATGAGTGGCTCTTCCGAAGAGCTTGGAAACCGTATGGTTGAATTGCAGAAGAACTACTCGAAGAACAAAGAAGAGATCCACGCCATTGAACAGGAATTGATCCGGCGGGAGAAAGAAGGAAAATAAACTAAATGTCTATGAACACCTCAGCGGTACTCTCTAATTCAATTAGAGGACGCTACATCAACGAGTACATCAAAGGTGCGATGTCCCGGCAGGTTTATGAAAAGTACTGTTACCCTATCGCTGTTGATAAGGAAACACTGCAGAACTCTTCATCTGTGACCGTTCCGTTCCTGTCAGAACTTGACGTCAACGAGAATACTATCTCTGAAACTGTAGATATCACACCTCAGTCCCTGGACGACGCAACTGCCAGCATCACACCAACAAGCCGTGCTGATGCTATTCTTGACTCTGAAAAACTCCTGCTTCAGGCTTACACTGACTACGCCTCAGAACGATTCCAGGCGCTTGGTCGGAACATGATGGCCACAATCGAAGCACGGGCCAGCAACAAAGCCCTGAGCGGATCGCTTGTTCAACGAGCGGCCGCACGTGCGGCTCTTGACGCTGGGACAGCGGGCAACCGTCTGTCCGACGCCGAGTTCTTCAAGGCCGGAAACCAACTCAAAGAACATAACTGCCCTGCCCTTATGGGTGAGGACAATATGCCTGTAGGCCACGGATTCATGGCCACAATGCATCCTGACGCCTTCTACGACCTGCTTTCTGGTGGGAACGTGGACGACATCTTCAAGTATCAGGACAAAAGCATTTGGATCGACGGCGCTCTGTACACTCTAAACGGGTTCCAGATCGTTGTTACCCCATTTGCTAAAGTCTTCATGGGTGCCGGTGCGGACAACGGTACAGCCGCCGCATACGTACTGACAACAGACGCCGCTCGGCTTGACAAAGAGCTTGCCATCACCACAGCTACAAACGTTGCTGTAGGTCGGTACCTGTCAATCGGTACAGAAGAAACTGGTGACACACACTACCCAACCAACGAGCGAGTTACCCACATTTCCGGAACCACAACTTCCGTGATCGTGGGTGGTGGAGTCAATGGTGGTATGAAGTACAGTCACCCAGCAGGAACAGCGGTACGAAACGCTGACTCTGTTTACCCTGTGCTTTTCGGTGGACCCCGGTCTGTCGCAAAAGTATACGCTCCTGAAATCGGAGAATTCGGACAGGTTGTCGGACCTAAGAAAGACGGGTACGTTGACCAGTTCGTGTCTCTAGGTTGGAAGTGGTACGGAGACTACTCAATCATCAACGAAAACTGGTTGGTGAGGGGTGAGTACTCTTCAAGCCTGGACGCCTAAACCTTAGTATCATCCTGGGTGACTAGATCGACGGATCGAAAGTGGTTGTCACCGAGCCATTGTCACCCAGGCTATACCATATCGATGGGGGAATGGTGTGCCCCGCCCGTACATTAGGGACAAAATATAGATACAGGAGAAAACAATGCCTTTCGAACGAAAACTTAGGGTAAAAACCCTTACAGCAGATTACACGGTTACCGAACGTGACCACATGAGTATCTTCGTGATGGGATCTGGCGCCGATATCGAAATCACCCTACCGGCCGCTTCTGGTATGTCAGGTGTGATTGTCGAGTTCTACAACGCCCAAAACTACGAAATGAAGATCACTGGACCTGATGAAGGAATCGTTGCCTTCAACGACGCCACAGCAGACGCTATCAATATCACCACAGCCAACGAACACATCGGAGCTTCGGCCCGATTCTTCTGTGACGGAAGCCTGTGGTATTACCAGAACCTGAACGCTGGTGCCGCTCAGACCGTGACTGTTGTATCTGCCTAATCCGCAGATCAATCTTGACCCCGAAGAGGGACAGTGGACTCCCGTCCCTGTCCCTTTTCTGTTTGGAGTAACCTATGCCTTTTGAAGTAATCAAACGAGTACCTAATGTAGACGTCAAGGGAGTTACCCTTGGAGAAAAGTACACTCACCAGTTTGTGAAGGATACAGCGTTTCGCCTTCCGGACAGTGAGCGGGGGCAGGCCGAAGATATAAAACGAATGATCGGGCAGGACCGCAAAGACGGCAAGGAGCCTTCGGTGCTTGTCGCAGAGGTGCCAGACCGATCAAAGAAAATCAAATTTGTAAATAACTGGGGATCTGGTTCTGCGTGGAAACAGCCACGGCCCTGGTTAGAGGAAGACTAATATGGCGAATATGTTTGACCTAACCCTCCGCCTGGCGATGAAACTTGGTACATTTCGAGAGGGACTTGCTACTGCCGGTACAGACACAACACATACCACTGACACGTCAAGAGTAGAGGGGGATGACACCTTCAACGGCGGAACCCTTTGGGTTATTTGGGACGCCGATGGTGCCGATGCCGCACCGCAAGGGGAGTGGGCCAGGGTTACAGATTTTGTAAAGTCTACCGGGGTTATCACGCACGACGCATTGACAGCCGCAACTGCGGCTGGCGATCGCTACGGCATTTCAACGGGGAGATACCCGCTGGATGTTCTGAAGTCCGCAATTAATAGCGTCTTGATCGAATACAAGCAGGTACTA
>Ga0272441_10005250_pt1 | contig 22719 bp, 16 predicted proteins | sample SSMProp6N_FD_193582 | JGI IMG/M metagenome (GOLD analysis project Ga0272441, IMG submission 193582) | Marine sediment archaeal communities from Little Sippewissett salt marsh, Falmouth, MA, United States - SSM-Prop-6N | ecosystem: Environmental > Aquatic > Marine > Wetlands > Sediment ... | reverse complement strand
GTCGATTTTACCCCGGAGGTCTGGGAGGCCTTTGATCAGATGACATCCTGGGGGCTTGTCGATATCTTTCGTACGCATCACCCGGGGGAAGTCGGCCAGTTTGCCTTTTATGATTATCGCGTGCCCAACGCTGTCGAACGGGGGTTGGGATGGCGGGTGGACCATATCCTGGCCACGCCGTCCGTGGCCGAAAAGTCGACCGGGGCGGCCATTGATCTTGAGCCCCGGCGCGCTGAAAAACCCTCGGATCACACCATTATGACGGCCGAGTTCGACCTGTAATGCCGTCGGTTGCTGCTTTGAGAGGGGGCGGTGATGCGTCTATATTTACGTAATTGTTGTTGACAAGGAATATGGGAATGCGCGAAGAAGAGACGTTGCAAAAAACTAGTCAATGTGCTGTGCAGCAATGATGAACCTGTATTGAAGAGGAGTGAATTATGATTAAGATAACCTGTTTGGGGGCGGCCGGATCGGTAACGGGATCCAGTTATCTCGTTGAAAACGAAAAAGGAAAACAGATCCTGATCGATTGCGGTCTTTTCCAAGGTGGCAAACAGCTTGAGAAACGCAACCTGGCGTCTTGGGGTTTCAACCCCGCATTACTTGAGAACCTCATCCTGACGCATGCCCATATCGATCACAGCGGCAGGATACCGAAACTTGTCAAGGACGGGTTTCACGGCCGGATTATTACCTCCCCGCCGACGGCAGAACTGTGTCAGGTAATGCTTCTCGATTCGGCCCATGTGCAGGAGATGGATGCCGAGTGGCAGACGAGGAAAAACCTGCGACAGGGCAAAAAAGCGGTGGACCCCCTTTATACAATGGAAGATGCCGAAAAGAGCCTGCAATATTTTTTTCCCCTCGAACGGGATCACATCTTCGATTTAGGCGGAGGGATGCGGGCCCGGCTCAGAAACGCCGGTCATATTCTCGGATCATCGGTGGTGGAATTGTGGTTGCGAGATGACAGTCAGGACGTGAAAGTTGTCTTTTCAGGAGATCTGGGGAAACACGATCAGCTGATCGTCAAAGATCCCCACGAGATCTTTGAGGCCGACTATGTATTTATTGAATCGACCTACGGCAACCGTCTGCACCGGGCGTTTGAAGACAGTAAGGCGGAGCTCCTGGAAGCCATTCACTATGCCGTCGATCATGGGGAAAAGGTCGTGATCCCGGCATTTGCCATGGAGCGGACACAGGAAATCCTCTACCTTCTCGGTGAATTCTCGCGTGCAGGCAGCCTGCCCGACATACCGATTTATCTTGACAGCCCTCTGGCCATCAAGGCAACGGAGATTTTTCGTCAAAACAAAGAGTACTATGATGCGGAAGCCCGCGCTATCGTAGAACAGGGGTTCGACCCCTTCGATATGCCGAACCTTCACTTTACGCCGACAACGAGGGAATCGATCGCGATTAATGAGACTCCCGGGTCCGCCATTATTATTGCGGCCAGCGGTATGATGAATGCGGGGCGTATCAAGCATCATCTCAAACATAATTTATGGCGTCCCGGCGCTAGCATTATTATCGTCGGCTTCCAGGCCGAGGGAACCACGGGACGAAAAATTGTGGACGGCGCACGAACAGTCAAGATTTTCAGAGAGGATGTGGCCGTCAGGGCGAAGGTATACACCATCGGCGGCTTCTCGGCCCATGCCGATCGGGACGGACTGATGGAATGGCTGGGGCATTTTGCATCCTCGTCGCACCCTGACGTGTTCGTAACACACGGGGAAGAGACGGCCAGTGAGGCAATGGCCCAGCACATCCGCGAACAATACAAGCTCACTGCCTACGTACCGCACTGGAAGGAAACCCTGGTCCTTAAGCCTTTGAAGGGTAAAGAGAAGGTAACACCCGAAGTCACAGTGTCGGCGGCGCCGGGGGAGGCACTTGAACTGATGATTGGCGATCTCGAAAAAGAGATTACCCGGTTGCGGCAGGAACTGGCACGGAAGGGAAAGAGGGCTGTCGTTACCGATGCTGATGTGGAACGCCTCAAAAATCTTCATAAAGAACTGGAAGAAGTACTGACTGACTGATCCGGACCGCATGGTCTACCGGTGCGAATATGCCGAACGGACTCTCCGAGGTGAAAGTAAGCAGGAATGAGACACTACAATCCTGGTCTGGGGGTATCGCCCGGAGGGCATCCGCATGTCTTCACACGCTGACATATTCATGACGTGTACGGCAGGATCTTCATGATCCTGCCGTTTTTATTCGACGAAACAGTCTTTTGTAAAAATATCAGTGTTTACAATATTTTAACACGAACTATCTTTTTTGCGCGGATGCAAAAAATCTTCTTGACAAGGTTTTGTTAGTGCTTTATTTACCCTCATTTCCAGCGAGGAAAAATGCTGTGTCAGCGGCATTGCTCACCGGAAAAATCACGTCAGCACGAGGGGAAAAATCATGAAAGCTGTCGCCCTTGCAGGAAGAATCGAACTCAAAAAGTATCAGGTCGATCGTGATGCCATTCGATCGATGGCCATCAATATCGGACTTATTACCCTGGGCAGTATCATTTTCGTTATCGGCATGGATGGCATTCTCGTCCCGCACGGATTTATTTCCGGTGGGACCTTGGGAATTGCCCTCTTGGTCCATTATCTCGCACCGTCAATCGGTGTAGGGCTGGCCTACCTGGTGGTGAACATTCCACTGGCCGTTCTCGGGTGGTTTAATATCAGCAGACGCTTCATGCTCTACACCTTTTTCGGAATCATCGCATTCTCCACTGCTGCACATGTCGTTCATCCCGCCATGCCCGTTATTGAAGATCCCATCCTCGCGGCACTTTTGGCGGGAGTGATATGCGGTACCGGTGCCGGCTTTATACTGCGATCGTTCGGGTCAGCCGGGGGTATGGATATACTCGGGGTCTATCTCAATAAGAAGTTCGGGTTTCGCATCGGTTCGATTGTCTTTGCCGCAAATGTGTCCGTCCTTCTGGCAGGTGCGTACCTGTATGACATACAGATGGCGCTCTATTCCGTGATCTATCTTTTTACGACGGGTAAGGTGACCGATGCAATCCTGACAGGTTTTAACAGGCGCAAGGCAATGATGATCATATCCGATCATGCGGGTGCCATTGCCGATCAAATACTCAGTTGTAAGGGGCGGGGTGTGACCTTCCTGAACGGGGAAGGGGCCTTTACCGGCAGAGAAAAGAAAGTGATTTTCACGATTACCAGCCTGACCGAATTGCCGAAAATGAAACAGTTGGTATTGTCAAAGGATCCGGATGCCTTCATCGTCGTCAACGATACCCTGGAAGTGCTCGGCAGGAGCCACGGAACCGGAAAAGTCTACTGATTCACACATCACGCCGTGGTGGCCGCTGAAATTTATATCTGCCGAGTGGGCAACAACCGGCTGAAATCTGATTATATTCATTGACAAAGCCACACAGTTGCCTTCACAATGCGTATACAGCAGTCAGAGAACACACAGGTGGTGTCTGAGATGGAAGACACGGATACAGCCGTTGCACAACTGAGATATGAGCTCGACACTCTCAAAAAGCGGATTGCCGGACTCGAAGCGTTCGTGGTGACTCTCAGACAGCTTGAAGAAACGTTGCGGGAGTCGGAGGCACAATACCGGACCGTCTTTGAGACGACCGGTACGGGCATGATCGTCATTGAAGAAGATATGACCATAGCAATGGCGAATTCCGAAATCGAGGAGCTGACAGGGTACCTCAAAGATGAAATTTTAGGAATGAAAACGTGGCCTGATTTTATTGTCAGGGAGGACAGGGGCGCAATGATGCGCTATCTTGAATCCCGAAGGATAATGTCCGATGCAGCACCCAAGACCCATGAATTCCGGCTGGTTGACAAGCATGGGATTGTCAAGGATATGATGATTATCGTATCCGTTGTGGCCGAAACATCCAGATATATTGCGTCTCTTACCGACATTTCCGATAGAAAGCACATGGAGGAACAGCTCCGGTATTTAAGCAGTCACGATACCCTGACAGGTCTTTACAATCGTGCCTATTTTGAAGAAGAAATGAAGCGACTCGAGCGGAGCCGCCTGTTTCCGGTCAGTGTAATCATGGTCGACGTGAACGGGCTGAAGCGGACGAATGACACTCTCGGACATGCTGCAGGGGATGAACTTCTCACGCGTACTGCCCATGTGTTGCGGTCCGTGTTTCGCGGTGAAGATGTTGTGGCCCGGATCGGGGGTGATGAGTTTTCCGTGTTGCTGCCAGGGACCACACACCTGGCAGCCGGGTATGCCGTGGCCCGGGTGAGGGATGCCCTGGCAGATCACAACGAGACCGCCCGTGGGATACCTTTGAGCTTTTCCATCGGCTATGCGTCCGCGGAAAAAGGTGAACCCCTCGTCGCGGCGCTGAATGAGGCCGACAGGGAGATGTATCGTGAAAAACTGTCAAGACTGGCGCAGGATAATGCCTGAGGCAGTACCGTTGCATGGCTGTTGACGGATTAGGGAACGGGGGGGTGTCTGTAGAGCCATTTGCAGGCAGTGTTGCAGAAGGACGCGGATTCACAGTGCCGACATGCCGGAGAACGAGAAGTCCGTGCATGATTGTCGGGATGAAGGGCGAAAACACATTCAAAAAGTCGTCATTTTTGCACAAGCGGCAAAGAAAATAATTGCGAAACGGCACGAGAATTGGTTTAATGCACGCGAAGTTGTAAAATGGTTGTTGGACCGTACTCCCTCCGGATTGCAAAAATAATCTTTTCAAGAGCCGGGTCGGATTATGTACCTTATTGGTGATATAGGGGGAACGAAAACGGCGCTTGCCGTTGTAGCCCGCGAATCGGGGCCGCGGCATCTGCGCGCGGAAATGACATTTCCCAGTGCCCGGTTTCCCTCATTTAACGCAATCATTGAAGAATTTTTGCGGCATCATACCTGTGCAATCGAGAAGGCCGTATTCGGTGTTGCCGGCCCGGTTGTGAAAGGGTGTGCGCGATTAACAAATCTTCCCTGGCACCTCGACGAGCAGACCCTGGAAGAGGCGTTCGGGTTTGACTCGGCCATGCTTCTGAATGATCTGGAGGCAGTTGCCTATGGGGTACCCTCCCTGGAGCCTGAGGAACTTTTCACGCTCAACGAAGGTGACAGGGGGGCGGACGGTACCATTGCAGTCGTGGCACCCGGTACCGGTCTGGGAGAGGCCTTCCTGATCCGGGGCGGAAGCCGGTACCGCGCGCATTCCTCTGAGGGCGGCCACGGTGATTTCGCACCGCGCAGTGAGCGCGAGATTGAGCTGTTCTCGTATCTTCAGCGACTGTTTGGTCATGTAAGTTACGAGCGGGTGTGTTCGGGGCAGGGTATTGCGAATATCTATGCGTTCCTGAAAGACGGGGGATACGGGGTTGAACCCCTATGGTTGGGTGAGCGGCTGCGGGCCGCGGATGATAAGACGCCGCTGATCGTTAACGCCGCCCTTGACAGACATATGCCCTGTCAACTCTGTATGAAGAGCCTGGAGCAATTTGTCGCCATTCTCGGCGCCGAGGCGGCCAACATGGTCCTGAAGGTGATGGCAACGGGGGGTGTCTATCTCGGGGGCGGGATTCCGGCGCGCATACTGCCGGTGTTCGAAAAAAATATTTTTATGGAATCATTTTGTGATAAAGGACGCTATGCGGAATTTATGCAAAAGATTCCGGTACACATAATTTTAAATACAGATGTGGCTCTCTTGGGAGCTGCATGCCGGGCGCTGGAAGATTAAACACCCGATCTATAATTTCTTGGAGGATGCCTGATGCTGAGCAATGACGAGTTAAAATTGGCCCAACGCAGTATTAATACTATTCGTTTTTTATCTGTTGATGCAATACAGCGCGCTAATTCCGGACACCCGGGGCTGCCCATGGGCGCAGCTCCCATGGCGTATACACTCTGGACACGACACCTCACTCACAATCCCGCCAATCCAAAGTGGCCGAACCGGGACCGGTTCGTATTGTCCGCAGGACACGGGTCCATGCTGCTGTATTCTCTCTTGCATCTGACAGGTTACGCATTGTCCCTCGACGAGATAAAGAATTTTCGACAATGGGGCAGTCTGACGCCGGGTCATCCGGAATATGGTATTACCCCGGGGGTCGAGGTCACGACGGGGCCCCTCGGCCAGGGCATCAGCAACGCCGTCGGCATGGCCATTGCCGAAGCGTACTTGGCCGCCCGGTTCAATCGATCGGACCATGAAATCGTCAACCATTTTACCTATGTTCTTGCCAGTGACGGTGATCTCATGGAAGGTGTGGCATCCGAGGCCTGTTCACTTGCCGGTCACCTGGGATTGGGTAAACTGATCGTGCTCTTTGACGATAACCGCATATCCCTGGCGGGTTCAACGCAGCTTGCATTTACCGAGGATATTATCTCGAGATTTATGGCATACAACTGGCATATCGAGATTGTAGACGATGGAAACGATGTCGACCAGATCGATCGAGCCCTCAGCAATGCCAAAGTGGCAGTGGGACAGCCTTCCCTTATTGCCGTGCGCACGACCATCGGGTACGGGGCTCCCGGCAAAGAGAACACGGCTGCGGCACATGGATCACCCCTGGGAGCCGAGGAAGTCAGGGCCGCCAAAGAGAACCTTGGTTGGCCGGACGAACCTGATTTTGTAATTCCTGAAGATGTGTCGACGCATATGCAGCGTGCACTCGCCACCGGACAGGCGACGGAAACGATGTGGCAGGCGAACTTCGACGATTACCGAAAAGCCTTTCCCGACGGTGCGGCCGAATTCGAACGTATGATGGCGGGTATACTCCCCGATAACTGGCAAGAGGCATTTCCCGTGCTCGAATTCGATCCGAAGGGACGGGCGACGCGAAAGACCTCGGAGACGATCATGCAGTCTCTCGCGACGTGTCTGCCCGAATTAATCGGGGGATCGGCCGATCTGAATCCGTCGTGTTTCACGTGGATGAAAGGCTACGGTGATTTTCAGGCCCCCGGTTCCGTCGCAGAGGATTCCCAAGGCGCAGTGGGCAGCCGCTGGGATTACGGAGGAAGAAATATTCACTACGGCGTCCGGGAACACGCCATGGGTTCGATATCGGTGGGGATGGCACTGCATGGCGGGATCATACCTTTCACCGGTACATTCCTGACATTTGCCGATTACATGCGCCCGCCCATGCGACTTTCCGCGCTCATGGGCATCAGGGCCATATACGTCTTTACCCACGACAGCATCGGTGTCGGCGAAGACGGTCCCACACACCAGCCGGTTGAGCACGTCATGAGTCTTCGAAATATTCCCGGCCTCACGGTTATCCGCCCGGCCGACTCGGCCGAGGTCGCGGAGGCCTGGAAGAGTGCCCTCGGCAATAACGGTCCGACAACACTGGTGTTGACTCGACAAGGTGTGCCGGATCTCGATCGGTCCGAATGTGCTCAGGCTGTCGGGCTCCATCAGGGTGGCTATGTCCTGTGGGAGTCGTCCGGCGATCTGCCTGATATAATCCTTGTCGGGACGGGATCGGAACTGCACCTGGCACTCGCTGCGGGCAGGCAACTGGCCGCAGACGGAACCCATGTCAGGGTCGTATCTCTGCCGAGTTGGGAACTGTTTGATCGGCAACCCGCGGAGTACCGGGATGCGGTATTGCCGCCCGCGATTACCGCCCGGGTTGCCGTGGAAGCGGGACTCGCGCTGGGATGGGAGCGGTATGTCGGTCTAGAGGGTATGGTGATCGGCATGACGGGATTCGGGGCCAGTGCGCCGGCCTCAGTGCTGTACGAGAAGTTCGGCATTACGGTTGAGCATATCATCACGGCGGCCCGAACTCTGGTGGCCGTTAAAAAATAATCCGATGAGCGATGTGTGCGGCAGCGTGCTGCCGTTCACGCCGCGTTGCAGTTCGACCGTACGATGTGCGGCGTCTCGTCGGGCGGGTCAGGGTTATTGAGGTTGGAATGCCTGCATGTCTCTGATATACTACATATCACGAATGTGGAATCTATATCCGACAATTCATATCAAATATGTAATATTGCTGCTGTCCCCCGGTTGAGCAGATTACATCTTTCCCGTTTAAAAATACTGCGTACATCATGTGCGTCGATCCTCGGTATGAAGGATGCGCAATGCGCAGTGTCTCACACCGTTATCCCCGCTGTGGTTGAAAGGAGTGTGGCATGGATACAATCGGTCAACTTGCGGCACACGGCCAGGCGATCTGGCTGGATTATATTCGACGGTCTCTTATTACATCGGGTGAACTCTGCAGGCTGGTTGAAAAAGGCATCCGCGGTGTGACCTCGAATCCGGCGATTTTCAATCACGTGATTGCCGGCAGTGCCGACTACGATGATGAGGTGTCGCGCCTGGTTGTTCAGGGAAAATCGGATTACGACATCTATGAAACCCTGGTCCTCGATGATATCCGTCGTACCGCCGACGTGCTTCGTCCTCTCTATGACAGAACAGCGGGTGATGACGGATACGTCAGCCTGGAGGTGCGCCCATCTCTGGTCAATGATACGGAGGCTACGATCAGGGAGGCACGGGAGCTCTTTGCGAAACTGGACCGTCCCAACGTAATGATCAAGGTTCCCGCAACCGATGCCGGAATTCCCGCCGTCGAGCGCCTGACTGCGGAAGGCATCAACATCAATGCCACCCTGATATTCTCCGTCGAGCAGTACCGGAAAATTGCCGCTGCCTATGTAAACGGTATGGACACACTGGTGCAGGCGGGTGGAGATGCGAGTCGCATGGCATCGGTGGCATCATTTTTTATCAGTCGTATCGATACTGCCGTCGATCCGGAACTCGAAAAAGTCGGCGCGCACGAGCTGCGGGGAGGCATTGCGATTGCCAATGCAAAGGTGGCCTATACGGAGTTTCGCCGTATTTTTTCCCAACCGCAATGGCAGTCAGTTGCAGGGCTCGGCGGAAAGGTCCAGCGGCTCCTCTGGGCAAGTACGGGTACGAAGAACCCCGAGTATCCGGATGTGCTCTACGCGGAGGCCCTCATAGGCCCGGACACGGTCAATACACTGCCGCCACCTGCCCTGCAGGCATTTATGGACCACGGGCGTGTAGATGCGACCCTGACCGCAGGACTTGACGAAGCCCGGGCACTGCTCGCGCGGCTTGCCGATTTTGGGATCGATCTTCCTGCGGTCCTCGCGCAATTGCAGGAAGACGGTGTACACGCCTTTCAGCAGTCGTTCGATGAACTCATGGCGAGTATCGCCGGCAAACGCCAGGATCTGGCCGATCGCCGGCAGAGGCTGACATTCCACCTGGGATCGTATCAGCCCCGCGTCAATGCGGCACTTGTCGAACTGCGAGGGCATGACATCATGAGCCGCATCTGGGCGCATGATCACACGGTCTGGCATCCGGTTCCTGACGAGATTACCAATCGTCTGGGGTGGCTGCATATTGCCGACGTCATGGCCGATAATGTTGCACACCTGGAATCTTTTGTACGCGAGATCATTGCTGCCGGCTACACCAGGGTTTTGCTCCTCGGAATGGGGGGATCGAGTCTGGCGCCGGAAGTATTCGCAAGGATATTTGACAGCCGGGAGGGGTATCCGGAACTCACTGTGCTGGACAGTACCGACCCGGATGCCATTCGGGCCCACAGAGATGCCCTCGATCCGGCGTGCACCCTGTTTATCGTATCGACGAAGTCAGGCGGCACGGTGGAGACCCTTTCTTTCTTTAAGTTCTTCTACAACTTGACGGCAGAGGCCTTGGGCAGAGACCGTGCGGGGCAGCATTTTGTGGCGATTACCGATCCGGGCAGCTCGCTCGTCGAGCTGGCGGCGCGGTTTGGCTTTCGTCAGACATTTCTTAACGATCCGAATATCGGGGGACGGTACGCGGCCCTGTCATATGTCGGATTGGTGCCGGCCGCCCTTATCGGGATGGACCTGAGAAAACTTTTACAGCGGGCGTTGGTGATGACCACCAATTGTGCGTCGTGTAACTGCCCCGTGGGAGGCAACAACGAAGGGGCCCTCCTGGGTGTGGCGATGGCGGAACTGGCACACGCAGGCAGGGATAAGGTGACACTGTGCACATCGTCCGGTCTGGAATCTTTCGGAAATTGGATCGAGCAGCTTATTGCCGAGAGTACCGGCAAGGAAGGCATGGGAATTCTGCCTGTCGTTGGCGAAGCGGTGGGCATGCCGGAGTACTACGGCAGCGATCGCCTGTTCGTTTTTCTCGTATTTGCCGAAGACGACACATACAAAGACCTGATTGCCGAGTTGGAGAGGGCAGGGCACCCCGTGATTGTTATCAATCTGCGTGACCGTTACAGTCTGGGCGGTCAATTTCTGCTGTGGGAAATGGCGACGGCGGTTGCCGGCTCACGGCTGGGCATCAATCCCTTTAATCAGCCGGATGTTGAATCTGCCAAGGTGCGTGCCCGCGAGATGGTGGAAACATTCCGGCGGGAGGGAACATTACCGTCGGAGGTGCCCAGCATGACGGACGGAACAATAGAAATATACGGCGGTTCACCGGTTTCTACTGCGGCGGATGCTCTTTTTACATTCATTGTCGAAGGTATGCGAGAGGGGGGCTATGTCTCGATTCAGGCTTACATACCGCCGAATCAGGTGCATGACACGGCACTTTCACATCTCAGGACTTTGGTGCGAAACCGGTTCCGGGTTGCGACCACCCTGGGGTACGGACCGCGTTTTTTGCATTCTACGGGGCAACTGCACAAGGGGGATAGCGGGCACGGTCTGTTTGTGCAGATCACATCCGCTGCCGGTAGTGATTTACCCATACCGGATGAAGGCGGCCGGTCGGCGTCTTCCGTCAGCTTCGGTGTATTGAAACTGGCTCAGGCGATGGGTGACCGGCAGGCCCTCATGAATGCCGGCAGGCGTGTCATCCGGTTTCATCTGACAGATGATGTGGCGGGCGGATTGAAACGGTTGACTGAACCGCTGGAAGTGGCACTGGATAGGTGAACCTGCGGTGCGGGCTTGTCGGACAATGACGGCAATATAGGAACTCTGCCGTCGTATGGGGTCCGTCACACCGTGTGCGGCGGAATGGATATCTGCCGTTTCCACCGGCGCGTGAGGAATGTTGGGGGTGCGACATTCTTCCGAAGGGGTGATGTATGATTCGTGCCATGATCTTCGATCTCGATGGAACACTCGTCAAAACGGAGATGCTCAAGGCACTTTCGTATGTACGGGCAGTCCGGTACCTGCGTCCGGCCGCCATGACCGACGATCACGTGCTTGAGGAATTTAATACAGTGGGTGGCCTCCCGCGTCGGGAGGTGGCATCCCGGCTTATGCACCGGTTCGGCATTCAGGCTGCGGCGGAACAGCGCATGGGTGAATTCGGTGTCGATACCCCCTGGCAGGCCTTTGTGCAGCTCCGATTGCGATATTATCACGCCATGATGGCCGATGCCGATATGCTGCGATCGCATGTATGGCCTCATACTATGGTTCTGCTTGCACAAGCCCGTCGCATGGCCTGCAAAACAGCCCTGGCAACCATGTCGGGTTGTGCGGTGGCGAGTCATATTCTTGAGGTGCTGTCGCTTGGTCACACCTTCGACTTTGTTGCCACCCGGGATGATGTCAAACACGGCAAGCCTGATACGAGGTAATTCGATGAGCCCGGATGTGTCCATTGCCAAAAAGAAGGCTGCCGAGTACGCCGTTCAGTTTGTGCGATCGGGTATGGTGGTAGGGTTGGGACAGGGAAGTACGGCTGTGTTCGCCGTCCGAAAAATTGCCGCACTGCTTGAGGCAGGTCTTCTAGAAAACATTACTGGTGTACCCTGTGCGGTATCCGTTGAACAAGAAGCGCAGCGGCTCGGCATACCGTTGACGACCCTTGATGAGCACCCCACGGTCGATCTGACGATCGATGGCGCGGATGAAGTAACGGAGAGATTGGAACTGATCAAGGGCGGCGGCGGTGCACTGCTTCGCGAAAAGATAGTGGCCCAGGCGAGTCGGCGCGAAATCATCGTTGTGGATACGCGAAAACTCTCGCCCAACCTTGGTACTCACTGGCCGGTTCCGATTGAGGTTGTGCCCTTCGGCGGGCGCTCCCATATGAATTATATCCGGTCGTTGGGGGGACGTGCCATCCTGCGCCGTGAGAAGAGAGGCAATAAATTTATTACCGATCAGGGGAACTTCATCTTTGACTGTCATTTTGGACCGATTGCCGATCCATACGTGCTGTCATCCCAGCTGAATGAACGTGCAGGTATTATCGGGCACGGACTCTTTCTGGGGCTTGCGACAGACATAATTATTGCCGATGAAGACGAAGTACGCCACATCCGGCGCGAACGCACCGATGTCTCACGGGATGAATCCGTATGACCGACGGTCGGGTATATGATCGGAGCCAACACAGAGAAAGGAGGCAGACGCCATGCAGATCGCTGTCATCGGTCTTGGGAAGATGGGGGCGAATATGGCCAGGAGGCTTGCACAGGGCGGGCACGCGGTGGTGGTATACAACCGTACGGTTGAGAAGGCCGTTGTCCTGGCGCGTGAAGAGGTCAATATTTCAGCCGCTGCCGTGTTGGCGGATATAACGGTACAGCTTACGCCTCCCCGCACGTGCTGGCTTATGGTCCCGGCGGGTGAGGCCACCGATGCGATGATTGAGGCCCTGATGGATATATTGTCACCGGGCGACAGGGTCGTTGATGGCGGCAATTCATTTTACCGGGACAGTGTAAGACGGGCAGCACGCCTCGCTGCACAGGGGATCGGCTTTGTCGATGTCGGTACCAGCGGCGGTATCTGGGGCCTGGCGGAGGGGTACAGCTTGATGATCGGGGGCAGTGACGCAGATATTGTGCATTTAACGCCTGTGTTTGAAACGCTGGCACCGACACCCGCTCGGGGGTGGGGTCATGTCGGCCCGGCGGGAGCGGGACATTTCGTCAAGATGGTACATAACGGGATCGAGTACGGACTCATGCAGGCATATGCAGAGGGGTTCGAAATTCTGAAGGCAAAAAAAGATTATAACCTGGATCTCTCTCAGATCGCCGGGATCTGGCGGTACGGGAGCGTTGTGCGCTCGTGGCTCCTGGATCTGATCTCAGCGGCCCTTTCCGAGGATCAGAATCTGACCGCCATCAAAGGATGGGTGGCTGATTCCGGAGAAGGGCGCTGGGCGGTTGCGGAGGCCATCAATGACGATATCGCGGCCCCGGTCATTACACTTTCGCTTCTGATGCGCATCATCAGCCGGCAGGATACAAGCTATGCGGCAAAACTCCTTGCCGCGATGCGCCGCCAATTCGGCGGACATGCGGTTGTGGATGCGGGCGATCCTGAGGCCGGGGCGGGGTCGTGACCGGTCACCGTTATGCAGGGGTCAAATCGTATACGGGAAAAAGGTTTCATGCACGAGACATGGAAGATACTGGTGACGCGCAATGTGGCAGCACTGGCAGCCGCGGCGGCTGAAACATTGAGTGCCTGTGCCGGTCATGCCGTTTCGATGCACGGACGCTGTACCGTGGCGCTCTCCGGCGGGACGACGCCCCGGGGCATGTACCGTCTTCTGGCGAGGGCGCCGTATCGTGCGCGTATTCCCTGGGATGCCGTTCATATTTTCTGGGTTGACGAGCGATGTGTACCTGCTGTTCATGAGGCCAGCAACTACGGGACAGCCCGCAGGGATTTTCTGGATCAGGTTCCCATACCTCCCGGTAATCTGCATCCGATGCCGGGGGATATCGAGCCCCGCGCGGGAAGGGCTCGATATGAGGCGGAACTCATACGTTTTTTCAACCTGAAAACAGGCACGTTCCCTGGGTTTGACGCACTGTTTCTCGGTATGGGGAAGGACGGACACACGGGCTCACTGTTTCCGGGTCAGGATTCCCTGCACGAGCGGACCACGCTGGTGGCGGCAGTCCGCGGCGGGTGGCCGTCCATCGACCGCCTGACGCTGACCCTTCCCGTTTTGAATCATGCCGCCCAGGTGGTGGTGCTTGCCGCCGGTCGGGAGAAAGGCGCGCTGGTGGCGAAACTTGTGACGGATGCACCGGAATCTGCCGGACTGCCCATGGGGATGGTGCGGCCGCACAGGGGTGAGGTCCTGTGGATCATAGATGACGCGGCGGCAACGATGATCCCAGAGGACATTCTTTCCATGATGCACACCACGCAGGGTGGCAGACAGGAGGAATAACGATGGACAGGACAGACGCACGGGATACTGCAATTGTCAAATGTTCGGTCCCCGATGCGGATACACGGAGACGGTTCGTCGATGTGGTGCAGGAACCCTGCACAATCGTAATATTCGGGGCCTCAGGCGATCTGACAGAGAGAAAACTGGTGCCGGCCCTCTACCGGCTGTATTCGGAGGGGGGGCTTCCCGACTCGTTTCTTATCGTCGGCGCCAGCAGGACGGATATGAGTCATGAAGAATTTCGAAATAAAATGCAGGACGCCATTCCCCTGTATTGTGAACTTGATCGAAAGGTGTGGCGGGAATTTGCCGCCCGCATGTTTTATAAGATCGTGGACTATAAGGCCCTGACCACCTTTTTCGAACTTGGCGAGTTCCTGAAGGAACTCGAAACGTCATATCACCAGCCCGGCAACCGGATCTATAACCTTGCCATCCCGCCATCCCTGTATGAGACGACGATCGGGATGCTCGGGCAGGCGGGGCTCACCGATGAAGTACAGGCAGGATACGGGTGGCTGCGGGTCGTGGTCGAAAAACCATTCGGGCGCGATCTGAACACGGCCCGCGCCCTCGACGAGACCCTGAGGCGTTACTGCCGGGAACATCAGATATTCAGAATCGATCACTATCTGGCCAAGGAGACGGTGCAGAGTGTGCTCATGCTGCGGTTTGCCAACTCCATCTTTGAACCGATCTGGAATAGAAACTATATCGAAAGTGTCAGCATCATTGCGGCGGAATCGTTGGGAGTGGAACACCGTGCCGGCTACTACGAAGAGGCGGGAGTGATCAGAGATATGTTTCAGAATCACATGATGCAGCTTCTGGCCATGACCGCCATGGAGACACCGTCGCTCTTTGAGGCCGAACGGGTGCGGGACGAAAAGGTCAAACTGTTTCGTTCGCTCAGGCCGTTTGCGGCGGCGGAAGACCTCGATGCCGTCATCCTGGGCCAGTACGATGACGGCCTCATCGATCAGACAGCCGTGCCGGCCTACAGGGCCGAACCGGGCATCGCCCCCCATTCACTGACGCCCACGTTCGCCATGATGAAGCTTTTTGTCGATAACTGGCGCTGGCAGGGTATTCCCTTTTATCTCACATCGGGGAAGCGACTGGCAAAGAAACTGACCGAAATAGTCATCAAATTCAAAGAGGTGCCCCACTCACTGTTTCGCAATGTTCTGGGTGCCCACATCTCGGCCAACCGGCTGATCATGGGAATTCAGCCGGATGAACGGATCAGCCTGACATTTCAAACGAAAAATCCCGGTGCCCGCATCGCCCTCAGATCCGTCATGATGGATTTCCATTACCTACGGGATTATGAGGGCCCGGTGCTTGATGCCTACGAAAAAGTGCTCCTGGACGTCATCGGCGGCGATCACATGCTTTTCTGGCGGCAGGACGGTCTCGAATTGGCCTGGAAATTTCTGACGCCGGTGCTCGATTTCTGTGAAACCTGCGCGGACCGTGACAAACGGCTCAAATTCTACCCGAGCGGAAGCTGGGGGCCGGAGGAGGCGCGCGACATTGTCCACTTCCACAGCCAGAGCATAAACCAATGAAGTATAATGAAAAGTTGATACGTTGTCAAAAACTGCGGATAAGCGCATTCCCGTACTTTCCTGTCCCGGTAGGCACGGGTCGTTACGGGTGGGTGGTGAAATAGGGAGCGGGCGGAGTCGGCATGCACGACTGGCGTATGTCAGAACCCGGTAACCCGGTAGACCTCTTCTATACTGGTTTCTCCCGCCAGGATCTTGCGCGCGCCGTCCTGTACAAGCGTGGTCATGCCGTGGGTGATCGCTTTTGTTCTGATTTCGTTTGCATCCGATGTTTTCAAAATCAGCTTTTTCAAGTCGTCGTCGAGATCCATCATCTCAAAAATTGCGGTTCGACCGTGATATCCCGTTTTCATGCAGGCAGGACATCCCTTGCTCCGGTATATGGTATGCGTGTCCAGAAGCCGTCGATCTATGCCGACCTTGGCCAGTTCTTCATCATCCGGGATATAGGATTCCTTGCATTCGGGACAGAGCATTCTTATCAGGCGCTGTGCCACAATGGCAATGACGGACGACGAGACGAGGAAGGGTTCCATGCCCATGTCAATGAGACGCGTAACCGAACTTGCCGCATCATTGGTATGGAGCGTGGAGAATACGAGATGCCCCGTGAGAGACGACTGGATGGCAATTTCGGCTGTCTCCCCGTCCCGGATCTCTCCCACTAGGATCACATCCGGGTCTTGCCGTACGATTGAACGCAGACCCCGTGCAAAGGTGAGATCGATTTTGGGATTTACCTGAATCTGGCCGATGCCGTCCATCTGGTACTCTATGGGGTCTTCTATCGTGATAATGTTGATGTCAGGGTTGTTGATGGTCGATAACGCGGCGTAGAGGGTCGTGGTTTTGCCACTTCCCGTCGGTCCCGTCACGAGAATGATACCGTAGGGCGAGTGAATGATATTGTCAAGTGTCTTCAATCGCGCTGCGTCGATACCTAGGTCTGTCAATTTGAAGATGGTGCCGGTCTTGTCGAGCAGGCGCAGTACGGTCCGTTCACCGAAGGCGGTCGGAATGACGGATACACGGATATCGATGATCTTGTCTCCGATCCTGATGTCAATACGGCCGTCCTGGGGAAGCCGTTTTTCGGCTATGTTCAGGTTCGCCATAATCTTGATGCGTGATGCCAGGGATGACTGGATCCCCTTCGGCAGATTCATGATGTTATAGAGTACACCATCGATTCTGTAACGCACGATGACCGATTTTTGAAACGGTTCGAGGTGGATGTCACTTGCCCGCGCCTTGACAGCCCGGGAAAGCATGAGGTTGACGAGTTTGATCACCGGCGCATTGCTGGTATCGTCCAGCAGATCTGCCGTTTCCTCGATTTCCGAAATGATGCTGTCGGTGGACTCGCCGTTCATGTCATGGATAAATTCTTCTTCGGATTCCTGGCCCATATCATACAGAAAATTAATCGCCGACAGGATTGCCGTTCGTGTGGCAAGCACAATCTCCACCGACCTCCATCCCAGGATGTGCCGGAGGTCGTCGAGGGCCTGAAAATCGGAAGGATCGTTGACGGCAATGAATGTCCCCCGATCCGTCCCCAGCGGTACCATCTTGTGTTTTTTGAGGTACTGGATCTGCACATCTCTGGTAAATTCGATTTTGAGGTCTTCCATAGGGAGTTCGGCCCAGAATGGCAACCCGAATTCGCGGCTCATCGCCTCGAGCACCTCCGTTTCTCCGACGGCTTTCTGCTGGATTAGAATATCCATCAGGCTGCCACCCCTGGTAGCCTGGATCTCGCGTGCCTCGGCAATCGTTTTTTCTTCCAGACCGAACCGTTCTATGAGGTTATTTGAAAAGTGTGCGCGTGCTGTCATATGGTTACTTCTCGTCCCTGTACTTCCTGCGCAATGACTTGATAACCCCCTCTTCGACCTTGTCGATGTGTTCTTTCTTTTCCTGGTAAATCGCCGTGGCCTCGGCGGGGTTTTCGACGATATGCGGTGTAATGAATATGAATAAATTGGTGTTGTTGCGGGTTTCGCTCTGATATTTGAAGAGCCAGCCCAGCAACGGAATATTTCCGAGACAGGGAACCTTCCATTCTTCGGTGGTGATGTCTTCTCCGACAAGCCCGCCGATGACGATCGTATTGCCGTCTTTGATGACCACGGCCGTCTTGGCGGTGCGTTTCAGCGTTGTAGGTCGATCAACCGAATCCGTGGTGGACGCCAGTTTGGTGACCTCCTGGTAGACATTGAGCCGTACGAAGCGTTCCTGGCTGATCTGGGGGGTGATTTTCAGGGTCGTCCCCACGTCCTTGTACTCGTAGGAGCTGTAGTCGACATTGGCGGAAGATGTCTCCGCCCGTGTCTGGTACGGCCTGTTCTCACCGGCATAAATTTCCGCTTCTTCGTTATCCAGCGTCAGTATCTGGGGTGTCGAAAGGATGTGCACATCCCTGTCCTTCTGGTAGGCCTGAAAGATGGCGCCCAGGTTGGGGAATTCAAGCCCCCCGATGGAGATGGTCTCTCCCAGCACACCGACCGAAAATCCTGACGGAAACCCGACGACGGTTGAGCCCTCCGAAGGGGCCGGTATAATGCCGCTGCTCTGAAACGATCCGCCGTAGACCTTTGTCCTGCCCTCGGTGGTACTCAGGTAATCGCCGCCGACCCACTCGGCGCCGAGGTTGAAATTTTTATCGACATTCACTTCCATAAGAAGGGCTTCGATGTATACCATGGGGCGCGGGATGTCGAGGGCCTCGATCACGCCTTGAAGCACCAGGTACTCCTGCCTGGCAGCGGTGATAATCAGGGTGTTGGTGGCCTTGTCCGGAACGATCTGGATATCCTTCGAGAGCACGGGCATTTTGCCCTTTTCATTGGGCTGGGTACTCTTGGTCGGGATATTCATCAGGACCTTCGTCAATTCCTCGGCATCGGCATTCTGAAGACGATATACCCGGATCCGGGCCTCGCCCCGGGGTACTTCCTGGTCGAGGAGCTTCACGAGTTCTCTGATACGGAAGGTATCATTTTCACTCGCAACCGTAATGATGGTGTTGGTCCGTTCATCGGCCACGATCTTAATTTCGGAGGCCATGGCACCCTTCGGTGCGCGAGCCCTCTGCTGAAATATCAGGCTCAACGATTTGGCAACGTCCTGGGATGAGGCGTGGGCAACGGGGATTACAGAAATCTGTTCCTCAATTCCCTCGGTATCCAGGGCCTCGATGATCTTTAACAGCCGCTTGATATTGGAGAGCAGGTCCGTCACAATCAGCATGCCTGTAGGGGCATACGACAGGATGACGCTTGCTTTCGACACCATGGGGGTCAGTACTTTTCGCAGTTCGTCGGGACTTGCATATTTGAGGGCGATAATCTGGGTAATAATCTTGTCTTCGGGAGTAATGGCTTCTCTTTTAAGACGGGTTTCTATATTCTTTTCCCGGGCGGTGCGCACGGGAATGATCTTGACGATATCGCCTGCAGTAATTGCGGCAAAGCCGTGCACCTCGAGTACCGACTCGAATACCTTGTACGCCTCTTTCAAAGAGATTTTAGTCGGCGAGATGATCGTGACGTTACCCCGCACGGCCTTGTCGATGACAAAGTTTCTGCCCGTCAATTCACTCATGAACTTGATGAACACTTTGATGTCGACATCGTTGAAGTCTATTGTCACGGAGCGTGGATCGTCGATGCCCTTTTCGGCAGACGGCGTTTTCTCTGCGATGGGCCGCTGTGCCGGGGGCTGTGGCAGCCGATCCTGCAGCGGTGTCGTTTTTTTGTCGGTTGTCGTGACAAGATTCCGCTCGCCCGTCACCCGGGCACCGAAGACATGCGGCGCGCCTATCATAAGCCCGAACAGAATGGTGCAGATAAATAACAGCGGTGTCCTGTGGGATAATGTTTTCATTGTAATTGATGTTCCCTTGTTATGGGTGAAACGTTCACACCTGCTCGTGCGAGCCGAAACCTGTTCATGGTGTATCTCTTTCGGCATTGAACTGAACAATTTTCTCAATATCCTCTCGTGGGGGAAGCAGTATTTTTTGACCGGGGTATATTATATTGGAATTTGCAAGTGCCTGATTTACCTTCTTAATCTCATTTAGCACCCTGCGTATATCCCTGTCGGAGACGGCATAGTGGGCCCGTATGATATCAAAAATCCATTCCCCCTTTTTTACGATGTAAAGATCGCCTCTTTCACCGGAAACTTTAACCTCATTTCCCATGAGTTCACGAAATTCGGTGAAATTATGTAACCTACTTAAGTCTTTATCATTTTTTGCCCAGTTTTTCACATCCTTTTTTAGGCCGATTGCTTTTTTCAGATACGTGAAACTTTCGGCCATGTTTCCCGACAGGCTGTGAACACATGCTAGGTTGTAATAGGGGTCCACATAGTCCTTCCTGTTATAGATTGCCTTTTTGAACAGACGTATGGCGTTGTCGAACTTTTTCTGCGACATATAGATAACACCGAGATTATTCATGGCAGTCGCAAATTTCGGATCAATTTTCAAAATTCTCACGTACAGTTTTTCTGCTTCCCGAAGATTATTGTGTTGCTGATACTTGAGAGCACTGTCGAATAACTTTTGCGGATCCGGCGATTTCGGTGCCGGCGGCGTCTTGGAGGGTGGTGTGCCCTGCTTGGAAAGCTGTGCATTTACCAACGATTCAAATGGGGGTGCTGCGACAGGTACTGTGACCACCGGTGCCGGGTGGGGCGGTTCGGATCGCATCGTCGATGGAGCAGGTCGTGACGGAGGCCGGGTGTGTGGCGTTGCCGGTGCCGCATTTTCGGGTGTTTTGTCGAGATCCTGTGTCGCCTGAGCTCTGTTTTTCGCGGCAGGTGAAGCGGCGATTGTGGCCGAAGGCTGCGGCAGTTGCCGCTGCACTGCATTAATGTGCCGGGACGAGGCGTTTTCGGGTGCGATTTCTTGGGTGGCGGTCCTGTCCGAGACCAGATATATCCCCAGGGCGACGGCTGCAATCGCAAGTACCGCGACGCACACCACCGGTCGCTTCGAGCCCGTTTTTTCCGGCACACCGTCGTCACTGTGCTGTCCGGGCAGCATCTGCCTGTAGCGTTGGTAGAGCGTGTCTTTTTCTTTTTGTGCCTTTTTCAAGGCGTCATTAATATGGCTCATTGTACAAGGTTTAACAGTGATAATAATTTCATGATATTGGTACTGTGGATCATTCCCAGCAGCACCAGTATAATCAGGAAAAGCAGTATGTTAAGCAATAATTGCCGACGATCCGGCGTCACCGGATTCTTCTGCTTTACCATATGCCGTCCGCCTATGTCATGGGCCGCCTCTTTGATTGCCGCACTGTCGATAGCATGAGTGTCTCGAGTGTATGCAATGAGAAGCGCCCGATCACAGATAGTATTAATCCTGCGCGGGATTCCCCGTGAATACTCGAAGACGGATTTGCAGGCTCCCTTGATGAAGTTCGGGTTGCCTTCGGTACCGCCGGCCACGGCCAGGCGGTGTGCAACATATCTCTTTACCTGATCGCGATCGAGTGGTCCGATATTGTATCTGACGGTGATTCTTTCATTCAACTGTTGCAAAAGAGGTGAATGCAGCAAATCATCAAGTTCGGGCTGTCCGACCAGGACGATCTGCAGCAGTTTTTCCTGTTCCGTTTCAAGATTCGAAAGCATCCTGATTTGTTCCAGTGTTTGCAGCGAAAGGTTCTGACTTTCATCGATGAGCAGCACCGCATTTTTCCCCGCGGTAAAATTTTCAAGCAGGAATGTATTCAGCGTATCGATATAACGTTTTTTCGAACGTTTTCCCTGTCCCGGTCCGATTCCGAACTCTGTCATGATGGTTTCCAGGAGATCCAGGTCCGACAGGTACGAATTCAGAATCAATGCGCTTGAAATCGAATCGTCGAGCATTGAGAGCAGCGCCCGGCAGATGGTTGTCTTGCCCGTGCCGATATCACCCGTGATCACGATAAAGCCTTTGCGTTCGTTGATGCCGTATACAAGGTGATTCAGTGCTTCTCTATGTTGGGGACTCAGGTACAGGTATCTGCTGTCCGGCGTGACGTTAAACGGATTTTCACTGAGTCCGAAAAAGGGTGCGTACATACGGTAATATCTCGACTGTTTATGAAATATTCATGAGTGAGTTATGCCTGTTACTGAAAAACGTATTGCAATTCTTCCTCTTTGCCTCTTCGTTTTATATTCACGGTGATTTCCGATCCGCTCGTCATGCCCCTGTACAACTCCAGCATCTTGTCGGCGCTTTCGATGGATTGCCCGTTGACACCGCGGATCACATCGCCATTTTTCAATCCCATTTTCTCGAAGATACTCCCCCGTTTGATTCTACTGACCATGAATCCATCAGGCTTTCCTCCCGAGAAATACGGCCGCACGCGAACCTGGGTGAGCATTTCATTCATATTCTGAAAGGCCGAGTCGATCTCCGCCTTGCTGACTTCGATTCTGTCTCCTGCCTGCGTGGCCTTCTGTCTGCCCTTTTCTGCAACAGAGCTGCTTTCTTCCATGGTGAGTACTTCATCCTTGCCGTTTACACGCAGGATCACCTTGCCCCGGAGAATTTTTACCACAGTGGCTTCGGATATCTCGTCGCCAACGCGGTACAAGTCCTGTGCTTTTTTCCCCTTTTCTTCAATTACCGCGTAATCGAACTCACCATTTCCGGATGCGGTCCCTATGAGGCTGAGTTGCAGCTTCGTCGGCTCCAGGTTTTCGACATCTATCTGGACGTCCGGTTGTCCCTCACTTACCGAACCAAAGAGATTTCGATCCAGAATTGCCCGATATGAAGCCGTTGAGGCTTTCGGGGCGGCTTTCGGGGTGTTGGCTTTTACCGCGAGGGGCATTTCGGTGCGCACATTTACCAATCGGGCATCGACGACTTTATAAAATATATCGACGCACAGATAAGAGAATACGGTGATTGCC
>Ga0272441_10005249_pt1 | contig 22727 bp, 14 predicted proteins | sample SSMProp6N_FD_193582 | JGI IMG/M metagenome (GOLD analysis project Ga0272441, IMG submission 193582) | Marine sediment archaeal communities from Little Sippewissett salt marsh, Falmouth, MA, United States - SSM-Prop-6N | ecosystem: Environmental > Aquatic > Marine > Wetlands > Sediment ... | reverse complement strand
ACACCCGTTTGAAAATTATTTTTCACAGCGAACCCGTCCCGGGCGACTCCGGAAAAATTCGCATTTATGACGCATCCAACGATCATCTGGTAGATTCCCTCGATATGAGCCTGCCGCCGGGACCGATCGAGCCGAACAGGGAGCGGGCACCCTATACACCCGTGCCTTATGAATATATACCCGGACACTTTACGAACGCAAACACCAGACCCGGCACACCTTCCGGCACCGCTCTCCCCACCCCGGATAATTATCAGCTGACCATTATTGGCGGTTTTACCGACGGGTTCCATTTTTACCCGGTCATTGTTCATGATACTGTGGCGACCATTGCCCTTCATCACAATCTACTGGAATACAACAAATCCTATTATGTGCGAATCGATCCGGGGGTTTTAAGACTGAAGGACGGAAGTTTCAATGGAACCACAGGGAAAACAGACTGGATATTCAGCACCAGAAAGGCTCCCCCGCCTTCAGATTCGAAACAGTTTGTGATTGCCGGAGACGGTTCAGGTGATTTTAATACCGTTCAGGGTGCCGTTGACTTTATCCCGGATCACAATCCGGAACGGACGACTCTGTTCATCAAAAATGGCATTTATGAGGAAATCGTCTGTTTCCGCAATAAGACAAATATCACATTTCTGGGAGAGGACCGGGATAAGGTAATTGTATGCTATGCGAACAATGAGGTCTTCAACCCGCATCCGGCCAATATTTCAACCAATGAATGGCCAGGAACCTTTCCGTCCCGCCGCGCCGTTTTTATGGGAGACAACTGCAGAGGCATTCATCTTGTCAATTTTACCATCAGATCCATCAATGACAAACCGGCCCAGGCTGAAGGACTGCTCCTCATGGGCAGCGAAAATATTGTCTGCAATATGGACATCTTTGGATCCGGTGATGCGCTGCAGATGAATGGCTCCGTGTATCTTGAGAATTCTAAAATCACCGGCTTCGGAGATAATGTGCTTGGGCGCGGACCGGCGTTTTTTAAAAACTGCGAGCTTGTTTCAATGTACGGCCCGCATATGTGGATTCGCAACACCGAAGCGAATCATGGCAATGTCTTCCTGAACTGCACATTCCGGATGACCGGAACCGGACAGACAACCATTGCCCGCACCAATGATAACCGCAGCAACGGCTACCCATTCGCTGAAGCGGTTCTGCTCAACTGCGTACTGGACGGCATTTGCCCCGAAGGCTGGTGCATCAAAGGAAGCGGCACATCCAATATTCATTACTGGGAATTTAACAGTGTCAATCTCGGTGACGGCAAGCCTGTGGATGTAAGCCGAAGGCACCCGCTTTCCAAGCAGCTGACCCTGCAGGAACACGCCAAAATCATTGCAGATTACAGTGATCCCGCTTATGTTCTTGGAGGCTGGACACCGGCCATGGCGCCCGTCATATTATCACAGCCCGAAAGTGTACATGTGAGAAAAGGAGGCACAGCCGAATTCAGGATAAAAGCCGCGGGTGTTCCTGAATCGGATATTCAGTGGCTCAAGAACGGGAATCAAATCAAGGGAGCAAATAAATCCGTCTTTGTTATTAAAAAAAAGAGCTCAGACGTTTATTTGTACATTGACAAGTATTCAGATGAACTTGTCAAATGGGCCGCGAATGACCTGGCTGCAGATATCAATAAAATGGTTGGAAAGAAAATTACAATTAAATATACAGAGACATTCAATCCTGATACGAGAGGCATCTATATCGGGGAAATGGACGACAGGCTGATCAAAAATTTGCCAGAAAATCACAAAACCCGGCTTCAGGATAAATGGGAAAACTTTATCATAAAAAACTATCACGACAATCTGTTCATCGTTGGAAGCGATATCAGAGGAACAGTATTTGGAATATTTGAGGTGGCTGAACGGTTGGGCATATCCCCCTGGAAATGGTGGGCGGATGTAACACCGCTGAAAAAAGGGAGCATGACATTAGATTTGCCGCCGGAAGGAATTGAAGCCGGTCCGTCTGTACAATATCGTGGCATTTTTTTAAATGACGAAGATTGGGGCCTGCAGCCATGGGCGGCCAATACATTTGAACCGGAAACGAAAGATATCGGACCGAAAACCTATGAAAAAATATTTCAACTGCTGCTGAGGTTAAAAGCCAATACGATTTGGCCTGCCATGCACCCCTGCACCAGGGCATTTTTCAGCATTCCGGGGAACAAAGAAATGGCTGAAAAATATCACATCTACATTGGAACATCACATGCCGAACCGATGCTTAGAAATAACGTGGATGAATGGAATGAGCAGGAATATGGTGAATACAACTTTTTTCAGAACAGCATCAGGGTAAAACAATACTGGCAAAAACGAATAACCGAGGCAAAGAATGGAAACAACATCATTACAATGGGCATGCGCGGTATTCATGATTCGGGTATGGAAGGAAATGCTTCTCAGGAAGATAAAATAAAAATGCTTGAAACCATAATAAAAGAGCAGCGGGAAATATTGACAAAAACATTGGGCAAATCCATTGAAAATATTCCACAAGTATTTATTCCATACAAAGAAGTATTGTCCCTTTACAACGAGGGATTGAAAATCCCGGATGATATCACCTTAATGTGGACGGATGACAACTATGGTTATATACGCAGGTTGGGTAACAAAACGGAACAGCTGCGAAAAGGAGGCAGTGGCGTATATTATCATATAAGCTATTGGGGACGACCGCATGATTATCTCTGGCTCTCCTCAACCCAGCCCGGTTTGATATGGTATGAAATGTCAAGAGCCTATCAAAATGGGTCCAAAAAGATTTGGATCGTGAATGTGGGCGATATAAAGCCCGCGGAATACAACATGGAATTTTTCCTGGATCTGGCCTGGGATATAAATTGTATAAATGAAACCACAATCAAAAAACATTTGCATAATTGGTGCATTCGTGAATTTGGCAAGAATAAAGCGAAAGAAATTACCGATGTACTTGAGGAATATTACAGACTGGCTTTTTTAAGAAAACCCGAATACATGGGTTGGAGCAGAACAGAACCGACAACCTCTACAAAAATGACAGAATTTGGAATGAACAACAATAATGAATTGCAGCGTAGAATTGACTCGTACTTAACATTATTTGAGAATGTCAAGCAAATAAAACTGTCTATTCCAGCAGAAAGACAAGATGCTTATTTTCAACTGGTGGCGTATCCTGTAAAATGTGCGGCGTTGATGAATTTTAAATTTTTGTATGCGCAACAGGCTTATCTTTTGGAAGACAAGAAGCAAAAAACAATATTGCGTAAAAAATCCCGGCAAGCCTATAATGATATAAAAACGCTCACCGCAGAATACAACAACAAGATCAGCGGTGGAAAATGGCAAAAAATGATGTCCATGGATCCCCGCAATCTGCCCGCTTATGCCATGCCTGTTTATCATCTGTCAGATTCATCCATGGCTAAAAACAAACCTGCAGCTCAAACCCGGCAACTCACACCCATCTTCATTCAGGCAGACGATTTTTCAAAAGCCTCAAACTACGAAAATTATAAATGGAAGACGATTGAGGGTTTGGGATACAGTCATTCAAGTGTCACATTATTTCCGTTGGACAACCATCGTTTTGATAATGAAACACCCTTTCTGGAATACCGTTTTGAAATCGAGAAAACAGGCAAGTATGAAATAGAAATTCGCTGCCTTCCCACACATTCGAACAATTTCGATTCCAAAATCTGGATCGAAATGAACAATCATGTTTTTGAACCATGTTCTATTAACACCAGAGGGAGAAGCGAGACCTGGAAAATAAATGTTCTGCGGAATTTTGTGCAAATCATATACCCTGTTACTTTTGAAAAAACAGGAATGCAAATCCTGAAAGTGTATGTCAATCAAACAGGAATTGTTCTGGACCAGATTGCTGTCAATCCTGATGGATATGGAAAATATTATGAAATTGTTAAACCGGAAAAACCTGAAAATTGATAACCACGATTTTATGCTTGTCCCGCGTATCAAAAACTTTGGCTGCCTGCTTTAACCATGACCAATTTAACCTTGAAAAACACCTTCATTTGTGATACATTTTACCTGATAACTGTATACAGACAGGTTTTCAATTGAAAGGATATTGATCTTGTTTAAATTCAGAAAAATTTTACCATTCTTTGTGATACCTGCCATGTATATGGCCTGCGATCTTCAAACTCCGGATCCTGCCCGTTCCATGCAGAAGCTGCGGGTTTCTGAAAACAGACGCTTTCTTCAGAAGGAAAACGGAGATCCCTTTTTCTGGCTCGGGGATACCGCCTGGCTGCTTTTCCAGAAGCTGAACCGGGAAGAAGCAGAAATGTATTTGCAGAACCGGCGTGATAAGGGTTTCAATGTCATCCAGGCAATGGTGATTCATGACATTCCTGAATCGAATTTCTATGGCGATTCAGCCCTTATCGACCGCGATCCGGCCAGACCCTGTACAACACCCGGCTGTTCACCGCAGGACACTGCCGCCTATGATTACTGGGATCATGTGGATTATATCGTTAACCTGGCTGCCGAAAAAGGCCTGTATATGGCCATGGTACCGATATGGGGTAGCACCGCAAGGGCATTATCGGGCGATTCTGAACGGGCAACCATTTACGCATCATGGCTGGCGGAACGTTTCAGGGACAGACCAAATATTATCTGGCTGAATGGCGGGGATATTCGCGGCGATGATATGGCAGAAATCTGGCAGCAGATCGGGCGTACTTTGCATAACCTTTCTCCCCGGCATTTGGTCTCGTTCCATCCTTTCGGTCGCACCCAGTCATCCACCTGGTTTCATAATGAAGACTGGCTTGATTTTAACATGTTTCAATCGGGGCACCGGCGATATGACCAGAGGCGCGAGACCGATGATCCTGAATTATGGAAGGGAGAAGACAACTGGAAATATGTGGCTGAAGATTATTCGCGAATACCCGTCAAACCGACAATAGACGGCGAGCCCTCTTACGAGAATATTCCGCAGGGTTTGCATGACCCCCGTGAACCCTGCTGGACCGCAGCGGATGCAAGACGATACGCCTACTGGTCGGTCTTTGCCGGTGCATTCGGCCATACCTACGGGAACAACGCAGTCATGCAGATGCATAAACCCAATTCCGGTAAAGGCGCCTACGGGGTACGTAATTACTGGTATGAAGCGATCGACGATACAGCTGCCGGCCAGATGCAGTATTTGAAAAACCTGATTTTATCCCGCCCGTTTTTTGAACGGATTCCGGACCAGTCATTAATCGCAGGGAACAATGGCTCAGGATACGATTATGTCATAGCCACACGCGGCAAAAATTATGCGCTGTTCTACACGTATACCGGCCGTTCTTTTGATGTATTTCTGAATAGAATGGCCGGCCAACACGTTAAGGCAAGCTGGTTCAATCCCAGAAACGGTAAAATCATTCAAATTGACCGATACGGGACATCTGGAATTCAACATTTTGATCCACCCGGCATGAAGCATCCCGGAAATGACTGGGTTCTGATACTGGACAGCGTGGAGTGAAATTGATGATTAAAAATTTTTAAAACAGGGAAATTTATGCATGAAATGTAAACCAATCTTCCTGCCCTCATTCGGAATGCGGATGAGCCTGCTCGTATTTGCAATTTTACTTTTTGGATCATTTCTCCGGGCACCTCTCTACTCACAACTGCCCACCGCCGTTGAAATAGCCGGCAGGATGACCATCGGCTGGAACATTGGCAACTCCCTGGAGGTACCTTCAGGAGAAACCGATTGGGGAAATCCAGGGATAAACCAGGATTTAATTGATGCTGTGGCCGATGCCGGATTTAACACCATTCGAATCCCCTGTTCATGGGACAGCCATGCCGACCCGACCACGCTGGAAATTGATTACAGCTATATTGACCGTGTTGCTGAAGTGGTTGAATACTGCTATGACAATGATTTGTATATCATCATCAACTGCCACTGGGACGGGGGCTGGCTGGAAAACAACGTAACAGAAGCTGCGCAGGAGGAAGTGAACAGGAAACAGGAGGCCTACTGGACGCAAATTGCCGACTACTTTATGGATTACGACGAATATCTTCTTTTTGCCGGAACGAATGAACCCAACGTGGACACGCCCGCGCAAATGGATATTATGATGTCCTACCACCAGACTTTTATCGACGCGGTTCGTGCCACCGGCGGCAACAACAGTTCCCGCGTACTGATTATTCAGGGGCCAACCACGGATATTGACAAAACCAATCAATGGATGTCATCCATGCCCACCGATCAAATTGAAAATCGTTTAATGTTTGAAATACATTATTATACACCATGGAATTTTTGCGGCATGACCCGGGATGAAAGCTGGGGTAAAATGTTTTACTTCTGGGGAAAGGATTATCATTCTACAACCAATCCGGAGCGTAACGCGACCTGGGGAGAAGAAAGTACCGTGGAATCCCTTTTTCAGTCGATGAAAACCAGGTTTGTGGATAAAGACATTCCGGTCATCATGGGCGAATACTCTGCGGTTAAACGCTTATCTCTGGCCGGTAACGATCTGGAACTTCACATTGCTTCAAGAGAATATTTTTATCGATATGTCACCAATGCGGCTGTTCGATATGGTATGATTCCAATTTATTGGGATAATGGTATATATGGAAATAATCAGGCAGCGTTGTTTGACCGCCATGATGGCGAGATCGTGGACCCGGGTGCAGTGGAAGCTCTCATGTTGGGTTTAAGTGAGGCGAGCCCGGTGGATGAAAAACAGGAAAACCAGAAAAGTTCTTTCCTTAATTCCCTGAATGCGCTGCCGAACCCGGTTTCAAACACAACACAAATCCAATTGAACCTTGAAAAAGCAGAGCCGGTCAATATATCCATTGTGAACATACTCGGACAGGAAGTGGCCTGTTTTGACAACCTTTATTTTAGCCGGGGGATAAATCGTGTGACATGGAATGCGGATCACTTGCCGGCAGGACCTTACTTCGTCAAGGTCATGAACGAAGAACATATGTTCATGAAAAAAGTAACGGTGATGCATTAAAGTATGTGTCAAAAACCAATTTGGTAGCTATCCTTCTTTCCCCAACAATACCTGTCCAATCGATTTTCAATGATTCCGGGTATCACTTCCAAAAAATTATTTGATTCAATCCGGTCTGTAATTTAAAGGCAGCATTTCCGAGACCTGAATAGTTTTCCAGTATTCCGTAAAATGAGGTGTGTTTAAGCTGACAAGGTGTCCGTACCGGTTGAACTGTATGGGCCCATTTGTGAGCTGAATGGTTGAGGACTGTCCCTTCCCGGTCAGGCCCCATGTCCCTCCCCCTTTGTCCCCCAATCCCTTAAAAATATAGGATACACGGATGATCCCGTCGAAATCCAGTTCAAACCGGTTCCCGTCAAGCTTCCGGACAAATTGATAAGGTTCATGAATAACAGCCCATTCCGGCTGACGGGTTCCGTACCCCAATAAAGGCCTGCCCTGCGGACTCACGTGAGGCGGTCGGTATAAAACAAATCCCTCCTGTTCGATATGACGTGTGGCCAGGGCAGAAAGAAAGTGCCGGAACGATCCTTCATATACCTGACATCTTGCCTTTTGCCAGCCCCTGAATTGCCCTTCATCAGACGCATTCATTTCCGAAAATTGAATACCGGCAGTATAATCCAGATAATAAACGGTTCTGTACTCTTTAAATACAGCTTTTTTAAAAAAGACTTTCATTTGGTATCCCAGAAACCTGTTTTCAAGAACAAGCGGTTCTCTTAAGGTATAGCTGATAATGAAACCTCTTTTATTGGTTTCACGCTTATATTCGATAACCTCCGGATTCATAATGGTGCATTCAGGCTGATGCCCGATCAGATAATCCTGAAACAGTCCAATTTCCTCACTGCATCCCGACAAAGCCTTCCGTAACTGACCAATCTGCATCTCGAGCATCCGGATTTTCCCCTGCACGGTCCGGCAGGTGTCATGGGGCATAAACGAAGCGGCTGGAACCGCAATAAGGAGAGAATCCAGGACCAAAGGAGATGCGCCAATACTGCGGACAAGCGGATAGTATTCGGGAATGTGTATCATCATGCGGTGCATACCGATGGGTACTTCCGGAAAATCAAACAGGCCCGTGGAATCGGTTGATGCCGTAATCGATGTGCCGCTGATATGCAATGTTGCATTGGCAACAGGACGCTGTGTTTCCTGTTCAATCAGACGTCCTGTCACAGGAATGGTTTGCAGAATAACAGGGAAGGATGTTATCCTGTCCGTCCTTTTTAAATTTTGTCGTCCTGCACAGCTGATAATTATAATAACAGCTGTTAAAATAAATAGCGTCCCGACAGAAAGCCTGTATGTTTCGTTTGAACTCATATATTCAATAAAAATTGGATTATTAAAAATATATGGGATATCCGAATCACTTTCAAGGATAAATAGATAGCGCTTTAAAAAAAATTACCATTCCAAATGAACTATTGTATGCTGTTATTGACAAAATCCTAAATTTTTATTGATATTCAACCAATTATTTATTAATGTAATATATGTAAAAACCATGAAAAGTGGATATGCAAGGGGTAGATCTCCAAATCAAATATTTTTGATTCATTTATTGTCAATAAATCGGATGAAATGCTTTATATGACCCGGTTATATACGATACAAACAGGGCATCTGAAAAGGATCTGTGCACTGATTTTTCTGTGCTTTCTGTCAAATAACAGTCCGGCACAGGAGGGCTGGTACCCCCAGAAAGTGCGCGCCAAGGTGCATACCCTTCGGTCCCTGGCAGCAATAGACCAAAAAAACGCAGTCGCTGTCGGATATGTTGGAACCATACTGAAAACCACCAACGGCGGCATGACGTGGTGGCCCAAGCCGTTTGACAACAACAGTATAACCGACTTGAGAAAAGTCGTTTTTATTGACGACACCACCGGCTGGGTCGTGGGCGAATACGGTGAAATCCACAAAACCACGGACCAGGGTGAAACATGGGAACGGAATCATAAAAACACTTTATGTGATCTGTACGGCCTCTTTTTTCTGAATCTGGACACAGGCTGGGTGGTTGGCTGTAAATCCGGTAAAGGTTTAATTATGAAAACGACGGACGGAGGGTCGCACTGGAGTTATGAAATGTTTGATCAGACAACAAACCTGTGCGACATCCAGTTTGTAAATGAATCGACCGGATGGACTGTCGGGAACTGGGGTGTAATCATGAAAACAACAGATGCCGGAACATCCTGGCAGATCCAAAAAAGCGGGACATTAACCAATATTAATTCACTCCACTTTATTGACGAATCTGTGGGCTACGCTGTCGGTGGACTGGGTACCATCTTAAAGACATTTAATGGTGGAAATATCTGGTTTAACCAGGTCAGCGGCACCTCGGAATTTTTACTGTCTCTTTATTTTATTGATAAATACACCGGCTGGATTGTTGGCGATTTGGGCACTTTGCTCTATACATACGACGGCGGCAGCCAGTGGATTCCGCAGAACATCAACACCCAAACCAGGCTTTTTTCCATTTCCTTCGCATCACCGGCAACAGGATGGATTGTCGGAAGAAACGGCGCCATTTTCAGAACCATCACTGCGGGAAAACCATTTCTTCAATAAAACCATGAAATGATTCCATGAGACTCAAAGAGAAAGAAATTTCGTCGGAAAATGAAATACTGAACATACTGAAACGCGCACGAATCTGTCATCTGGCTCTCTCAAACGAAAACCAACCTTATATGGTACCGCTGCATTTTGGATACTATAAAAACAGGCTCTATTTCCATTCTGCGTCCGAAGGGAAAAAACTGACAATGATCCGGAAAAATCCGGATGTCTGTTTTTCAATCGTTACGGATATTGAGATCATTCAGGGTGAAACAGCCTGTCAATGGCAATCACGTTACAGAAGCATTACAGGATTCGGGACAGCTTCTCTGGTTACCGATTCAGGGAAAAAAATAGAAGCACTGAATATCATTATGTCCCATTACACGGAAGGTCCTTTTGAGTATGATCAGAAAGCCCTGGATCAATGTCTGATTATTCAGATAGACATCCGAAGTATGACCGGTAAAAAATCAGGTCAATAAAGATCCTTTTCAACTGTATTCATTTTTCCTTTTATAAACAGCCACATTCTTCGAAAGAGACAATGGGTAAAATACGCAATATCACCATTGGTGTTTTGTTTCTATTGTTTGGCTTGCTGGGTATACAGAGGCTGCCGTACCGGTCCGCGGTCCCGTTCAGCACGGAAAAAGCGGGCAATCAGCTAGTGATTTCACAGGTTTCCACAGCATCAAAAGCGGCCGGCCTGTTAAAGGGAGATATCATTTTGTCTCTTGAAGGTCTCCCCATTCAGGATGTGCTGGACATGGAACTCGCCATATTGACAAAACAGAGCGGCGAATCGGTTTCCATTTCCATTCAGCGGGAGAATACGGTCCGGCAATTCGACCTCCATCTGCTTCAAAGATACAGTCAAAAACATATGCTGATTAATTTTCTTGTCGGCGGCATGTTCTGGATTGTCGGATTTTTCGTTTATTTAAGAAAACCGGATGAAAGGTCTGTCAGGATATTCTTTTGGACCTTTATGGTTGTGTCAGCGTCGATTATGCTTTTCTGGGAGGGCTCGCCCTATCATTCCGGTTTATCAGGGTATCTGTTTCCACTGTTCAATTTTATCGCATGGCCCCTGGTCCCCGGATTTATTCTTTATTTTTGTCTTGTGTATCCATATGAAAAACAATATGTCCGTCGATATGTCAGGCCCGTGCTCTTCATTTTCAGCCTGTCCTTTATTCTGCTCTTTGAATACACCTATTTATCAGCGATTCACCTAAGATCCATATCCTTTTACCACGCTGTCTGGTCCGTATACACCGTGTTCAGGATCTACATGCTGATCTGTCTGCTTGCCAGCCTTGTCTGTTTGATCCACTCCTACCGTGTTTCAAAGATACGGGCGAACAGAAACAAGGTACAATGGATTCTTCTGGGCATATTTATCGGTACCTTTCCCTTCTTTTTCCTCTGGACCCTGCCTCTTCTGACCGGTCTGCAGCCTCTGGTGCCTGAATTCGTCAACTATATCGCCCTAATGGTTATTCCCGTGGCCTTCGGCTTTTCAATTATCAGGTATCAGACCCTGGATGTCGATATTGTCATCCATCGCAGTATTGTCTATGGCATTATATCCGGCTTTATTTTTGTCCTTTACCTGATCATTGTCGGACTGGCAGGACATCTCTTTAATATACACAATCCCGGAAAAAGTCCGTTTTTGATTATACTGTTCACACTCTCTGCTGCAGTGCTTTTCTCGCCTATAAAATCACGCGTTCAGACATTTGTTGACAAGACCTTTTACCGGATCAAATACGATTACAGAATTGCCGTGAACGAATTCTGTCAGCTGCTGGCCACTGTTCATGATCCGGATAAATTGACAAAACTGATGATGGATAAAATGAATAAAGCCATTCCAATCCATCAAATGGCAATTATGAACAGCACCGATGACAATACTTCTTTTCAAATAATCGGGAACAAGGGCCTGCCCGGTAAACTCAGAAAGAAAATTGAAGCTGATTTTAATACATATTATCCGGACTGTATTGGCAATCAATCCGTTCCTGTTGCCAAAAAGGATCGGGTGGAAACCGAGGTCAGACCGTTTCCGCCGGATTCAAAAATGGAGAAAATCGGTATTCAGGTTCTGATTCCATTGATTGTACAAAACCAACTTACAGGCGCTCTCATTCTCGGAGAAAAGCTGTCCGGCAGCCGATATGGTGAGGAGGATCTGGAACTCCTGTCCACCATGGCTCGTGAGGGCCAGATGACACGAGAACGGTTAAAATTACAGGAGCATATTCTGCTGGAAAAAGCGGAAAAACAAAAACTGAAAGAACTCAGCAGGCTGAAATCCGAGTTTATTTCCCATGTTTCTCACGAATTGCGCACACCTCTGACATCCATAAGATGGTCGGTAGAAAATTTACTGGACGGCATTCCGGAGGAACCGGGGCCGAAAACCAGGGCGTATTTAAGTGCCGTTTACGATAATACAAGGCACCTGGACAGTATGATAGCCAATCTGCTGGATGTGACCCGGATAGAAGCCGGCAAACTGGAAGTCAATTCAGAAAAAATTGGATTGAGTGACTCAATTCAAAAAGCGGTCAATCAGCTGCAGCCGCTTGCCCGTCAGAAAAATATTACACTGAAAGTCAAAGTATCAAAAACGTGTCATGTCCGTGCTGATCAGAACTGGCTGCAGGCAGTATTAATTAACCTGATGGACAATGCCATTAAGTACTCTGACCCGGATAAGTCGGTTCACGTGATCGTTAAAACGGACAAATCATCCCGGTCCGGAAATAAGGCGGTTATATCCATTAAAGATCAGGGTATCGGCATTCCTGAAGAAAAACAGAATGCCATTTTTGATCAATTTGAACGTGTAAAAACCGATGAAGTAAAAAAACAGAAAGGGCTCGGACTCGGGCTCCATATTGTTAAAAAATTGATACATCTTCAGGGTGGTCGGATATGGGTTGAGAGCCGGGTTGGAAAAGGAAGCATTTTTTCATTTACATTGCCTCTTACTTAAAGAAAGATAAATCAACATGGTAAAAAACAACAAAATTCTTATTGTGGATGACGACCCCCAGATCCGTATGGCTTTGAGGGACAGGCTGGTCCGTAACAATTATCTGGTCAGCCAGGCATCCAACGGAAAACAGGGCCTGGATGTGTTTCAGTCCGAAAATCCGGATCTTGTTCTTCTGGATCTGCAAATGCCCGAAATGGACGGCATGCAGTTCCTGGAACAGCTTCGCAAAAAAAATGTACATATCCCGGTCATTGTGCTGACCGCACACGGCAATATAGAACATGCAGTAGAGGCTATGAAACTGGGTGCTCAAGACTTCCTTCCCAAACCCTGCAAACCGGATCATATTCTGCTGGTGATACAAAAGGCCCTTGAACATAAGGGCCTGCAGGATGAAAACGAATATTTACGTGAGGAAATTGAATGCCAGTATCAGATGATTACCGGTAAAAGTCCCCTGATGAAAAAAATAATGGATACGGCCCATAAAGTGGCCAAGAGCAAAACCACGGTACTCATCGGCGGTGAAAGCGGAACAGGCAAGCAGCTCCTGGCCAGATCCATACACAATCTGAGCGACCGCAGACACGCACCCTTTATGCAGGTTACCTGCACCACCCTCTCCGAACAGCTGATGGAATCGGATCTTTTCGGGCACGAAAAAGGGGCCTTTACCGGAGCCGTCAAGCTGAAAAAGGGCCGGTTTGAACTGGCCGATGAGGGTTCTATTTTTCTGGATGAAATCGGCGACCTCTCCCCTTCCATTCAGGCCAAACTGCTGCATGTGCTGGAATATGGTGAATATCAGCGCGTGGGTGGTGTGCATACACTAAAGGCGGATGTGCGTATCATTGCGGCCACAAATAAGGATTTAAAGAAGGAAACCGAAGAGGGACGCTTTCGCGAGGATCTCTTTTACCGTCTGAATGTAATGCCCATGAAGTTGCCCGCTCTTCGTGAAAGGGTGGAAGACCTGCCTGTCTTTGTGCAGCACTTCATAGAAAAACACAGTGTGGCCATGCAGAAAAATATTCAGAAAATGGATGCAGACGCCATGAACATACTGAAAGGATATCCGTGGCCGGGCAATATACGCGAACTGGAAAACACCATCCAAAGGGCCGTGGTACTGGCCCAGGAAAATACGCTGACTGCCGATCTTTTTACCTGGCTCTCTGAGGAAGATACCGCTGATCAGATATCCGTGGGACTTTCTCTGGACGAGGCGGTTCATCAGTTTAAAAAAACCTTCATCTCCAGAACACTGCAGTCCACAGGCGGCAACCAGACCAAAGCTGCCAAAATGCTGGATATTCAGAGGACATATTTAAATAGACTGGTTAAAGAGCTGGAGATTGCTGTATAGGAGGCATATGGTAACAAAAAGGTCCAATAAAATTTCTATTGATCCGGAATTGCTGAAACCCAATCAGTATTGACACGATCATCCCATCCATTCGGTTATACTTATTTATACACACCTGTATATTTTATTACAATTTTTCAACCCATCCTTGCACCTGCATTATAATGAACTGTCAATAAGTTACATCTATTAAATCTATTTTTATCAGCTACTTATTGTTCAGGATATCTGTTGGTATCACTCGCTATTCAACTGGCATGCCATTTGAATATGATGTTTGTGCTTCAAACAATAAAAGGGAGGGAAAAATGAAAAAGCCAGTCATTGTATATGTTTTCATTTCAATTTTTTTCATAACTGCCTGCTCTTCAACTCACTTCATTGAACCCAATGAATCAAAATATGATGAGCTTAATAACAAATTAAAGGGTAAAAATGGAACCCTGACACTCACAAACGGACTGACTTATCAGGCTGAAAACATTTTTGTGAAACCGGATTCCGTATCCTGGACAGAAAAAACATCCAAGGAACAACAAAAAATTTCAATTCAATTCATTCATAAAATTGAGATCATTACCAATAGAGGTCTAAGTGCATTAAAAGGATTAGGATTGGGTATATTAAGCGGCGCTTTAGTTGGAGTTGTACTAGTAGATATTGCCAATGACTCTGAAGGGGATGGTTATGTCAAATGCTATTCAGCAGTAATTGGTGGAGGATTTGGTGGATTTCTTGGCCTTGTATCTGGTGCTTCGTACGGTAGACCTAATAAATTTATCTTTAAAAATAACTCTTTAATTAAAAGTGAATATGTTGAAATCGAAATTGAATATATCGATCTGGAAACAAGGAACCAATACGGCCTGTTCCCCGACTTTTTGGGTTTCCAATCCGCAAAACTTACTAAAATGAATGGTAAACCGGCATATATGGTCACATACAAAGATGAAGTGACCGGTCAGGTGCGGAAAAAGTTTGTTCCTGTGAATGAGGTGAAGATAAAATAGTAATAGCATTCTTCTATAGAATGAGGTTTTGACATATTACAATCAAATAAAGCCGAAGGCGTTTGCTGCCTTCGGCTTTTTAAAAATGAACATAATAAATTCCTCAAAATAAGAAAAATCAATTTCATTTGTTTTCAAGTTCGTTGTTATACTTTCCCATACATGTCTGTATACATTATCATAATTTTTTCAACACAAACCTTTTAAACCAATCTTTCATTCCCCAGAATTTCACTCATCCTTAAAACCTTGCTTTTAAACCACTTACGATCCCATTTCTCGCTCAGGATTCCGGACCATTCATATTGGCACAACCTTTGAATGATCTGTTTTGGGTTTATAAACCGTCACACTCATTCTTTCATAAAAAATGGAGGGGAAAAATGAAATTTTTAATCTGCCTGCTATCGCTTGTCATGGCTGTCGGATCCAGCCTGGCAAAAACCATTCTGGTGCCGGAGGAAAAGTCAACCATTCAGGCCGGCATCAATTCAGCATCCACCCTTGACACGGTTCTGGTTGCGGACGGAACATATGCCGGCTCCGGTAACCGGGACATTGATTTCAAGGGTAAAGCCATTGTGGTAAAATCCGAAAATGGACCTGAATTCACCGTTATTGACTGTCAGCATAATGGCAGGGGATTTCATTTCAAGACCAATGAGGATAACATGTCTGTACTGGAAGGATTTACAATTAAAAATGGAAATGACTCCAGAGGTGGAGCGGTTTTATGTGAAGGCGCATCTCCAACAATTCAAAATAATATCATCACTCAGAATCATGCACAAAATCATGGAGGCGGCATTGCATGTTTTAATAGTTCCTCTCCCCGGATCATTAGCAATATCATCCATCAAAATTCCGCTGCTTATCAGGGTGGTGGTATATATTGCTGGGACAATTCATCCCCCTATATCTCAAAGAATAGGATATCGGAAAATTCAGCACAATACACAGGTGGTGTTCGTGCAAACACATACTGTTCTCCTACACTCATTTACAATGTGATTTCAGAAAATGAAGGCGAATACAGCGGCGGCGGTGTAAGTATGGGAGATGACGGTATATTGATCAACAATACCATTGTAAAAAATATCGGCGGCGATGGCGGTGTCTATTGTTATGGATCTGTGTTAATGGTTAACTCAATTGTGCGTGATAACGAACCAGCGCAATTCGCTTTCAACTCTGGATCGCTTGCTGCCATTTATTCCAACATTCAGGACGGATGGACCGGTACAGGCAATATTGACCTGGATCCTCTATTTGTTTCTCCGGATAATGGAAATTTCAACCTTCAGATGGACTCTCCCTGTGTTGACAAAGGCGTCGTGTCCTATTCAGAAGGCAATACGACATTATTTACTTTATCAGCTGATGACTATGACGGAACCGCTCCTGATATGGGAGCCCTGGAATATTTCAGGCCCGTTGTTTATGTTTCCATTCCTGACTTTAAAAGTCTGCCCGATGAAATGCTGGACGTGCCGGTTTCGGTTCAGTTTCCTGAGGATTATACCTGCAGTTCTGTTGAGCTGGCACTGAGCGGTTTTTCCGGAATCCTGGACTTTCTCTATGTTGAATCAACAAACAGTCTCGCGGGAGACGCGTCCTGGACCTATCAGTATAATGAAACAGACAATCTGCTGAAAATCGCCATGGCAGGGGCAGAAAACATCAGCGGACAGGGTACACTGCTTTGGCTGAAATTTTACATTCCGGAAACTGCCTCGGGTTTTATACCCTTTGTCCTGGATTCTGTGGTATTTAATACTGGCCAGGATGCTAGAGCTGAGCTCAGATCCGGAAGCCTTACCGCCAATTACCCTCCTACTATCAGTAATCTTCAAAACTTTGAATTCTGTAATACTAAAACCTGTCGCATGAACCTGGACACATGTGTTACGGACCTGAATGACGCGCCTGAGACCATGAACTGGCAGGTAACAGTCGCAGATGGAAATATTGAAGTAGAAATTACAAACAGGGTGGCTATCTTTGAGGCCCCGGATTGGTGTGGAACCTGCGCAGTTCAGTTTATTGTGAACGATCCTCATGGTGAATCAGACAGTCTTACAGTCACGGCAACAGTTAGTGACCCCTTTGATGATGACGATACATCGATCAATCAGGCTGATGGAAAAATTCCATTCCATTATGAGCTGTCCCAGAACCATCCGAATCCCTTCAACCCGGCCACCACCATCCCGTATCAGGTGGCCAAAGCGACAGATGTTAAAATCAGTCTGTATAACGTGAAAGGTGAGAAAATCGCTGTCCTTGTGGATGGAAAGAAACAGGCCGGTTATCATACGGTAACCTGGGACGCATCTCTTTGCGCATCCGGTATCTATTTCATCAAGATGGATACACCTGAATACAGCCATATGAAAAGATGTATGCTGGTAAAATAACCGGCGTTTTAAACAGACGGGAGGATATCATGAAAACATGTAAAATAAAATTCGGAGGTCTGATTTTACTTGCCGGCCTCATCTCCATAACATTGTTACCGATAAAAATTCAGGCACAGAGCAACCAGATTCAGGTTCCTAAAACGCTTGTCGAACCCGTTATCGACGGACAGATGGACAATGTCTGGTACAATGTAACCAGTAACAGAATGTTACAGTATTGCACTGATTCGCCCTTAACAGCTCCTGGTAACTGGTATGATCTGACCGGGAGTTACCGCCTTATGTGGGATGATGATAATCTGTATTTCTATGTTCATGTTATTGATGAAATGATAAGAAATGACGGGGCGGATTCTTATCTTGATGACGGCATTGAATTTTATATTGATGGTGACAACAGTAAAAAATCCACATATGATCGGGTAGATGATATTCAAATTCGTTTAAATTATGACTGGACCTCCATCAATCAAATGGTAACAGGTTTTGGATATCCAAGTATAAATTGGGGATTCAATCAGGCGGGCTTTAAGTTCGGGAAACAGGATACAGACTATGGCTGGGACATGGAAGTGTTGATCCCCCTTGAATCTGTTCGTATTCCATCTGAAGCAGAGCACATTTTCGGATGGGAGGTCCAGATCAACGACAACGACAACGGGACCAGAAACCACATACTCAAATGGTGGTCAGCGAGCAACGATTCCTGGGTGGATCCCAGTCTGTTCGGAACGGCCTGTTTGAAAGACAGAGAGGTGTCAGAAACGCTTGATGTAGCTTACACAATGGCACCACCTGTAATAGACGGTGTCAGGGACGCCATCTGGGGCGACAAACCCGAAATAACCCTGCATCATTTCACCTATGGATCAAACAAGCTCAGCAACTGGTATGACTGCGCGGCATCATTTCGCGCGATGTGGGACGATTCCTATGTTTATTTTTTCTGTTCCGCCGTCGATGAACACCTGTGCAATGACAGCAATGATGACTTGAATGATGACAGTTTTGAGATATACACGGACGGAAATTTCAGCCAGGGCAGCAGTTACGATCATATTGACGATTCACAATTCTTTTTCCCGTGGAATGAAAACAGCGCATCAGGTTCCCCTGAAAGTGCGGTTGATCCGGATAATTTCATTATGGCACAGACCAATACATATCGCGGATGGAACATTGAAATAGCCATTCCGTTGGCCGATTTGAATATACCGCCAGTGAACGGGCATCTCTTCGGTCTGGAAGTGGCCTATAATGATGACGACAACGAACTGAGCAGAAACCATCAGCTGCATTACTGGGATATCTATGATCTGTGCTCTCAAATACCGGCCTATATGGCCTCTGCCAGATTGACGGGCGGTCCGCCCTCAACAATCAGCAAAGGTGATGTGGACATGAATTCACAGATTCAGGCATACGATGCATCCTTAATTCTAAAATACCTTGTGGGCTATGTCGAACTGAACGCGGAGCAGCAGCTGTATGCCGATGTCAGTTCGGATCAAACCATTTCATCTTTGGATGCATCTTTGATACTTCAATATATTGTTGGTGTCATTCAGGATTTTTCAAACAGTGTGCCCAATGATCCCGTCCCCAATGGTGATTTTGTCATGAACAATATCAGCGTCCAGAATGAGGAAGTGATTACGGTTCCTGTTTTTCTGGAAAACAGCCGAGACATTTTGTCTTTTGAAGGGACGATTACATTTGATCCCGAATGTCTTGAATTGATGGCCGTGGAATGGCCGGAAAACCGGAATGCGTTCAGCATTGAGACAAGAACAGAGGGGGACCAAATACAAATTGCAGGATGCGGCACATCACCCATAATAGAAAACGGCCAATTCGTGACTTTGCGGTTTAAAGTAAAAAATAATCATTTCCAGAAGACGAGTATATCGATTGATAACTGGAGGTGGAATGAAGCTGAAGTCACTCAACAGGCCGGCAGTGCTGATATCAGTAACCGGCTATCGGACCTCACACATGAAAATACGAGCGCTGTGCCCTGTGAATTTAGCCTGCATCAAAACTTTCCCAACCCATTCAATCCAGAAACCTCTGTCACATATGAATTGCCATATACCGCATTCGTAGAAATCAATGTATGTAACTTTCTTGGACAGCAGGTGGCTAATCTGGTCAGGGGCAAACAACAGGTGGGCACCCATGTGGTTCAATTTAATGCGGAAGGCCTGCCGTCAGGGTTATATTTTATCCAGATGAAATCCGGATCATTTCAGACAATTCGAAAATGTCTGTATGCAAAATAAGGCGGGTTAAATTATGCCATTTTAAAAGCCGAAGGTGATCTTTGCCTTCGGCTTTATTATATAGTGAACAATTCTGGTTTATAGAACTGTTTACCAGCTGCATTCCCGGTAAAATTCCCGAATCGCTTCAGCTGTTTCATCAAAGGACAGACAGGGATCTGTAATTGAAACACCATACGCCAAATTACCTGCGTTTTCCTGATAATTCTGTTTTCCGCTTTTCAGATTGCTTTCAATCATCAATCCGATGATTGATTTGTTTCCAGCATTAATTTGCTTTATAATATCCCGGATAATCTCTATTTGTTTATAGGGATCCTTGTTTGAGTTTTCATGGCTGCAGTCGACCATGATCCGGACAGGCAGGTTTGCTCTTTTAAGTGCTTCTTCACATTTTTTGATGGACGCGGAATCATAATTTGGCTTTCCGCCGCCGCCTCTTAAAACAATATGCGTATTTTTATTACCTTTTGTACGTATAATGGCTGAATGACCGTCCGGACTGATACTGATAAAATTGTTCGGACGCAATGCCGATTTTATCGCATTCACAGCCAAATTAATGCGTCCGTTCGTTCCGTTTTTAAAACCAACCGCGCAGGAAATAGCGCTTGCCATCCTTCTGTGCGTTTGAGACTCTGTGGTGCGCGCGCCTATGGCGGTCCAGGAAAACAGGTCCTGAACATACTGCGGTGTGATCAGATCCAGGGCCTCTCCCGCGGCCGGCAAACCGATTTCAGCAATATCCAGAAGAAGCTTCCTGGCAATTGTCAGGCCATCATCAATTTTACAGCTGTTGTCCAGATAGGGATCATTGATCAAACCCTGCCACCCAATACTGGTTCTGGGCTTCTCAAAATAACAGCGCATGACCAGAAATAACTTATCATGGACCTCATCAAACAGTGATTTTAATTTAAGGGCGTATTCAAAAGCACTTTCCGGATTATGAATACTGCACGGACCAACCACAATAAATTTTCTCCTGTCCTTTCCGGACAGAATATCCCGGATGGTCTTCTGACCCTGCATAACCGTTGCCACCGCTTTTTCCGTCAGAGGATACTTTGCCTTTAATTCCAAAGGCGTGATAATCTCCTCTTCCGCAATCACGTTCAGGTTTTCTATTCTTTTATCCAGTATTCAATTCTCCTTTATCCTGACACTGTTTTATCACAACCGGATCTGGTCAGTCCTGTGACTTAGTATCCGCAACTGTGATAACGACTTTCCCCCGGACATGTCCTTTCTCGGCACAGGCCAGGGCTTCAGGGATCCGGCTCAGCGGATATGTTTTATCGATGACCGGCCTGACTTTTCCCGATTCAATAAAGTCTTTCAGAACGATTAAATCATCATGATTCGGTTTTGTGACAAATAAACTGCCGTGTTTCTTCATAAACAGTGACAGAACAGCGGATTTGAAAACATATGTCATGCCGCCATGACCGGTATTCGGCTGGATTTTTCCGGCTGGCGAAAGTGCGCGCCGGAGATCCGACAAGGAACGGTTACCCACCTGGTCCAGAATGAGGTCATACTGCTGTCCGTTCTTTGTAAAGTCCTCCTTTGTATAATCCACAATATGATCCGCTCCAATGGACCGGACCATCTCCAGATTGGCCGTGCTGCACACACCGGTGACCTCCGCGCCCAGCGCTTTCGCAATTTGTACGGCGAATGAGCCCACACCGCCCGACGCACCGTTGATCAGGACCTTTTGTCCGGAATACACTTTTCCCATATCACGAAGTCCCTGCAGGGCGGTCAGGGCCGCTGTCGGCACAGCCGCGGCCTGCTCAAAAGTCAGATTGTCCGGCTTTTTCGCCAGCACATCGGGAGAGGCACATACATATTCAGCAAAGGTATGCATGCATGTTCCGAATACGGGGTCACCCGGTTTGAGGCTGCTTACTTTTTCTCCAACCGATTCAACACAGCCCGCCACATCCCATCCGAGAATATAGTCTTTCGGTTTTGGAAAGCCGACTGACAGCCGGGCCGCCCACGGTGTACCTCTCATGGAAAAATAATCCCCGGCATTAATGGAAGTGGCGTATACTTTAATTAAAACTTCATTGTCCTTGACGACCGGTTTCTCAATTTCCTTTAATTTGAGTACATCTGATGATCCGTAGGCGTTTTGAACAATCGCTTTCATTTCATTTTCCTTTGCTGTTTGGTACTATCGCCTATTCTTTAACTCATCAAAGTCAGTGGCTCATATCAAAAGACCGATATCCTCATCAGGCAAAAACGGGACCGCCGGTACATCTTCCCGGCAGTCCCTTCATTCTTATTCAATTGAAATATTCTGACTCAAAATTTATTCAGCTGCCCGCAGGAACAGAATAATGCACCTGGACAACCACCCAGCTGCCGTCCCTCTTCTCCAGCACACCGGTACCCCTTAATCCTTTTATTTGAAAGGTTTGACCCTGTGCCGTAATATCCCAGTCAATAATTTCAGAAAACCAGGCGACCTGACCAGAACTGTGAACCTTAATGGTTCGGTCCTTGACTGACAGCTTTGACTCATCCGTCGCTTCAAACTGTTTCTGCATCATGACCTTTAGCGGTTCCCATCCAACCACACGCTCTGAACCTTCGGTACCAATGCAGACCATATCTTCGTCATGCGCATACACGTTGGATAACAGATCAATATCTTCCTTGTCGAGTGATTCAATCACCTGATCAAGCACTGTGTTAATCGCTGCTTTTTCCGCATCGATATCCGCTTTCCGGGCACAGCCGCCTGTCAATATAAGGGCCGTCATCATGATCAATACCATTACATTTTTCATGGATTCCCTCTCAGGTTTGATAGAGTGAACATTAAAGAACAATGATTACTGGCAATATAAGACATTTTTCACGCTTTGTCCAATAGTATTAAACAGACAAAGAGATCGAATTTACCGGTCCGTCAATCCGATAAAACCGACTGACTGATCCCGTTCGAAATGGCTCCCATCCATGGAACATCAGTA
>Ga0272441_10005248_pt1 | contig 22728 bp, 19 predicted proteins | sample SSMProp6N_FD_193582 | JGI IMG/M metagenome (GOLD analysis project Ga0272441, IMG submission 193582) | Marine sediment archaeal communities from Little Sippewissett salt marsh, Falmouth, MA, United States - SSM-Prop-6N | ecosystem: Environmental > Aquatic > Marine > Wetlands > Sediment ... | reverse complement strand
TCCCCATTTTGAGGGCAACCTGAGGGCATTTACTTAGAAGATTCCGTTCTAAATGGCAAGCAGGGCATAAAAAGTGGTTTGCCGGAAGTGTTTGAGCGTATGCTTCGCCGTTCTATAAATTGTCGCCGAAGGACTCACTGGAAGGTCAACCAGTTGCTCCGACGCGATTACCCGTTTTCAAAGATTCCTGCATAAAGAGCCTCCTTAAGCTTGTTTAGATGGGTTTTAGGAACATTCTATCTATCCAAGACAAGGAGGCCAAACAATGTTACGGTTTGCAAGGAATGAAATGTAGCTGTTTCGCAGACTGTTAAAATATATCTCATTGCCGTTCGGGTCTGTTCCGATAGTTCCGGCCAAGCCTTGACAAGTGCGCTCAATTCGGGGTATTCCCGCAAGATTTTGTCCAAGCCAGTGGACAAGACAGAATTTGGTTTGGCCGTAAGTATTTTTTTTCAGCACCTTACTGATTTGATCCAAGGGGTTCGAATCCCCTTGGGGCTATTTAATTTGCGATTTGCGATTGTGGATTTCCGATCTTCGCCGGCACAACTCTTGGAATGGTTTATGAGGGATGTAGCTTGTTTAAGAATCATATCAGAAAGCAGCTTTCTTAACCGCTTCGATGACCTTCCGGGCTCGAGGATGCAGTTCACTTAGCGTAGCATCGCCCAGGATTTTTTCAGCCCCGACCGATGCGGCAGCAGGATCCGTCATCGCGAGTTTTTCCGCCAAAGCAACAACGGCAAGCGACGCTTCGGCCTTGACCGCAGGTCGCTCCATTGCATCGAGTGCCATTCGTAAAGCTCCAGGATGCGCCACTTCGGCCAGTGTCGAAAGAATGAGCTTCTCCTCGGAGATTGTGGCGGCCTCTTGCATCGCTCTTCGACAAAGTTTCACCGCTTCTTCGGTCGATATATCCGTTGTTTTGCACAACCGACTACAACCGCGAAGTGCGAGTATGCGGTGCGCTTTGTTCTCCGTCGTCTCAAAGATGCCCAGCAATATCCAAGCTGCTGCTGCCTCCGGATAGTCGGCCAGTGTCCGCACCGCGCAATCTCGTATCCGGGCGTTCGGGTCCTTAGACGCGGCTTCCAGATATTTCAAAGAAGCCTCACCCGGCACCGCAACTAAAACTCGCATTAAACGACATCGACCGGTTGGGGCATCGACCTTTTCAAGCCGACCCTGCACAAACCCTCCGACGTGCTCCTCATTTCCATCTCTCCGCGTAATGGCTATGATTGCACGGACCGCTTCTTCGGCGACGGTTTCATCGGGACTCTCAACCACTATATTAATAAGATCCGGTACACGCTGATGAGTATCCAGCGTCCCAAGCGCCCGAAGCGCCGCCCTGGCGACTGCCGGATCCTTATCAAACGTATAGCCATATACTGTTTCCACGGCAGGGTGATAACGGCGATCCCTAATCAAACTAATAAAAAGGCTCCTGGCCGGACCATCAGCACTGTTGAGGCATACGACGATGACACCATCGACATCCTCTGCGGACATTCGGCGCAAGCAGGCAAGGATCGTATCGGCCTCCCGCCCGGTCGGATTTTTTTCCAGAGCGATGCACATTGTCAAGGCATGGCCGTCATGGCCTATGTCGGCCAGCACATTATAAGCGGCTATTCGGACATTAACATCCTTACTCCTTGCCGCCGTGTCGATAGCACGCGTCACGAATGGGTCTTCTCTGCGCCCGAGAGCTTCAATGAGCAGAATTTGTGTATCGCTATCGCCTGAATCCATGGCTGAAATGAGCTTATCGGTAACTTCCTGATCTTCGAGTAGATGACTATTTGAAATCGCGGCGGCGCGGAGCATTGGATCATTCTGCTCGATAGCAGCCGTCAGCAACTGAGCCGCATCGGTGTGGCCCGTATTCAGGGCTGATACCAATGCCGAACGGCGCACGAGCAACGTTTCGGACTCATCGAAAAGCCTCTCATAGATTGCTATCGCGTCGCGCATGCGGTTATTTTGAGTGTAGTTTTCGGCGCCTCTGAGCCATGCGCGCGTGAGAACAGCGCGCCTCATCCCGTCGGCGGTCGCCCGGGCCTTTTCGATTGCCTTGACGCCCTTTTCCGTGCCGATCGTTCCGAGTGAAAGAGCGGCGGCTTCGGCTATATCGGCATTCTCGGAATCAAGCAAATCGATGAGTTGATCGATACAGGCGACGTCCTTTTTATCGCCGAGAATATTGATGATGCGAATTGTTGTCCGGCCGTCCACGCGGTTGAGGGCCTCTCGCAGAATCCGGGTTGCCGCCTTCGACGGATGCGTTTGAAGGGCATAACAGGCCATCTCGGCGGTTTCTTTTCCCAATAGCATTTTCTCCAGCACCGGGATGGAAGCGTCGGTCGCTATGATCCAAAGCTGATGACAAACAAACTGCTTGGCGCGAACCGTTGCGTTGGATTCGAGCAGGGCAATCATTTGCCGTTCGGTCACGGCACGAAGCTGGGGTTTATCCTGTGTGAATCGGATAATATTCTCAATGGTGTGGATCAGCGTTGGATCGCCGGTGTAGTCGTACGTCCTGAATTGCCTAATAACCTCCTCGATTTGATCGGCGGTGAAAGGTTCCGACAACGCGGGCGAGGCGACAAAGACGCATAGTAGTGCGATAACAAGAGTCCATTGAGTCGAACTTGCTTTTTTCATTTTTTATCCCCATCTAAACCTTGCTGTTCTTACGTTGCTCCGAACGTTTGTGATTACAATCGCCACGGCGGGCGCATCGAGCGCGATATCATCCGGTTGGCGTCGGCATCATCGAACCGCTCGGTTTTAGGATTCCATGTGAGCTCTTTGCCAAGCCGTAAACAGATATTCGCGATATGCCCGATAGTCGTGGCGCGATGTGATTTCTCCGGAGAGCAGACCGTTTCCTGGCGCGTTCGGATACATCGCAAAAAGTCCTCAATATGCCCACCCGGATTCGCCCAGCTCTTGGCTGATATACCCCTGAGCTTCAAAATACTTTTCGGCTCGGCAGTGAGGACGTTGGTTCCGTCATCGACCTGAATCCAGCCCTCGTCGCCGATAAATTTGATGAAACGATCTTCGAATTTGTTGAGGGACAGAAGGATGAGTTTACGATCGTCCGCATAGGTGCATGTGACCTCGGCGGTTTTGGGGGCGTCGTAGAAGTTATCCGGTATAAATTCAGCCGTCCCTTGATAATGAACCGGTCCGGTATCGTCGGTATCCAGTCCCCACTGGGCGATATCGGTGTAATGACACCCCATCGCGATGATCGTGCCGCCGCCCGTGTCCCAGAAATAGTTCCAGCCGTAGAATCGTGCAGGCACGAACGGATGCCAGGGCGTGGGACCAAGCCACATATCGTAATCGACGCCCTCCGGCACGGGCGCGGGGCCCTGCGGTTTGATGACGGGATTTTCCCAATTCTGCGCGATGACCGTGTGGACCTTGCCGATCAGACCGCTCTGGGCGACCTCGGTCTGGAAGCGATACGAATCGACGCTTCTTCGCTGGTGGCCGCACTGATACACCGTGCCGAAGCGTTTCATGGTCTCTACCACGGCCCGGCTCTCTTCGATGGTCAGTGACATGGGTTTTTCGGAATAGACGTCCTTACCCGCCCGCGCCGCCATGATCGACGCCATCGAATGCCAGCGATCTCCGGTCGCGATAAAAACGGCATCGATATCGTCCCGCGCCAGCAGCTCGCGGAAGTCTCCATAGGCCGCGCAATCCTTGTTGCCGTAAAACTCATCCACCTGCTTCTTGCCGGCGAGCAGACGATCGCGCCGCGCATCACAGACCGCCACGAACTGCACTTGCTTATACGGCAAAAAGTGAGGCATGACCCGGCTACACCGCCCGCCATGGCCGATTGTCGCCAGAACAAGCCGTTCGCTGGCGGCCACCGATCCGCTCTTACCGAGAGCCGTACCGCACACAAAAAAAGGAACTGCCACCGATCCAACCGCACGTTTGACAAATACCCTGCGAGAAATCTTCATATTCATAATGTCGCTCGTTTCTTTTACAGTCGCTGTGATCTTGGATTTCAGATAAACTCCGAACCGAAACAATACCGGCTGTTGTAAATGCCATTTTCCCAGATTACTCCTCATCCTCAAGTCCGTCAAGGAAGTTGATTCATGAGAGGGTTCAATGTACAGTGCGAAATCGTGCGGCCCCGAGCCCCTTAATCAGACGCCGGAAGTGTTTGTTCCACCGGCGGACTTCCTTGGTGGGAAGAACCTGATCAGTTGTTGCGGAGTTGTCGCAGGATATCCCAATAAGCGCCGCGCGCGCCTTTTTGGATGGCGTGTGTGAGTGCCAGGTTTTCGTTGTAATTGTAATTGGCGGTGTCATCGTCGTCAGGAGTTTTCGTGTCACCTTCGATAGCCGGCTCGAAGAATCTTTGGTCGCCGGCGATCACGTCCCGGATGAATTCCGCCGGGCGATCGCCCAGGGCCTCGGCTATGTAAAAAGTGGGTTGAAGCAGATCGATGGGGCCGCTGTATTTTCGGTGAATGGCGCCCTCTTTACCCTTCCGGAGCTCGTCGGACAGTATGGTTTCCATCGCCGTGCGAGGGTAAACTCTCATCCCCAGTGCGGCGCCGGCGCAATCAGGGCCGATTTTTTTGATGAAATCAATGGTTTCTCGGACGGTTTGTGGGGTTTCCCCCGGCCCGCCCAGCAAGAGGTCGATCATGACGGCGATATCGTTTTGCCGGCACAACTTAACCGCTCCGGCGAGGTCTTCCCGGGTGTGCTGCTGGCGGTACATTCGGAGCATCGATTCGCAGGCCGAATCTCCCGTGAAGTCAATACCGACACATCCGGCACGGGCCATCGCTTCGGCCAGCTCCGCATCAAACGGCGAGGGAATCATATAGGTGTACCAGCGAACTTTGTCTCCGAGAGAGCGCCGATGGAATGCCTCACAAACGGCAAGGGCGTGGTCTTTCGATACATTGAATTCGGAGTCACAGATGTGCAGGACGTCTATGGCCTGCGCGAGAAGCGACTCGACTTCGTCGGCTACTTCGGCGGGCTTTCGCAACCTGAGTCGCTTGCCTTTCGCTAATGGATCCGCACAGTATGTGCAATGGCGGTTACAGCCGCGTTTGGTTTCCAAGCCACATTGTCCGCCGCGTTTAAAGTAGGTCGGATTGTCAACGAAACGGCGCTCGGTTCCCAGTGAGATCGGTTCCGGCCAGGAGGGCGGATTGCTATGGATCGTGCCCTTGTCCCGCCAGAGGAGCCCCGGAACGTTTGAGAATTTTTGTGTTCCGCGCAATTGGCGAACAAGCTCCGGCACGGCTACCTCCCCGTCACCGCATATACCGAACTCGACATTCGTATATTCAAGTACCGGCCCGGCGAAGATGGAATACCCGACGCCGCCAAGAACGATGGGTGCATCGGTCACGTTTCGGATGGTCTCGATGGTCTCTTTCAAGCCGGGGACAAACCAGTCCGCACTGGGCCAGAAACAATCGTCGGCATTCCGAAAGGATATCCCGATGAGATCGGGATTTCGGGTGGAGAAGTATTCTTTCGTTGCTTTCGCCGGTTCATCGGCGAGGCCGAGGTCAAGAAGCTCTGTTTCGATACCGGCCTGTTGGACGGCCGCGGCCACGTAATCCAGGCCGATCGGTCCGATGGCGGGGGTCATGGTGTTTGTGTTGATAAGGGTCAGCATGCCTGACGAGCCGATAATTCGGATTTCATTGGATTCTGTGTCCCTAGATTTTTTCCGGAATTTCCGGTTTAAATGGAAAAGGCTGGTTTAAAAAACCAGCCTTTTCTCCAAATACAGCACAAAAGGTTTCAGGCCGTTTAGAATTTATACTTGGCCCCGACGCTGACCCATAACTCGTCTTTATCGTCATTGACGGAGTCGTCCATCGTAATCTGGTAATACAAGCCGGGAGTGATGCTGACGTTTTCGGCCAGATCAAAGTCGGTCGAGACACCGAAGACGGCGTTCGACCAATCGTGATCGACGTTTTGACCGGCCGGACCGACGCCGTCGTTAAAGACCACCTCGGAATGAAGGTTCAAAACCTGCTCCGGGGTTTCCGGCAAGATCCCCCCCATGGTCAAGGCATAATCGAGCATGAAAATGTGGGCAAATCCTGAAGCCGTTCCGCCGAGCCCGGGGACAGCGGGTGTTTTCGAGCCGGAAAATGAACCGCTATCGGATGGCCATAGTTTCACGAGAACGTAGCTGGGAACGAGACCTCCGGGAATTATTTTCGGAAAAGAGACAACGGCGTGAAGCTCCTGCAGGGCCGCGTTTTGAACCCCAGGGGCGTTGCTTCCTTCGGTGGGTTGGTCGGGATAGTTGTAATAAACCCATCCCAACCTGTACTGGAGGGCATAGCTTTGATCCATATTCATGGCCCCCATGTAGTACAGGCTGTAATCCCATCGTTCCCCGTTCTCGAATTCGCCCGAGTTGGCCCGGTGTCCCGTGACGTTGATGCCGAGCCCACCGTAGTTCAGGTCGACGCTGGGATGAATGGCGCTCTTGTCGTCATAAATATCAAAGCCGCGCCATACATATTTACTCGAAAAGGTCAAGTCGGCGAATCCATGCAATTCAGGCCCCGGTGCCTGTGCTTGAACTCGTGCCATGCTTGTTATGACCAACAGCATAACGGCAGTTAATAAAATCCTGGTCTTCATAGTCTTCTCCTTAAAAACGTTGCCTTGGTCCTAATGGTCTTTTCTTATAACCATGGCCCCACATCGGGTCAAGGTAAAAAACGAAGAATTTTTTACCACTTTCCACTTTTTCTCATTTCCGCTTTCGGCAGGTTTTCGATGTCTTTGATATACTTTTGCAGCTCCTCTTCCGGTAATTCATAATCCGTCAGCTTTCCGGAAAGATAAGCGTCGTAGCCCATCAGGTCCATCAGGCCGTGTCCACTGTAGTTGAACAGGATGACCTTTTTTTTGCCTTCTTCCTTGGCTTTTTTGGCTTCTTCGATCACGGCGGCAATCGCCTGACTGGTTTCCGGAGCGGTGATAAATCCTTCCGTTCGGGCCCACGTCAATGCCGCCTCATACGATTGCATTTGATGATACGCCCTCGGTTTCATCAATCCCTCAATAATGGCCTGGCAGACCAGGGGTGCCATCCCGTGATAGCGCAGCCCACCGGCGTGAATCGGCGGCGGAATGAAAGCGTGTCCGAGGGTGTGCATCGCCAGCAATGGCGTCGTGCAGGCGGTATCACCGAAGTCATACGCAAACGGCGCGCGGGTCATGGTGGGGCAAGCCGTCGGTTCAACCGGAACGATTTCGATATCGGCGCCATTGATCTTATCGGCGACAAAGGGGAACGACAAACCGGCAAAGTTGCTGCCGCCCCCAGCACAACCGATCACGACATCCGGTGTTTTTTCTCCGGCGATTTCGAGCTGTTTCTTGGCTTCGAGGCCGATAATAGTTTGGTGCAGGAGGACGTGATTTAACACGCTGCCGAGCGAATAGCGCGTTTTGCCCGACGTGTCCGTCACGGCCTGCTCGATGGCTTCGCTGATGGCGATGCCCAGGCTGCCTGGGGTGTCGGGCATTTCTTCCAGCACCTTTCTTCCGGCGTTGGTCTCGGGGCTGGGGCTGGCCACGCAGTTAGCGCCCCATGTGGCCATCATCAGCTTTCTGAACGGTTTTTGGTCGAAGCTGATTCTGACCATGAAGACCTTGCATTCAAGTCCGACCAGCTTGCAGGCAAAGGCCAGGGCGCTGCCCCATTGGCCGGCCCCGGTTTCCGTGGTGAGTCTTTCGATGCCGAACTGCTTGTTATACCAGGCCTGAGCGATGGCCGTATTCGGCTTGTGGCTTCCCGGCGGGCTGACGCTTTCATCCTTGAAGTAGATGCGGGCCGGCGTATCGAGATGTCTTTCCAGGTACACGGCGCGACGCAGCGGTGACGGCCGCCAACGATAGAGAATGTCCAGAATCTCCTCCGGAATGTCGATCCATCTTTCGGTGGCAACCTCCTGCTCGATCAGATTCATGGGAAACACGGGAGCGAGCATGTCGGGGCTGACGGGATTACCGTCGGGTCCCAGCGGAGGAAGCAGCGGCGTCGGGAGATCGGCCGCCAAATTATACCATTGCCGGGGAATGTCACTTTCGTTAAGCATAATCTTAATGGGTGTCATTATGGTACTCCTAAATCCAAAGCCAGGTTATCGATTACTACGCCATGCCTACGTCGGGTCGCAGGTCCTTACAACCGTCGCAATACTAATCCGTTTTCTCGGAGAGGTCAAGAATAATTACTCAAATCTGCGAATAATCGAGAGGGTGATTTTTTTTCGCGGAAAGCCCGAAAAAAGTTTGATTATGGTGTCGTCGCTCTCTAAAATACGAAAAATGTCCCACGATGCAAAATCCGTTTAATCTTGAAAGGGGGCGCGCAATGGCGAAAAAGAAAAAAGCAAAAAAGAAAGCCATCAAGGGTTTGTGGTCGAAGAGCGATGTGAGCTTGCTCCGGAAACTCTTTCCCAGCAATCCCACGGCGAAGATTGCGGCCAGGCTTGGAAGGCCAACCGATGCGGTGAAGAAAAAGGCCTCCCGAATGGGACTTCGCAAGTCGAAGAAGTATATGAAGTCCCTCGGTAGAAGTTGAGCTTATCGCCAATTCCGTCAAGGCAATAGTGGTGGCATAAGTACCCCGTCTTTACATTGATCGCAGTGTTTTTGGCGAGGGCGTGATGTCCTCCGGTCAGTGATGCGCGTATTTTCGGGCGTGTGTCGTGCGCTTGGGTTTTTTCTATGACCATCCCCGATTTCATTTGCCTGACACTTAAATTCTAAACGCTTGACATTCGGCACTGATTGCGTTACTTTTGTGGGCGTTGTTTGTGTTGTTTTAATTTGCGTTTTTTCAGAGACGTTACTTTTTTCGATATTCAGGAGGTTCGCTTGAGAGTCCTGTCGGGCATACAACCGTCCGGTAAGCTTCACATCGGCAATTTTTTCGGCGCCATGCGTCAGCACTTGCAGTTCCAGGACGAGCACGAGTGTTTTTATTTTATCGCCGATTATCACGCCCTGACCAGCAATCCGGTGCCGGATGAAATCGCCGGTCACAGCCTCGATGTGGTCATGGATTATCTCGCGCTGGGACTCGATACGGAAAAAACGGTCTTTTGGCGGCAATCGGATGTGCCCGAAGTCACGGAGCTGACCTGGCTGCTATCCTGCGTGACGCCGATGGGGCTATTGCAGCGATGTACGAGCTACAAGGACAAGGTGGCCCAGGGGTTGAGTCCCAACCACGGCCTGTTTGCCTACCCGGTTCTTCAGGCGGCGGATATTCTTCTTTACAATAGTCATCTGGTTCCCGTCGGGGCCGACCAAAAACAGCACATTGAAGTGACGCGCGACATAGCCCAGCGATTCAACCATACCTACGGCGACGTCTTTACCGTGCCCGCCGAGCATATCATCGAATCGGTCGCCGTCGTGCCGGGTATCGACGGTCGAAAGATGAGCAAAAGCTACGGCAATACGATCGGGATCTTCGAGCCGGAGAACGCGGTCCGCAAGAAAATCATGAAAATTGTGACGGATTCAGTGCCGGTTGATGAACCCAAGAATCCTGACACCTGCAACGTCTTCGCCCTTCTGAAGCTGGTGGCCCCCGCCGAGGAGCTCGGCGAATGGGAAAACAGGTATCGTCGCGGCGGCCTGGGATATGGCGAGGCGAAGAAACGTCTGGCCGAACTGACGATAGAATATTTTCAGCCGTACCGGCAGAGACGGACCGAACTTGAGAATGATCTTGACGAAGTGAAGAAAGTGCTTGCCGATGGGGCCGAGCGGGCGAGAGCCGTCGCCGCACAAACGCTCGAGAAGGCCCGCCGGGCCGTGGGGTTGAGGAGGTGATAGTGGCTGATTATCGCGTCGATCTTGACATCTTCGCCGGTCCGTTGGATCTGCTTCTGTATCTTGTGCGCAAGGAAGAAGTCGATATTTACGATATTCCGATCTCTAAGATAACCAATCAGTATATTCATTATATCGAGTTGATTAAGAGTCTTGATATCGATCTGGCGGGCGATTTTCTGGTGATGGCGGCGACGCTCATGCAGATCAAGTCGGCCATGTTGCTGCCGAAAGCGGAGCCCGAAGAATTTCAAGACGACGATTTGACTGATCCCCGGACGGAACTCGTCCGTCAGCTTCTCGAGTACAAGAAATTCAAGGATGCCGCGAACTTGCTGAACGCCGCGGCCGGCGAGCAGCGAGAACGCCATCCGCGCCCCGGTACGCTTGTCGAGCGGTTGAAGCCGGACGCTGAGCCCGAGCTTGACATTGAGCAGGTCAGCGTGTGGGACCTGCTCGAAGCTTTTGATGTCATCTGTCAGGCGATTGGGTCCGTCGGTCATTTAGACCATATTAAAGACGATACGCCAATCGATCTGTATCAGATCGAGATATTGCACCGTTTGCAGACCGAAGGTCCGATGATCTTTGAACGTATCTTCGAGACCCGAAGTTCTCGTGTGGTAATGATCGGCTTATTCCTGGCCCTTTTAGAATTAATCCGGGAGAAATTAATTTGGGTCGAGCAGCCGGCCAATGGCTCCATCTTCCTGCGTTCTTTGACGGAGGAGCCGGCTGAGCAGGCCGTGGAGAAAGCCATTTTGGCCGCCGAGGGAGGCCGAGATGAATCCGTTCGGACCGAGCGGCAGGAATCACCGCCTATTCCAATTTCTGAATTGCCTGCGAAAGACCAATCAGCCGTTTCGTTGGATGCCCGGGGGCAATCCGCCATACCGATTGTTGAGCTTTCGCCGAAGAGCGAATCGACGATTTCATCCCGCCAGCAGCAAGAGCAGCAAGTCCACCCCGGCCGAGACCACGAAGACCGGATAGCCCAATAACGGTTGTTCCTTTTGGATCGGCCGTGGAGTTTGTATTTGGGACCTTTTGTGGTATACTTTAAGTGGTGCTGTGTAAAGATTATGGGCCGGTTCGTTTTTGGGAAAGGGCTTTGGGCGATTAGCTGAAAATAACCGGAAGAGCCAGCGAGATTCCGATAATCTACAACTGGGGGCGAACAGAGCGGTTTTTATATTAACTCCTTTGCCATTATTGTCGATGAAATAAAAGTGTGGAGTGACCGCGCCGTTGGAGGGAGTATAAGCTTTGAATCTAATTTTCGTGGCGGAATCAGTGATACGATGCCTTCAATTGGGTGCAGTGAGCGAGATTCTGGGTATGTTCGCAGTATCGAAAGACAACAACGTGTTTCGTAAAATATCAGAAATCAGATGTCGATTCAGGGATCGAAGGGCCAACAAGGGAATAAGCCTCATCGAGATCATGCTGGCTATATCGGTGTTAGCCATTGTCGTGCTGGGCACGGCTTTCTTCTCTTTTTACACCTCGGGCCAGGTCGGCCTGGGCAAACAGTATCGGGCGGCTCTTCAATTGGCCGGTCAGAGGATGGAGCAGCTCAGAGCGGATAATGAATTAAGTATCGACATCACGGAGGGCGAAACGAGCGAGGAGGTCTCTTCGGGAGATTTATCCTATACGCGAACGACGGTGGTGGAGGAGAGCGGATTGAACAAGGAAGTCACCGTCACGGTGAGCTGGACCCAGATGGGCAAGGAGCGCAACGTCAGTCTGGTCTCTTTGATCGTAGGGCAATGAATTCTGTGAGAGCAAAAAAACAAGACGGTTTTGTCCTGATAGAAGTTGTGATTGCGATGGGGATATCGCTGTTCGTGCTTTTGGCGGTCGGTGGGGTTCTGGCGGCCAGTCATACCCGCTGGAATAACACCTGGGGAAAGGTGAATCTTCAACAAGATGGTTCGTATGTGATGCATCAATTGAGTCAAACCATCAAAGAGGCCGCCTCCGCAACGGTGGAGAACAACGGTAAAAAAATACAGATCTACGATACGGACGGGAACTGGGTGAAATACGTCTTCAATCGAAATAATAAACAGCTCAGATATAAACCTCAGGGACAGAGCACTCTGATTCTGATCGATGGGACTGTGGAAGACTTGAGATTTAACGTGGAAGATAATAAGGTCGGGATAGACCTGACGCTGAAAACAGACGATCAGGAAGTGCATCTTGACTCGACGGTCCAGATGCGAAATTACGGAATATGAAGGGTGACGAATGAGCCTCTTTAGAAAATCGCGTAAGGGTGCGGTCCTGCCGATCGTAGTGATCGCCAGTTGTGTCTTCGTCCTTCTGGGCGTCTCCATGCTTCAAATGGCCGAATCCGAGATGGTCTTGACACACCAAACCGTCAAGCAAACACAAGCGTTTCATTTAGCCGAAGCGGGGGTCGCGAGATTCGTCGCCAACGCGTACAATGGAGAGACTGCGGATATTGATATTACCTCGCTGGGAGACGGAAGCTACGAAGTCGATACCTATTTCGATGAATTGCCGGCTTATGCGATTTCAACCGGCACGGTTGGAAACTATCAGAAAAGGATCAAGGTAGAGGTCTCTTTTCTGAGTCCACCTTACGAGCACGCTATCTACGGCTGCAATACCTCCGGTCAGCAGTGGACGTTTGATTTAAGGGGGACAACGGCTTCGGAAGGCAGTGGTGGCTCGAGAGGCGGCGGGCACGGCTGGGGCTGGGGCTGGGGCCGGGGCCGGGGTGGCGGCGGCGGCAGCAGTAGTAGTGAGGATGAACAGGATATCATCAACGGGGACATCTATGTGGATGGAGATGTCGCGATGTATGGAGACAGCAATATTAATCCGGCGCCGGATCCGAATCCCCATGGCCTCAACGGTGACGTTATTGCCACCGGAGATATCGATCTCTACGATGATGCGTCGATTTCCGGCGACGCTCAAACGGGGGCCGAATCTCGCGATCCGCCCGACTTGCTTGCTATGGAATATGAAGTGAACAATACCCATAATGTGAGCCGGATTTTCGCAGACGAAGGCGTGAGCCGGGGCCGCCTTTCACGGGATCATGAATTGTACGATGTCATTGAAAAGAATCCGTCCAACCGATCCACGGAGTGCTCCACTACGTCCGGCGATGACTATTTCCTTGAGCCGGCACGTGTCACCGGCAGCGGGGACGAAACGAGTGCCACGACGCCTTTGAACCTGGGTAACGACAGGGTTTATTATATCGACGGCAACGTCTGGATTCACAGCAAATCGACGTATGGATTCCTCCTCGAAGGCAATGCGACCATCGTTGCAACAGGGAATATTTATATTTGTGACAACACCGAATACGCCGATGATGAAAGCCTGTTGGGCCTGGTGGCTCTCGGTCAATATGACGGTGGGGATCAGTTGAGCAGCGGCGGCAATATCTATTTCGGGTATCCTCGATTCGGAACGCTCTACACCGTTTCGGCGCTCATGTTCGCCGGCAATGATTTCCTTTACAACACGGACTCAGTCACCGGGGAGGCGGAAGAGCCGGAAACCGGTTTCAGTGTGTATGGCAATTTCGCCGCCATGAATCAGGTTTCTATTCGTCGGGATTGGTACGACAAAAGTGTCGGGAGACGGCAGACGGAGGCAAGCCCCGCCTATTACGATCCCGAAACGGACCGGTGGATCGACATGGAAGACGGCTCCGTGCTCACTTCGAGTGAAATCGATACCCTCAGGCATTATCAGATGAAGGTGGATTACGATGCGCGGGTCCGCGATGTGGGCACACAACCGCCGGGTCTGCCGAAAGGAGCAGGCACGATCTTCAATGGTGTTACACGTTGGGAGGAGCTGGCCCCGGATGAGGAGAGCTGATCTCCCGATGGAAAAGACCATTCAAAACATATCTGCATAGCCCCCTTTTGACTTGACAAGCCTCGGGCTTTCTTCGTATAATAGAGCTGTTGCAAGTGCAGATCGGCGGTTTTGCCACAGCGCTATCCGCGGTACAGCGCTCCAAGGCACATCGCAACGGGGAGGCAGGCCTAAAAAAGCATTTTTACCATTGCCTGGGCCTCCCTTTTTTTGTACAATCCCTTCAATTCCAGCAAATCCCTTTATTAAGGAGATCCGATATGCGAGTCACGGAATTCCTGGACAAGTCAGCCGTTTCCTACGAGGTAACTGAGCACCCGGCTGTTTTCACGGCGCAGCAAATGGCGGCGGTCGAGCATGAGCCGGGCCGGTACGTCGCCAAGCCGGTGATCGTCAAGGCCGACGGCGAGTACCTGATGTGCGTGCTTTCGGCATGTTACAAAATTGACCTGGGTGCCTTGAAGGAGCAGCTCGGCGCGCGATCGGTCGAGTTGGCCGATGAGAAGGAAATTGGTGAATTATGTGATGATTGCGAGCTTGGCGCCGAGCCGCCCTTTGGCAACCTGTACGATCTGCCGACGCTGATGGACGAGGCCCTGGAAGCGGATGATCACATCACGTTCCAGGCGGGAACGCATGAAAAAGCGATCCGGATGAGCATGGACGACTACCGAAGGCTGGTTCAGCCCAAGGTGCTCACATTCAGCTACCACATGACCTCGTGAGCAGCACAAGACCGCCGGGAAATATCAGCACATTTCGATCTGCAGCCAGGCATGTCGCTATAAGATTTTTCAGGGTTTTTCCGGCATCGGCGACGGATTTGCCGGCCGGGGCGAGAAATAACTATAAAGACGTGATCAATCAACGGTATGTTAGATCCAAGCAATGGGCTAATGAACGGGGATTCCGAGACGTTGGCGGTACACGCCGCGCAAAAGGGCAGCGAGTGGGCATGGCGGCGGTTATTCGAGTGGCACTTCGATGCGGTGTACCGGTTCTGCGTTGCGCTCGCGGACGGTCGGTATGACTTCGCCGAAGAGGTGGCCCAGCAGGTTTTCGTCGTTGCGGCCCGGCGTATCGGTCGTTTCGATCCCGGTCGGGCAGGCTTTCGAGCATGGCTGTTCGGGATTGCAAAAAACCGCCATATGGCGATCCGGACCCGCGAGCAGGTGAAAAAGCGACACGAGGAGTCCTCTGTGAAGGTACGATCTGAGGCGGCCGCGCGGGCAGATCCTGATTTGCGGATTCATGAGGCACTCGGTCGGTTGCCCTTACATTATCGCGTTGTGCTCGAGGCGAAATACCTCCGGGGATGGAGCATGAAGGAGATCGCCGCAAACAACGGCGCGAGTATCGAAGCGATCGAGTCGCTGCTCTGGCGGGCGCGGGCCGACTTTGCCCGTGTGTACGAACAGATACGAACTTTGGAGTAACGCAATGCAAGGTGACACCATGAAAAATGGGGACGTAGATACACTTTTAAGGCAACATTTGTCGGGCGATCAGCCCCGAGAGACGTTCAAGCAAGAGGCACTCCGCGACTCGACGGCGGAGTTCGTTCGTATTCGGTGGCGATGTTCGGCCTGGCGGAGGGCAGAACGTGTCGCCGCCGCTATCCTGATCGCTGGGATTGCGTTTCTTGGCGGTCGACTGTCGGCGCCACTTACCTTGCCCAGGAGCGTGGATGTTGCGCCGCAGGCGGCCGCCAAGCCCGATGGCGTAAACGTACCGAGTGACCTGGTCGCCTGGCTGGACGCCGCTCGTCTCTTCGGGCAGTTGGGGATGCAGGACCGTATGGCCCGTGCCGTCGAACACGCGGGCAGACTGCTGCCTTATAACGCAGTGACAGCAAACAGTATTACGGAACAAGCCTTAGCCGTTGATGATGAGGTTGTCGAAAATAAGAAAAAGCAAACCAGTATCTCCGACATTCTACACTCACATGAGTCTGTCGAGAGTATCAGCGGGATTATAGCACACTCTTTTGGAGGTAATTACCATGCAAGCAAAATGGATTAAGAAATCATTGTGTCTTTTACTATGTCTTGGTATGGCGACAGCTGCGATAGCTCAGGGCGATACATCAAGTGTTCTGGATCGTGTGCAGAATGTGGACGACCCGGAACTGAGTGAACTGATTCGAGTGGCCATAGAAAACAAGTCGAAGCTCCACAGGTTAGACCAGATAGAAACCATGGAACTTATCCGCAAGGTGACACTCAGCTATACACAGATCAAGCTGTTCGATCAGCAGATCGCTGAGGTCTCCCGCAAGATCGAAGCGAGAACGGGACCTGCCGAAATACGTTACGATCTGACGCTGGCGAAGACGGAACTTGAAGCGAAGCTCGCGACCGAACTTGTGAATCTGAGGGAGGTAATGAGTATCATCCCCAAACATGCATTCGATAAGAAACCGATAAAGAGCTTAAGTTCCTGGGTGTTGCTGCGCGTGCTCGATCAGGGTGTGTATGTGCTCGATACCCTGCCACCATTCCACACGTACTGGGGCAGACAACGATACAAGTCATTAGGATTGCGGTCCGAGAAAGGGGCATTGGACTACGTTCGGGAGCAATTGAAGGATCCTAACAACCTTCCCATTCGAATCGATCTTTATCATGTGGCAAAGATGAGCAATGCGGTCAAAAACCTGCGCGGCAAAGTTGTCTCGCTGATAAGAGAGGCCAACTGCCAAATGGAAGCCGAGGTTAGTATGAAACTGATCGATTGGATTGCCGCGGGTAAATCCAAGTTCTTTATCCGAAATGGCACAATAAGTACATTGCATGGAGGCGGTGACGCGCTGATGCGACCCGACGGGGCCTCCAGGTCCATCGCCACAGGTGTTGTCGAACCGAACGATCTCGATCAGCACATCCTTTGGCGCCTCATGCATCCAAGTAATGTCCCACTGAAGATCTGGATAGAGCATGATCAGATAAGTACCAAGCTGGCAAGGCACACAACAGACAGGGTAAGGGCTATTGCCAAAGACCTGGGCATCAGCGAGGTGGTGGAGGCTGAGAGAATCCTCGTCGAGTCGGTTCCTGAAACTGCCTTTCTGGGTCGGTGGCAGGCCATGACAAAAGGCGATGTCCAGACAATTGATATCCAGCCCACAGGTGCGTGTGCGTTCGTGCTGAGCTCTGGATCGAAACCGATCAGGGGCGGAATGAGCGTGCCGGGCAGGTGGTTTCTGACCCCCAAAGAAATATTTATGGACATCAAAGACAAGAGGATCTATCGTGGGCACCTCGACAAGGAAGGCAAACTCGTCGTCGTGAAAATAGAGATTATCCCCAGAGGCACTTTTTCCCTCGCGGTCCGGCATCCGACGGTTTTCAAGAAGGTGTATTAAGGGCCGAGTGGCTCCGGAGCCGTCGAAGACGGTGCCCCTGTAATTGTCGAGGAAGACAAACAGTCAAGGCAAAAACATTAAATCCTGATTTCCCAGGTATTGCGTGACAAGTGAATTGTGTTTTGATAGTATAAAGCCTATAGAGACCACTCAAGCCAGTTTTAACCATTCTTTATGGGAGAATCCTGCCGTGTGACAATACAGTGGGAAAGACAGGATTCGTAAAGCAAATTCTTTGCTTTCTCTTGTGTCTAATGTCACATGGCGGGCCCCGTTTCTCGAAAATTAGTCAAATTTTTCGATGTAGTTGTGGTATTATAGGGCTTGAAGTGTACGGGAGTGTCTCAGGAAAAGTGTCAAAACGCGCAGAAATGCCAATTATGAAGTTAAATGGCATATCCCGGATGAAATAAGAAATACAGAATCAACATAATTGATAGGGAATTAACCGATAGCGGATCGGATCACGTTAAACTAACTTAGCACCGGCTGGATTTTTCCGGCGGAATCCAAGGAATTCAAGAAGAAAACGCTGGTCCGTGCGTATACTTATATGTAGGGCAACAATGAAACGTTAAGCAAGACAGGAGAAAAACGAATGAACGATGAAGTTAGAATTAAGGCTTCTCAGAACGAGGCATGGTCTAAGAAGAAGACAGCGCACCTTCGGGTATTGCAGTATGCTGGCAGCATCGTTTTTGGCCTCTCCTTGATTGCAATGGACGGTCAGTTCTTTGGCTACCAGATTTCTGTGGATCAAGATATATTGCTAATCTTATTGCTTCTTGGTGTAATCGCAATGTTCTGGGGCTATTATGAACGCAGGATGATTGAAGTTGTCAGGGCAATAAAGGACATCAAATAAAGTGAACTGCTAACATCTGAGTCCAGCAGGACCTTGCTGCTGCTCGACCCCTGATTCAGTGCGTTCGGTACGAACGAATTTTTAACCCAAAAGCAACGATTCATAATAAATCAATCATCGTTAGATAAATCCCCAGGTACAATTTAATGCTAAGCCCGGGGGGCTGATTATTTTATCCGCTTTCCTCATCGATCCAGGCGAGCAGCTCTTTGAGATCATCGAGGGTAATGTCACCCATATGGGCGATTCGGAAGGTTTCTTCTTTGAGCTTGCCGTAGCCGTTGCCGAAGATCGTATGGTGCTTGGCCTGAATCGCGCTGATGGTCTCGGCGACGTTGATGCCCCGGGTGTTCTTGACCGTGGTTAACGTATTCGAGGCGTATTGTTCGTCGCAGAACAAATCGAAATTCGCCTTCGCCCAGGCCCGCACGAACTCGCCCATTTCCCGGTGCCTTTTCCAGACGTTTTCCATACCTTCATCGAGCAGCTTCTTGCACTGGTAGTTCAGAGCCATGATATGGGGAATCGCCGGCGTGGTGGGTGTCTGGTTCTTCTCGGCCTGTTTGGCAAATTGCTGGAAGTCGAAATAATAGCCCCGTCCGGGGACGTTTTTGCTCTTTTCCAGGGCCCTGTTGCTGACCGCGGCCACCGCCAGCCCCGGCGGAATCGCAAAGGCCTTTTGAACCGAGGCGAACACAACGTCCCAGCCCAGGTCATCGAAGTGCATCGGCAGGCCCACCATCCCGCTGACGGCATCGACGAAGACGAGCACATCGGGATATTTGGCTTTCATCATCTCGCTGATTTTGTAAACCGGATTCGTCAGGCCGGTGCTCGTTTCATTATAGACGAGGGTGACGGCGGCGAATTGACCGCTCGCCAGCTTCTCATCAATCGCCTCGACCGTCGTCGGCCGGCCCCAATCGACCTTCAACTCCTCAACGTTCCGTCCGCAGCTTGTGGCGACGTTGGCCCACTTGTCGCTGAAGGCGCCGCAGCACGTGCAAAGGACCACCTCGTCGAAGTCCACACAGTTGCGGATGGCCGCCTCCCATATCCCTGACGCCGAGGACGTCGAGAGAAAGACGTTTTGCTCGGTGAAGAGAATCTTTTTGAGCATGTCCACCGTTTCGCCGTGAAGTTGCGCGTATTCCTTGCCCCGATGACCCAGCGTCGGGCGGGCCAGTTGTTGCAGGACGTCGTCATTGACCTTGACCGGTCCGGGAATGAACAATCTCGGCGGGTTCTTCCAATCTACCATGTCATCTCCATTAAAGATTTATGATTTTCCACCTGTGGTGTCCCTTATGGGAGATTTTCGATTTTCGATTTAGATCGACCGTCGGCAATCTTAAATTGAAAATCCGTTAATTTGTTGATCGTTAGGCCGGAGTAAACCTTCGGATAGAAATACGTGGATTTCTGAGGCATTCGTTCGCCGGCGTCGGTCACCATTTTGAGCTGCTGTATCTTGACCGGATTCATAAAAAAGGCCACCTGTGCCTGGCCGGCATCGATCCAGGCGATGGAGTCGCCGATCGCCGTGGGGGTGTCTTTCACATACTGAAGATTCTCACCTTGCGTTTGCTTTTCCTCGTCGATACCCAATAATTCTTCCAGGATAAGCTTGTGCAAAATGGACACATCCAGTATCCTCCAGCCCGGACTCTTATCGGGCGCCGCGGTATCCATGGCCCGCGTGTCCTTCAAAATAGCGACGTAAAAGGCATTATCCGAGGCATAGATTCCAAAGGCGTTTTTATCATTTTCATGTTCGGCCCACATTCGCCCGAGCATTTCCCGCCGGGCCTGTTTCTTGGCCTCGGCGGAGTCGAATCCGAATTCGACCACGTCGAATCGCTCTTCAAGGTCGGAGAGTAGCCGTTTCATATCGAAGCGCTCGAGATGATAAACGATGCGGTGGGTCGCCAGGACGATCAGGCCGTCCTGGTGAACGTTGGCGAAGGCCAGCATTTGGTACCGGCTCGTCGGGTTACTGCTTTTTTCCCAGTAGCGCAGGCCCGTCGTATAGCGGTGGTGACCGTCCGCGATAATGCAGCTTTTATCCCGCATCATGTCCACGATCTGCCGGATGTCTTGCGCATCGGTGATGGCGAAAAGGCGATGCCGCACGTTCTGCTCATCGACGAAGTCGATAAGCGGCTCGGCGCCGGCCGTTTTTTCCATGATCGTCTCGGCGATCTTACGCGGGTCTTCATAGAGCATGAAGACCAAACCGAAATCCGCCGACGTGGCCTGTTTCAGATTGAACCTGTCGATCATCGTCTTTCTGAAGACTTCCTCATGGGGCTTTACGACGGCGCCGAATTCCTCCAGTTGGCCCAGCGCGACAAAGCTATAGCGCCGGTATCGCTTGCCGGCCAGCTCAAAATCCTGCACGTAGGCGTAAAGGGCCTCCATCGAGTCCTGTTTCAGTGCTCCCTCGTCGATCCAATCGGCCAGAAAGGCGGCGGCCCGTTTGTACGGATTATTGTCGCCGTCGTCGCAGGCTTCTGTCTTGCCCTTAATAATACGGACGAGATTATACGGATTCTTCTGATAGAGCGCCTCTTGCTGAGCGTCGCTGATGACGTCATAAGGCGGGGCGATACAATCGCCGGCATCGCCCACGACGCTCGGATCGAACCTAAATGCCTTGAATGGCTCAACTTGCATAACGTTTCTCACATTAATGATCTTGTGTTTCTTCTGGAGCGGTCGTCATTAATCCGCCGCCGAAAAGCCGAAACGCACAACATATCGGCTACAAAAGCCCGGATATTAATCAACAAACGCCCAATTGTCAAACACCAGCCGGCACGCTCGTAGGAAATTGGCTTTGTTTTTTCATTTACCGCCGAGATGAACGGAATGGAATCAAATTGGCTTTGTTTTGCAGAATCATGTCTTTGTTTCGAGCTTAGGTTTTCGGGCTTCGGATTTCCGGCCGCAGGCCGGCGATTGGCTTTGTTTTTTCAAATGGAACCGCAGATGGACGCCGATGAACGCGGTTTTTTGTTTTTGAGACGCGCATTTTGGCTAATTTTTGAAGGTTTTTGTGAATTTATGTGAAATTTTGTGCATTTTTGTAAATTTCTGAGAAGGTTTTAACCACGAATGAACTTGAATGAACACCAACTCAATCCCTGTTTTGGATTTCGGATTTCGTCCTAAGGACTCCTTATGGAGAGCTTCGGATTTCCGGCCAAAGGCCGGCATTGGCTTTGTTTTTCCATTTTGCCACGACACGGATTCACACTGTCATTCCTTCGGCATGCTCAGGACGGCGTCTGAGCGGAGCCCGAAGGGCGTCGTCGAAGATTCTATCTGAATCGAAGGATTCGATATTCATTGGACGGTCTGAAGTCTGAGGTCTGTAGTCTATTCACTTTGTTAACTATTATACGAATATCACAGAGATTTGTCAAAAGAATTTCTAAAAAAAAGTGAAACCACGAATGAACACGAATAAACAATGAAATTCTCTGACGAATTGCACTATACGCTATACGCAATACGCTATACCCTATACGACATACGAACGACGAATCCTAACCACGAATACCTATGGCACAAGTGAACACGAATAAACACCAATAAAGCGGGAAATCCGAAGCACCGCCGTAAGGCGTCCTGTGGAGAAGCTCTAAATCTCCCGCAAGGGACGCCTAAGGCGCTAAACAAATCCTAATTTCAAATGATACAAATCCTAAACGTGGACCGAAGACCGGCTGGTTTCGAGCGTTAGCTCGTAGGATGGGCAACTCGTTTACCCATGCTGTTAATTCTGTATTCTGTCTCCTGTCTCCTGTATTCTTTTTTTATTGCTTGTTCCCAGCCGAAATAACAGGTATAATAAAAGTCAGCAACATGGAATGAGCACCAAAGACGAAAATAAAGTCATTACGATGATAATAGGGGAAGTTCGCTTGGGGATACCACTGTTAGGCGTCCGAAAAGGACATAAAGTGAATGTGGGTTTATAGGATTGCATATGGACTTCGTCACAAAAAAGTACCTGATGCCTTTAATATTTTGAAATCCTATACGTAAACCACAAATATGGTGATGGGAGATTATAATGAGCGAGTATTATACGATAAAAGAATTGGTCATCGAAACCTGCATGGAAGAAGGCACGTTTCCGTCATATGAAAAATTAACCTCTCTGGTGTTCAAGCATTTTCCAAAGAGCAAATGGCAGAAAACTCATTATGCTTGGTACAAATCAAAGATAAAACGAGGAGAAATTTCGGTTCCGGGATTCGTACCCGAAACGCAGGATATAAATATTGACGACGAAACTGAAAGCGAAATTCAAGAAACAATATATGCTAGCTTATCCCTTGAAAGGGATCTACACGCTTACTTCGCTATGAGGGTCAATGAAATCGAAAACGGTCTCGTTCTTATGGAAAATGGCGTCGAATATCAAACCGATGCAGGACGAATTGATATATTGGCGAGAAACAAGGCCGGTCATATTGTCGTGATTGAGCTTAAGGCCGGGAAAGCAAAAGATAACGCCTTAGGGCAGTTGCTGGGCTATATGGGATGTATTGGAGCCGCATCAGAACGAGATTCAAAGGTGAGAGGAATACTTGTTGCGTCAGATTTTGAGCCCAGAGTCATCTTTGCAGCAAAAGGATTGTCATCTGTTAAGTTAATAAAATATAAAGTATTCTTTGAGCTTGAAGAAATCACATAACACTAAATTCAT